>ERZ1107006.3203-NODE-3203-length-10946-cov-3.462676_pt1 | contig 10946 bp, 10 predicted proteins | sample MGYA00403696_ERZ1107006 | MGnify/ENA primary metagenome ERZ1107006 (study PRJEB35170, sample SAMEA104062441) | human gut metagenome | biome: human gut; feature: human-associated habitat; material: faeces | place: Denmark | collected 2012-08-13 ...
AGGACTTCAATTTCTCGATGTGTTTGAGTATATTTCAACACATTTTGAGTGGCAGGACAAATTCAAACTATGGGAGTACAAAAGAAGAAGTTGTTACACCGGATAATGGCTCTGGCGATCGCAGTTGCGGTTGGATTGTCAGTGATCGTGCCGGGAGGAACAAGTGCTGAAGCGGCGACAATACCTGCGGATGTGACAAAACCATCTGCCAATTGCGTGTTTATAGCAATGAAGGGCAAGTATGTGTCGGAGGCTTCGGCTGCAGTGAAGAGGATCAATCAGATCCGTTATGAAGCATGTAAGCAGGGCGTTAAGATTGATGGACGGAAATTGACGCTTGACGACTATGTGCCGATCAAGTGGTCGGCAGGACTTGAGAAGATAGCAAGGATCAGAGCTGCGGAGGCGAGTGTTACAATGTATCACTCAAGACTTAACGGAAAGTCTGTATTTGATTTCAAATATCCGGGAAATGGCTGGCCGACTTCCGAGGTGCTTGCGTGGAACTGGTCAGAGAGCATGCTCATGGGCATTGAGCAGTGGTACAGCGAGAAGGATGCCTATGTGAAGGGAACTCCTGGAGCGGTGACCGGACATTACACATCCATGATAAATCCTGCAAACAGGTATGTGGGTGTTGGTACATTTATAAATAAGAATGCATCTTATCCGAATACGACTGCAGCCCAGTTCATGGGAAGCGGCAGTCAGGCTGAGACTATGGCTAAGTCCACTGGTGAGAGCGATGTTACGGTGGAGGTGCAGAAGGACAATATCACATCGGTTAAGATGACCGGAAATAAGAGCGTGCAGGAGGGACAGAAGGTAACTCTCACACTCAAGGCAGTCCTTGGACAGTATGGAAGTACATCGTATAAGGTGCTTGCGGGAGCTAAGTGGAAAACATCGAATTCCGCTATTGCAAAGGTGTCACCTACAGGAGTGGTAACAGGTCTCAGAAAGGGAACTGTGAAGATCACAGCCACTGTTGGATCACGTTCAGCATCATATACGGTAACAGTAACAGGAAAATGTGCGCATGTATATTCCGGCAAGGTAGTAAAAACAGCAACTACCAGAAGCGATGGCAAGGTGTTACATACATGCAGAAAATGCGGCCAGAAGAAGTATATCGTTGTCAAGAAGATAAAGAGTGTTACATTATCACAGACGAGATATAAGTATGATGGTAAGACAAAGACACCTAAGGTGACTGTGAAGGACAGCAATGGTAAGATAATATCATCAAAATACTACAAGGTGACATATCCTAAGGCGAGAAAGAAAGCCGGAACATATACGGTGAAGATAAAGTTTTCCGGAAGGTATAAGGGTACAGTTTCAAAGAAGTACAGAATAGTAAAATAAAAAAATACCGTTGTTCATAAAAAATATGGACAACGGTATTTTTAATCTGAAAGAAATTATTTCTTCTCAGGCTCTGGAGTATAGTCAAGTATGGATGAAATAGCCTTGTGAACCTTTGTATACTCAGTTATAAGAATATGCATACGCTGGAATCCAGGCTGCTCCAGATGATAATATACTCTGGTCATTCTCTTTCCAACCTGCTCTTTGTGATCGGAGATGAAACCGTATTCAATCAATTTGTACAGTGCAGGATAGAGAGAACCGATAGGAATCTTTATCACGCCGTCTGACAGTGAGTCCATGAGCTGTGACAGCTCGTAGCCGTAATAATCTTTCTGGCTGAGCAGATAGAGTACGAGCAGCTCCACGGAACCTCTGATGAAGTTCGGCTTTGCAACGACTCTTGCATGTACAGCCTCAACTGCTGCTTCCTTTGCGGTATCATTACTTTGATCCTGAACCATAATACTGTTGGAATATATGCTGTTTAATACGTTTTCCATTAAAACCACCTCATACAAAAAAAATAGTTACACTTTGTATTGATTGTAATTGCAAAATCATTTAATTGCAACCTTTCTTTTCATTAAAATGAAAATAAGTTGCGTATTTTTGCAATTTTTGCTTATTTGAGAGAGATTTTTGACTGTAACTGCCTGGATAATGCCAATAGACGGCTGGCAGCATCCTTTGGATTGTCAGCTTTCATTATGGCGGACACCACACAGATGCCGGCGATAGGTATGCCCGAGAGGACATCCAGGTTGGTCGGATTGAGTCCTCCGATGGCATTTACCGGGATGGGAACTGCCTTGCAAATGTCTCTCAGTGTATCCGTGGATGTGAGCACTGTCTTGACCTTGGTGGTGGTTGGGTAGATGGCTCCAACTCCCAGATAATCAGCTCCATGTTCATACGCCTCCACGGCCTGAGGAACAGTCTTGGTGGTTGCGCCCACGATGCGGTCAGTCCCCATGAGTTTTCTGGCTATGGAGACTGGCATGTCTGTCTGCCCCACATGGACACCCTCGGCATCGGTCGCCAGCGCCACATCTACCCGGTCATCTATGATGAGTGGCACGTTGTAGCGGCGCGCGATGGAGTGCACCTTGTCCGCAAGATGTATGTACTCACGGGTAGTTCTTTCCTTTTCTCTAAGCTGCATGAGTGTCGCACCACCATCGAGGGCACGCTCCACTCTATATAAGAATTCTTCCTCGGACAGACCTGTGCTGTCGGTTATAAAATATAAAGTAGGATCAAATGTATACATTTCAAAGTCCTTTCTAAAATTGTTACACATACAGATAGTCATTGAGTACGGGCTGCAGCCCCTCGCCCTCTATGTCTGAATACATATGCTCAAGACTTCTGTTGTCGTTGATCTCGAACTGCTCGTCGCCCTGCTCACTGCAGGAAGTCTTGCCGCTGTATTTGCTTTCGTGATCGCCGATTCCGGTTGACACGCCCGCCGATACCTTGGTCGCTGCGATCTTCACTATGCCGTTCCTGAAGTCTGCACTCTCCCTTGAAGATACCGTTATTCCGGCAAATGGCAGGAATATCCTGTATGCGCACAGTATCTGGCAGAGTTGTTTCTCGTGCACGTCCAGGGGGTTGATCTGATCGTTGTTGATGATCGGTCTCAGTCTTGGACAGGAGAGTGACATCTCTGCGTGTGGGTATTTTCTCTGGAGAAAATACGCGTGAAGGGCTGTTGCCAGTGCATCCTTGCGGAAGTCGGAGAGCCCTAACAGTGCTGAGAATGCAACGCCCCGCATTCCGCCCATGAGGGCGCGCTCCTGCGAGTCGAAACGGTATGGCCATACTCTCTTGTGACCCATCAGGTGAAGAGTCTCGTATTTGTCTGCATCGTAGGTCTCCTGGAACACTGTCACATAGTCCGCACCGCACTCATGGAGGTAGCGGTACTCATCGGTGTTCACCGGATATATTTCAAGGCCTACCATGCGGAAGTATTTCCTTGCAAGCTTGCATGCCTCGCCGATATACGTTACGTCACTCTGGCTGCGGCTCTCGCCGGTCAGTATAAGGATCTCTTCCATGCCGCTGTCGGCGATGACCTTCATTTCCTTCTCGATCTGCTCTGCTGAGAGCTTCATTCTGTTGATGTGATTGTAGCAGTTGAAGCCGCAGTATACGCAGTAGTTCTCACAGTAGTTGGCTATGTAGAGCGGCGTGAACATGTAGACCGTGTTGCCGAAGTGCCTGCTTGTCTCGCGGCTTGCGCGCTGCGCCATCATCTCAAGAAATGGTTCGGCGGCGGGGGAGAGCAGAGCCTTGAAGTCCTCTATGCTGCACGTCTCGTGTTCAAGGGCTGCCATGACGTCTCTGCCTGTGTAACTGCTGTAGTCGTAGCTGTTCATGTGCTCCATGACCTTGCTGCGGATGTCAGATTCAATAACCTCCATGCCCGGAAGGTATTCCATATGGCTTTTCCTTGACGATGGATCTGTCTCCAGACGGTGCTTGATCTCCAACGCTTCCGGCGAAAGATATTCCGAGTCTATCAGAAAGTGGTTTTCCATCTGAGTGCACCCCCTTAGTCATGCAGGAATCCGGTCAGTGGATCTGAAGCGGATGCCCCTCTGGTGAGAACTCTTCCAAGACCTGCCAGATAAGCCTTTCGGCCTGAATTTATCGCGTCCTTGAATGCCGATGCCATGAGTGGCAGATTTCCGGCTGTGGCGAGAGCGGTGTTTGCCATGATGGCGGCAGCGCCCATCTCCATGGCTTCACATGCCTGGGATGGCCTTCCGATACCGGCGTCAACTATGATCGGAAGCTCGATCTCGTCGATGAGGATCTGGATGAAGTCTTTGGTAGCCAGTCCTTTGTTGGAACCTATAGGTGATGCCAGTGGCATGACCGCTGCGGCTCCCGCATTTACCAGATCACGGGCGGCATTCAGATCCGGGTACATGTAAGGCAGTACCACAAATCCTTCTTTTGCCAGTGCCTCGGTTGCCTTTATCGTTTCCTGGTTGTCGGGAAGGAGATATTTGCTGTCGCGCATGATCTCAACCTTGACGAAGTCTCCACAGCCCAGAGCCCTTGCAAGCCTTGCTATGCGCACGGCCTCCTCGGCGTTCCTCGCGCCGCTTGTATTTGGCAGGAGAGTAACTCCCTCCGGGATGAAATCGAGAATATTTTCCTCTTCCTTTGTATTTGCACGGCGGACGGCCAGAGTGATGATCTCTGCTCCCGCGTCCTTTATGGCTGATTCGATCAGCTTCATGGAATACTTTCCTGAACCCAGAATAAATCTTGAATTGAATTCATGTCCTCCGATTATCAGCTTGTCTTCTTTCATTATAATGCTCCTCCTCCCATGAAACTCACGACCTCCACACAGTCGCCGTCGTTAAATGTAATGTCTGCGTATGTCTCTCTCGGTATGATCTCCTCGTTGATCTCAACAACTATGCGCACCGGTTTGTAGCCGGATTCTTCGAGAAATGCCGCCAGATTCTGCCCGGCGACGTCGAGATCCTTTCCGTTCACTGTTACCATAGCCCTTTCCTCCAAAGTCTTTTATCTGCACAAAAAAAGAGTTACCGATCTGGTAACTCCAATAAAGTCTGCACTTTAACAAACGTCTGCTATCAGGCTTCCCTACGTTGGCATTATCCAAATCAGGTTTCCGGTCGAAGGTCACACCTTCCTCTCAGCCTGTACTACAAGCTCCCGCGTCCTCTTTTTGTTGTCAGATAATAATATACGACCTGAAAACCCGGAATGCAAGAGTAATCTATCAGGCAAAGATGTCATTTGACCGCAAATATTCGAAGTTCTCTCAAAAATATACGGAAAATGTACTGCGATTGATGGCTTTTCCTTGACACAGCCCACATATGTATGTACAATTTAGTTGTTTGGCGCGCTAAAGTGTCATACAAAATCAGCAGGTTGCACAAATGCTGATTTGATTTATCTTATGGAGGACAGTGAAGTTATGAGACAGAAGAAGATTCATTACATCTATAATAAAGAGATGGAGTGTATGGATCCTGAGGAGAGAAGAAAGCTTCAGGGGGAGAGACTTAGAAAGACAGTAGAACTTGAATATGCAAATGTACCGGCATACAGAGCCAGAATGGACGAGGCGGGAGTAAAGCCGGAGGATATAAACAGCATAGATGATATCGTCAAGCTGCCATTTATGCAGAAGACAGATCTCAGGGATAACTTCCCATTTGGACTGTTTGCAGCAGACAGGAAGGATATCATCAGAATCCAGGGTTCATCAGGAACCACAGGCAAGCCTGTTGTATCTGGCTACACCCAGAACGATATAGATGTGTGGACGGAGATGGTAGCCAGAGCTATCAAGTGCGCTGGTGGCGGAGAGGATGATGTCATCCAGATAGCTTACGGTTATGGATTGTTCACAGGTGGACTTGGAGCACATCAGGGCGCGACTAAGGTTGGTGCCATGGTAGTTCCGATGTCATCAGGCAACACACAGAGACAGATCATGATGATGAAAGAGCTCGGCGCAACCATGCTTTGCTGTACACCTTCATATGCTACATACCTCGCAGAGACCATCAGGGAGATGGGCATCGCTCCATCAGAGCTGAAGATCAAGTCAGGCTTCTTCGGAGCAGAACCTTGGACAGAGGAGATGAGACAGCACCTTGAGGAGCTTCTTGACTTCGATGCATTTGATATATATGGACTAACAGAGATCGGTGGACCTGGTGTTGCATTTGAGTGCTTTGAGAAGAACGGAATGCACATCAACGAGGATCATGTTCTTGCAGAGATCATTGATCCGGTCACAGAGGAGCCGCTTCCAGACGGAGTTCCTGGAGAGCTTGTGTTTACAACCCTTACCAAGACAGGTACACCTATGATCAGATACAGGACACATGATATATGTACACTTACACACGGCACATGTGCATGTGGAAGAACAACAGTCAAGATGAGCCGTATCACAGGCCGTACAGACGACATGCTTGTAATCCGTGGTGTAAATGTATTCCCTAGTCAGATAGAGTCAGTCCTTCTCGGTGTGGAGGAGGCTTCAGCTCATTATATGCTCGTGGTTGACCGTGTGAATTCACAGGATAAGCTGACAGTTCAGGTAGAGCTCAAGGAAGATGTGGATATGGACGATGCTGCAAAGCTTGCGGCTATTGTATCCCGCATCAAGACTGATATCAAGCAGACCCTGCTCATCAGTGCAAAGGTTGAGCTGGTTCCACCTAAGACCATTCCACGTTCAGAGGGCAAGGCGAAGAGGATCACAGATAACAGACATATCGGATTCTAATCGGTAAGATTGGGTAGTCAAATATAAACAGCCGGCTTAATGGCGAGCTTTCCGGGATCGAAACCGGACATGCCGCCGTGAGCCGGCTGTTTTATCAGGCAGTGATCAGGCGGGAATCAGGCGGGAATCAGGCGGGAATCAGGCAGTGATCTTGGGAGGCTTGCGCCGGCAGACATCAGCTGTGAGGCCTGCCGCCGGAAAACTGGCAAAACAGATAAAATCGCCAAATGCTGAAAAACCTTGCATTTTGGTATATTTCCGTGTAGAATTTGCTTTGTTATGTGCGCTGACAGTGAGATACTGCACTGCAGTGGTAAAGTTGGTGCGGAGCAGATAAATTATAATTATTATGGAAGGTGGATTAACTAATGAATGTTTACGAGATGATTGCGTTTATAGCGTATTTTGTCCTGGTAATCGGTGTAGGAATTTATTTCTTCTTCAAATCCAAGGGGAATGCCGGCGAGAAGGATTATTTTCTTGGAGGAAGAGATATGAATGGTCTGGTGGCTGCACTCAGCGCCGGAGCATCTGATATGAGTGCGTGGGTTCTCATGGGACTGCCCGGAGCATTCTATGCGACAGGACTCAGCAACATGTGGATATCAGTTGGTCTGTTCATCGGAACAGCATGTGCCTGGATATTCATAGCACCGAGACTCAGAAGATTCTCGATAGCGTACAACGATTCGATCACTATACCTCAGTATTTGACAAATCGTTTTCAGTCAGACAATAAGCTGCTTCTCATAATATGTGCAGTTATATTTGTGGTTGCATATTGTATATACGCTGCGTCAAGTATATCGGCCTGCGGTACTCTGTTCAACACTGTTATGGGCATCGATAGGAATACAGCCATGATCGGCGCTGCAGTCATCATCATCGTGTACACATTCCTTGGTGGTTTTAATGCAGTGTGCTGGACGGATTTCTTCCAGGGACTTCTGATGCTTGCAGCTCTCATGATCGCACCTATCATTGCGGTCATCACCATGCAGGGCGCTGGCTTTATAGCACCTGATGTTGTCATTCCAGACAATTATTACAATGCCCTTATAAGTGGTTCATTTGACAAGACCAGTGTGATCAATATCATATCAGGACTTGCATGGGGACTTGGATATATGGGTATGCCACATATTCTTATAAGATACATTTCGATCAAGTCAGAGAAGGAGATGAAGAAGTCCAGAATAGTCGGTACTTGCTGGACGGGAATCATCCTCGTTATGGCATCCGTAGTTGGTATGGTCGGCCTTAAGTATCTTGGCGGTGGACTTACAGATAACTCACAGGTATTCATCAGACTTGTAAGAGGCGTGTTCCCTGCACTTGTAGCTGGTATACTTCTCTCAGCTATCCTTGCAGCGTCCATGAGTACAGCTGATTCACAGCTCCTTGCTTCATCATCAGCATTTTCGTCTGATGTGTACAAGCCTATATTCAGAAAGAGTGCATCCGACAAGGAGATGCTCTGGGCAGGAAGAATTGTGGTCATCATCATCTCAGTTGTGGCACTTGCCATAGCGATGAATCCAGACTGTGAGGGTATCATGGCACTCGTGTCAAATGCATGGGGCGCATTCGGATCGGCATTTGGACCGGTCATCGTTCTGTCATTGTACTGGAAGCGACTGAATTACAATGGAGCACTTGCTTCTATCATAGTCGGATTTGCTGTTGACATGCTCTGGTACAAGTTCCTTGCAACACCAACAGGACTTTATGAGATCGTTCCTGGATTTGCAGCAGCGTTCATTACAGCTATCGTCGTATCACTTCTCACAAAGAAGCCTTACGACAAGGTTGTTGAGATATTCGAGAAGGCTAAGCTTCCTACGGAGTAATTTGCAGTGTAGAGTTATAAAGCTGGGATCTTTTGGTGGCGGATGAGTTCGTCTGCACACAAAATTATCTCTAAATCAAAATAAAAGGCTGAAAAGATACAAAATCTGAAGAAATTGTATCTTTTCAGCCTTTTTTGCTAAATAAAAGATAATTTTGTGCGCAAAAAAAGAACCACCTGAATTGCTAGGCGGTTCTTTTTTAAACAACAACTTAAACAACTAAGAGTAAATTACTTTCTCTTGAACAACTGAGTTCAGTATATACACAAAATATGAACAGAATATGTACAGAAAAAAAACGTTTTGCAAAATAAAATCTTCAAAATTTAAAGATTTTATGACACATTTTTCAAAGTGCACAAAAAGAAAATGGCCATTTGTGCGGTATGCACAGAGCCTTGTAAAAACATGTAAATCCCGCATAAATATGTAAATAACAGGTAAAGGAGTAAGTATTTCAACTGGTAAAACAGCCTCTTTTTAATTATGATAGGAGATAGGGCGATTATAAGTGTGTGTATGTTTGCCATAACGGGTGGTATATTCGTGTATGCTTACCATCAACCAGTTCCTGCCGAAGTACTGCAGTGTGCTTCTGCGCGATGATTACAGGGAATACGTTTCGGAGATAATCATAGAGGGACACACGGATACGAATGGTTCCTACATATACAATCTTGAACTTTCACAGCAGCGAGCGTTCTCAGTGGCAAAGTACTGTCTGACGGAGAGCAACGGCATCATAAGCAGTGGACATGGCAGCGTCGAGACGCGTGGAGATCAAGTTCAGGCTTCAGGACGAAGAGATGATAGATGAGATGATGGACATTCTCAAGGACAAATAGATATATAAGAGGAGAGCAATGGCGGTAAACAAGACAAAACTCAAAAAGCAAATATTTGACATAATACAGATAGGGGACAAAAGCAATCTGGCGAGCAGGGCATTTGACATATTCATAGTGGGTGTCATATTGTCGAACATATCGGTGATGTTCCTGCAGACCTACGATCAGCTTGAACCATATTATGGGCTGCTGAGTGTTATCGAGTGGGTGACTACAGGCATATTCTGTGTTGAGTATATTCTCCGCATATGGACGGCGGATTTCCTGTATCCCACATGCACCAGAGGAAAGGCTATAGGAAAGTTCCTCATATCATATGACGGAGTTGTGGATCTGCTCACGATCATACCAGTGTTCTTTCTGTCTGGCTTCGTGGCGTTCAGGATGCTCAGGGTGATCCGTATATTCCATCTTTTCAGGATCAATTCAAAGTACGACAGCTTCAATGTCATCAAGATGGTCCTGCTGAGAAAGAGCAGACAGATCATATCGTCCATGTTCATCATATTTATACTGATGATGGCGAGCAGCCTGTGTATGTACAGCACTGAGCATGCCGCACAGCCGGGAGTGTTCAGCAACGCCTTCAGCGGCATATGGTGGGCGGTATCGACAGTCCTTACCGTGGGGTATGGAGACATTTACCCGATCACGCTGCTGGGCAAATGCATGGCGATAGTCATAGCATTTATGGGAGTTCTGCTGGTAGCGATACCTACAGGTATCATAAGCGCCGGATTTGTAGAACAGTATCAGAACAATGCCAACGAGGAGTCCAAAGTTGTTGATGTGGACGAGATTGGAGAATTGCTCGTAGATGATGTGAGCAAGTTTTGCGGCAGGACCATACTCCAGGCTACGGAGGAGTATGGTGTGAATATATATATGGTACTCAGGGATAATATGTCTATACTGCCGACAGGTGATCTGGAGATACAGACAGGTGATATTCTGATAGTGAAGTCAAAATTTCTTGAGAAGAGACGTGGAAGCTCATTATCTTAGGTTATGCAAGTAATAAATATAAAATTGAGATTATAAATGAGAAGTTTCTGTAAACTACAAAAAAAACTCAATAATCATATTGATTTATTTTGACTAATTGGGTATACTTTCAACTGAATATGAGAGAAAGTGTTCATATTTATTTTCAGATTATTGAGTGCTGTATAGTTGCGGTGCCGGCAGGGTACAGGCGACATGCACCTATCAATGAAATACATTTAAAGAAAAGGAGTTAAGAAAAATGGCAACAGTTGATTTAACTAAGTATGGCATTACAGGCACAACAGAGATCGTACACAATCCTTCATATGAATTGTTATTCGAGGAAGAGACAAAGGCTGACCTTCAGGGATACGAGAAGGGACAGGTTAGTGAGCTCGGCGCAGTTAACGTTATGACTGGTATTTATACAGGCCGTTCACCTAAAGATAAGTATATCGTAGTAGATGAGAATTCAAAGGACACTGTATGGTGGACATCAGATGAGTACAAGAACGATAACCATCCAATGACAGAGGAGACATGGGCATCAGTTAAGGATCTTGCAAAGAAGGAGCTCTCAAACAAGAG
>ERZ1107006.3211-NODE-3211-length-10912-cov-3.262780_pt1 | contig 10912 bp, 10 predicted proteins | sample MGYA00403696_ERZ1107006 | MGnify/ENA primary metagenome ERZ1107006 (study PRJEB35170, sample SAMEA104062441) | human gut metagenome | biome: human gut; feature: human-associated habitat; material: faeces | place: Denmark | collected 2012-08-13 ...
TATCGGGTGCATATCGTGTTGAAAGGAGCTCATTCCGTTATCGCTACTCCGGATCGCCGGCTTTTCTTCAATATGAGTGGTAATCCGGGAATGGCTAAAGGCGGGGCGGGGGATGTTTTAACAGGAGTGCTGCTGGCTTTGGCTGCCAATAAATTGAATTTGTTGGATTTGCTCCGGATAGGAGTTTTTGCCCATGGGCTGGCCGGTGATTGTGTCGCGGAAAAAGAAGGCCGGAGAGGATGTTGTGCCGGAATGATAGCCGAGAGAATGGGAGAGGCCTGGAAAAGATTAGAAAAATAATAACAATTACTATGAAAAGAGTTTTTATTGTATCGTTAATGTTGGTGGTTTGTCTGGCTGCCGCAGCTCAAAAAAAGAAAGAACTGACTACGTTAGTGAACGTAAATTATACTTTACCTAAAGTAGCCTATGAAGTAGAGGTCATCTTGGAATGCGAACGTTTTGTTCCCGGACCCTATCAGAATTATGCCGAGAAAGAATTGGGAATCCGTCCTGAAGCGACACAAGTCTCCGAAAAATGGGCCATAAAAAAAATAAATGTTCTTCCACAGTATATTCCGGATGAAAAGGCGGTGTATTCTGTTTCTGCCAACGGGGATTATTGGCCGGTGACACTGAGCCTTAGTGCTGAAGGTTTTCTGGCAGGTATCGCTGCCGGTAAAGGGGAAGTTTTCAATGAAAAAAAAGAGATGAAGTATATCGCCGAGGCCTTGGGGGACGAAGAGAGGATCGATATCATGAAACTGAATACTTATAATCAGCTGAAAGAAGTGTTGGATACCAATTATACTTATCAGGAGGTGGACGGTGAGATGAAGAGAATTTGGGATCCGATCGTACATTATGCTGTTAAGACCGATGCTGACAATGTAAAAGAAGCAGTAAGTGAGATTTTCCGGATTCGCTCGGAAAGAGTAAAATTATTGGGAGCCGAAAATAATGTTCCTGATGGAAAATCTTTAGAGATCATATTGAAAGAATTCGATCGGATGGAAAAAAACTACCTGAGTCTTTTCTTAGGTAAAAGAGAAACTGTAAAGGTAAAACGGGTATTCCAGTGTATTCCGGAAAAGGCTAACGAACCGGTTGTCGCTTTCCGGTTTTCTGAACAAAACGGAGTGACAGATACGAAAAATGTTGCCGCTCAGGCTTATTTTCTGAAGATTGAAGAGGCTGTGGTTCCGGCTTCGTCACCGGTGAGTGGAGGAGGTGAAGCGGCTGCTGTTTATTATAGGGTACCTGCTACAGCTACGTTGAAGTTACTGAAAGGGAAAGAAGAAATAATGAGTTATCCTGCTATTGTTCCTCAATTGGGAGAAATTAAGAAATTTCCTGTGGATGTGATTAGTAGCGAAGGGTTGATGCTGGAATTTTATCCGCAGTTCGGATCCTTGAAAAGTATTCGGAAAAAATAATCGCTGATACAGGCTATCTGTATTGGTATTAGTACTTGAATTATGTCGTGGTGGAATAACTGGTATGTGAGTTTTTTGAGTTGGCGGGTACGCCATATCAAAGAAAGGAATTTTATCGTCATCCTGAGTCTTCTGGTTGGTATTATCACCGGGTATTCCTGAAAAATTCCGTCCATTATACCCACCAGTTTCTGACCGAACGTTTGCAGATAGATAGCGGAAGTTTGTTGTTTTTTATTCTTCCTTTTATAGGGATTTGGTTGACCTCCCTGTTTGTTCGTTATTTTGTGAGGGAAGATATCAGTCATGGGGTGACAAAGGTATTATATGCGATTTCCCGGCGTAATAGTATGATCAAACCTCATAATAACTACTCCTCTATGATTGCCAGTACAATTACGATTGGCTTTGGAGGATCGGTGGGAACGGAAGCGACGATTGTACTGACCGGTGCTTCCATCGGTTCGAATATGGCCCGTTTTTTCCACATGAACTACAAGGTGATGACCTTGATGATCGGGTGTGGGGCAGCCGGGGCTATCGCCGGAATTTTCAAAGCTCCGATTGCCGGTATCGTATTTACCCTGGAGGTACTGATGCTGGATCTGACGATGGCTTCCTTGGTGCCTTTGATGATTGCTGCCATTTCATCTTACGTTATTGTATATTTTCTGATGGGCGAAGGGGTGGTCCTCGAATTCGCCGTACACGAACATTTTGCCTTGGCTAATGTGCCGTATTATATTATTCTGGGGATATTGTGTGGATTGGTTTCTGTATATTTTATCCGGACGAATATCCGAATCGAGAAATTTATTACCGGGATAAAGAACCAATTCAAAAGAATTTTGGTAGGAGGAGCATTATTGGGCTTGCTGATTTATATTTTTCCGCCTCTCTACGGTGAAGGATACTCTTCTTTGGAAGCTTTGCTGACCGATAATGCAGATGCACTGTTGAACAATACCTATTTTTTCGATTTCCGGAACTATGCATTCGTCGTTGTTTTGTATGTGGTCGGTTTGGTATTTATCAAGGTAGTAGCTACAGCTTTCACCAACGGTAGTGGGGGGGTTGGAGGTGTTTTCGCTCCCAGTTTGTTCACTGGGGGAGTTACCGGATTCCTGATTGCTTACCTGATCAATATGACCGGAGTGATCACGGTTCCTGTCAGTTATTTTGTATTGGCAGGTATGGCCGGGGTGATGTCGGGTGTCATGAATTCTCCGTTGACAGCTATGTTCCTGATCGCTGAGATTACCGGTGGCTATAGTTTGCTGGTGCCCTTGATGATAACCTCGGTGACAGCCCATTTAACGGGGCGGGGAATGGAGCCTTACTCTATTTATGCACGTCGGCTGGCTATGAAAGGAGATCTGATTACCCATAATAAAGATAAAGCCGTGCTGACTTTGATGAAGCTGAATAAAGTCATCGAGACCGACTTACAGACGATATCCATAGAGGCTACTTTGGGGGATCTGGTGAAAAAAGTTTCCCGTTCCAGTAGAAATATTTTCCCGGTGATCGATGAAAACGAAGCATTGCTGGGGATTGTATTGCTGGACGATATCCGTAAGATCATGTTCAATCAGGATTTGTACAATGTCACCTTTGTCCGCGACTTTATGACAACTCCACCTACGATTGTCGATGTGACGGATTCGATGGACCTGGTTATGAAAAAATTTGAAGATACAGGAGCCTGGAATTTACCTGTGATCGAGGAAGGAAGATATATCGGGTTTGTTTCGAAAGCAAAGATATTCAACACTTACAGAAGGGTGCTTCAACATTTTTCCGACGAATAATAGAATCATATGGATCAACATTCAAAATTGGGGTATCGGGAAGGACTCGTTTCCGTTATTCTGAATCTACTCTTGTTTGTTTTAAAATATTATGCCGGTATTGCATCGGCCTCGCTTGCTTTGATTGCCGATGCCTGGCATACCCTTTCGGATTCCCTGACTTCTTTGGTCGTAATTCTTGGAATTAAATTATCCTCGAAGAAACCGGATAAGGAGCATCCGTTCGGACACGGCCGCTGGGAACAAATCTCTGCATTGATTATCGCTATTCTGTTGGCTTTGATCGGAGTAGAGTTTATGAAAGACGCTATCGCAAAATTGAGGGGACATGAGGCGGCTGATTTCGGCTGGTTGGCTTATCTGGCTACGGTTGCTTCGATTGTCTTAAAAGAAGGATTGGCCCGCTATGCTTTTTATATCGCCCGTAAAACCGGTAACGCTGCTGTAAAAGCGGACGGATGGCATCACCGGAGCGATGCTTTATCGTCACTGATGGTTTTGGCCGGACTTTTTCTCAGCCCCTATTTCTGGTGGATCGACAGTGTATTGGGTATGTTGATATCTTTCATGTTATTCTATGCCGCCTATGGGATTATTCGCGAAGCAGTAAATAAAATTTTAGGAGAAGAACCTTCGGAAGAAGTGATCGGGAAAGTAGAACAGATCGTGAAAGCTGAAATGGGAAATGTGGCTTATCCGCATCATTACCACATTCATCATTATGGGGACCATATCGAATTCACTTTTCATATCAAAGTGCCCGGGGAAGAGACCGTGGAGGAAGCTCATAGAAAAGCTACCCTTATCGAAATGCAGATAAAAACAGAATTGAAGATCGATGCGACTATCCATATCGAACCCTTGAAAATGTAACTTTATAAACCCTTCTATCGTTGTAAAACTAGATTATAAATCACCCGCTAACCGGCTCTGTCAGGAGAAGCAGGGGAGATTAGAGGTGGAAATCGCAAATCTAAAATTGGGGGCTACTATTAATTTAGTTGTTTTATACTTGTATATTACCAAAAAAAACTTACTTTTGCGAAAATTTTATAGGAACGCTAAAAAAACTATATAGCTATGTATTGGACACTGGAACTTGCTTCAAAATTGGAAGATGCACCATGGCCTGCATCTAAAGATGAATTAATCGATTACGCAATTCGTTCGGGAGCGCCTATGGAAGTTATCGAAAATCTTCAGGATATAGAGGATGATGAAGAAATTTTCGAAAGTATTGAAGACATTTGGCCTGACTATCCCAGTAAAGATGATTTCTTCTTCAACGAGGACGAGTATTGATACAAAAGACGTTAAAATGAGCTGAAACAATGAATTACGAAATGAAAGACCACTGCTAAACGGTGGCCTTTCTCGTTTTTATCTGCGGCATATTCCGGCATAACTGCAAGTCCGGCATTTCTTTTCGTTATCGGTTTGGCAAAAAGGATGTTCCGGGGAGAATAATTCTTCCAGTAACTGCCGGAGATGATCCGAAAATTCCTGCTGATAATACCGGAAATTTTGTATCAGCTCTTTATCACATTTTAACCGGAAATCATAATCTTTTCCGAACAACAGTTTGGTACTGTAAATTCCAGGGATCAGAGGCTGTTCGCTGGGATGAACATGATCGTACATCAGGCAATACACCATGGTCTGAAAAGCTGCTTTATTCCGGGTAGGATTTGCCGGATCGAAAACCGAAGCGATAGTTTTGAAAGCCGTCGTATCGGCTCCTGTTTTGTAGTCTATTACCCGGATGCCTTGATCGGTACGGTCTATGCGATCGATGAAACCTCCGACGAAAACTGTCTTTTCCTGGCCTTCGATACCGATTTTTACAGGCACGTGAAAACGGTTCTCCATAGCCAGCAACCGGAAAGGACATATCTTTTTATCGTAAGAAAACATCTCCCGGAGGTATTTTTTGATTACTCCCAGGATCAGTTCGTTGCTGCCGCTATCAATCAGCCTGGAAATTTTCGGGTCGTATACTTTTAGATAAGAACGGCGGATGTGTTCTTCGATCAGAGATCCGTTGGCCAGAATGGTATCGATGGCCGCTTTCGTGATTTCGCCTCCAGGTATCGTGGCATACAGTGATTCGGAGCATTCGTGAAAGATATTTCCCAAAAGACGGTGGTCCAGTTCTTCGGCCAGTTCTTCTTTCTCTTTTATTTGTGCTATGTATTTGAAATAAAATTTCAGGGAACATTCCATATAAGTGTTTAGGGCCGAAGGAGAGATCGTCTGATCCTCCGATCGGGTATACCGCTCCAGAATATGGAGTATCGGCGGGGTTTTACCGATTCTGATTTCTTTGGGATTTTGGGTAGAAATCGGGTTTTGGAAATTCCTTTCCACTACGGTAAGTCCCGATTCATATTTGATTTGATAGAGAAAACGACTCATTTCCCCTCCGTTCATCCCTTTTACGCCTGAAGTATATAAAATATGAATGTCTCTGGAACGTTGTAAAAGCCGGTAAAAGTAATAGGCGAAAACAGCGTCCTGGTGTTCGGGGGTGGGCAAACGGAAACCGAATCGGAGGTTATAAGGAATAAACGAAGCGGGAAGTGTGGTTTTGGGTAAAATACCTTCGTTGGCCGAAAGGATGATCAGATGATTGAAATCCAGCATACGGGTTTCCATTAATCCCATCAGTTGTAAGCCTTCCAGAGGTTCTCCCGAAAAAGGAATACTGAGATTACCGATCACTTTATTGATGATTTGCATATAAAGTTTGTTCTCCGGCTCGATGCCTTCTTCTTCGAATGTATTTTGCAGGTTTTGGATTTGGGTATATACCGTAAAGACAAATTCTTTTTCGATAGGATCGGCTTCTTCTTTCAATACCGACCGGGTCAGCAAATTCAGGATTTTCAGTAGATATACAGGTATCTTTTCGTGCTGGTCGGAGGAAAAAATAGCCCGGGTGAGCTCATGAAAGTGTAAACTTTTTTCTATAACATAGACGATGTTCTTTTGATTGATATAGTTGGTGATCTGCTGAATCTCTTCAGGACATAGGTCTTTGATTAATTTGTGATTCAGCAGAGCGATGACCGGTTTGTAATAGTAGTAGGTGGTGTCGCCTTCCTGCCTGGCATAATTTTTTAAATCGCATAACATAGAAATGAGGGCCGCCACCGAAGTGTTGCGTGCCGGATACCCCATCGTAACATTGATTTTTGAGAAATACTCCGGAATCGAATGCATCACGGGAATCAGCATCTGTTCTTCACATAACACGATGGCTGTCTGTCGCGGATTCTCTTCCCGGAGACTTTCGGTCAGGGCAGGAAGAAGCTTGGCCTGACCGATCGTCGAGGGGACAGCCAGGTATTCGATGGTTTTGCCGTTGTATCTGAAGTTATTGAAATGTTCGATATCCAATTCGTTTGGAAACAGCTTTAGATTCTCCCGGATATAATGGCCTGCTTCCTGATGTTCATCAGCGGTATAATAAATATCGTAATCCCAGTAGAAACGGGCTATTCCCGAATCTTGCCAAAACGAAAAGATCTTTTTTTCACATAAGTTCAAAGCGTTGAAACCCGCGATTAATATATGTTCAGGATGGGCATAGGTTTCTATATGTTCGCAAAAATACCGTTCGTTCATTCCTTCATAGCAGATTCCGGTTTCAGCCAGGTGAGTTTTGAAATGAGTATAGGTGGCATATAATTTATCCCACACTTTTAGGAATTCTTGTTGTTCCCGGCTGAATTTTTCCGGATTGAAGCTCTTCCAGAATCGGTGTATGGCCTTGATTTGTTCTTCGGTCAGATACGGAAAGTTCAAATCCAATTCTTTGAGTGCTATCAGATTAGAAAAAAGATCTTTGGCATCTACCAGGTATTTGTCGATATCGTCGAAATCAGCCAGTAGCATATTTCCCCAAAAATAGAAATCTTCGAATTTCTCGGAAGAACCTGATACGGCTGTATAAGATTTGTAGAGTTTGATAATTAAAGAAAGTGTTTCGGCTTTTTTCAGACCCGAATGCTTTTCGATGTATTCTGTCAAAGTCAGGATCTCCGGCATCCACACCGGACGGTCGATTTGGCGGGAGAGTTCTTCGGCCAAAAAGAGACCGGCTCTTTTATTAGGAAAAATAATAGTCAGATCGGCGAAATCCGTACCGTATTTCCGGATAATATCCTTTGCCAGTAACTGAAGAAAAGAAGCCATATATCGAATTAAAAGTTAAAAGGTTATTTGGGCTTATTGTATTTTGTTGTTATTTTTGTCGAATAGTCGGTAGGGACTACTGATATCGGCAAATTTACAATTTATAATGATTAAAACAGCAAAAATAGGATAAACCTGAAAGTAAACAGATATGTTGAAAGATTTATTATTGAGAAATCGTAGCTATCGGCGGTTTGAGCAAGAGGTACGGATTTCAGAGGAAGAATTGACAGAATTGGTCGGTTTGACTTGTTTGTGTGCTTCCGCCCGGAATGCACAAGCCTTGAAATATGTAATTGTTCATGAGGAGGAAAAGTGTGCGGAGGTTTTTCCACAGCTGGCTTGGGCGGGATATCTGAAAGATTGGGACGGACCTGAAGAAGGAGAACGTCCGGCTGCTTACCTGATCCAGTTGTTAGATACCCGGATTGTTGAAAATTGTTTGTGTGATGACGGTATTCAGGCCCAGACGATTTTATTGGGAGCGGTAGAAAAGGGGTGGGGAGGATGTATAATCAAGGCTTTCCGGAATGAAGATTTACGTCGTCTGTTTCACTTACCCGAAGAGCTGAAAATCAACTACGTGATTGCTTTGGGAAAACCGAAAGAAAAGGTGGTGCTGGAACAAATGAAAGGGGAGGATTATCGGTATTGGAGGGATGCTGATGGTGTCCATCACGTACCTAAACGGGAAGCCGGTAGTTTGATTTATAAGATTGAAGTATGAAAATACTGTGTGCGGAATATAACGACGCCGGAGAGGTGGCTGTCGTACCGGTGGGGGATGATGTGCTGTTGAGGAATAACGGGGATTTTTATATACCGGATTATACACAACAGGTGAGCGGTGTGCCTCAGTTGGTTGTCAGAATTTGTAAGTTGGGAAAAAGTGTGGGAGAACGGTTTGCCGGCCGTTATTTTGAAGAGATCGGAGTCGGAGTCCGGTTTTATGCCGATTCGCTGGAGGAACAGCTGATTGCAAAAAAATTACCCGGGATCATGGCAGCCTCTTTTGACAGCTCTTGTGCTATCAGTGCTTTGATGGGTATAGAGGAAACCAGAGAGGCAAACTATGAAATGAAGGTGAACGGTGAAGCCGTTACTTCCGGGAATAAACAGCATTTACCGGTGGGCATTGAAAAATTGGTTGCTTTTGCGTCTGAGTTTCATACATTGAAAATCGGTGATTATCTGTTTTGCGGACACCCCTTCCGTTTCCGGGGACTCAGACCGGGCGATAAAGTGCAAATGACATTGGATGGAAAGACGATGCTGGATTTTAGAATTAAATAAATAACCATAATTATGAAAAAAAGATTTGTTGTATTAGGATTACTTCTGCTCTGTTTGGGTGGAAAGGCTCAGGATGCTTATGTACCGTCTCCTGAAAATCTGGAAGCCCGGAAAGAATTTCAGGATAGTAAATTCGGTATTTTTTTACATTGGGGGTTGTATAGTATGTTGGCTCAGGGAGAATGGGTGATGACGAACCAGAACCTGGACCACATGGAATACCGCAAGTTGGCTTCTGCTTTTTATCCTTCCCGTTTCGATGCGGCTGAATGGGTGGCTGCAATAAAAGCGGCCGGAGCGAAATATATTTGTTTTACTACCCGGCATCATGAGGGGTTTTCTATGTTCGATTCCCGGTTTACGGATTACAACATCGTCAAGGCGACACCTTTCGGCAGGGATGTTTTGAAGGAATTGGCAGAAGAATGTCATAAACAAGGGATAAAATTGCATCTCTATTATTCTCATCTGGATTGGGACCGGGACGATTATTATCCGTTGGGGCGGACCGGACGTGGTACGGGACGTACGACCCATGGAGAATGGAAAACGTATTATCAGTTTATGAACGATCAGATTACTGAGTTGCTGACCAATTACGGACCGATCGGTGCCATCTGGTTCGACGGTTGGTGGGATCATGATCAGGATCCCGGATTCGATTGGCAGTTGCCTGAACAATATGCCATGATCCATCGGTTACAACCGGCTTGTCTGATCGGTAATAACCATCATCAGGTACCTTTTGCCGGTGAAGATATTCAGATTTTTGAACGGGATTTGCCCGGAGAGAATAATGCCGGTTTGTCCGGACAGGACATCAGCCGTTTGCCGTTAGAGACTTGCGAGACGATGAATGGCATGTGGGGGTATAAAATTGTAGACCAGAATTATAAATCGGTGAAAACCTTGATCCATTATCTGGTGAAAGCTGCCGGTAGAAATGCAAACCTCCTGATGAATATCGGACCGCAGCCTAACGGGGAATTGCCTGCTGCTGCACTCGAAAGACTGAAAGCAATCGGAGAGTGGACGAAGCAATATGGAGAGACGATTTATGGAACACGGGGGGGAGATATCAGTCCCAGAGATTGGGGGGTAACGACCCGCAAAGGAGATAAGCTGTATGTACATATTCTGAATTTGCCTGATAAAGGATTGTTTTTGCCTTTGACGACGGGGAAAGTGAAAAGTGCTGTCGTATTTAAAGACCGGAAACCGGTGAAGTTCTCACAAGATAAGAATGGGGTAGTTTTGGAGTTGGCTGAAGTGCCTGCCGAGCTGGATTACGTGATCGAATTGACCATAAAATAATAGACAGATAGTTGTATGCGACGTCAGGATTTTAAAATAGAGGTTTGTACTAATTCTGTGGAGAGTGTGAGGGCTGCTCTTGCAGGTGGGGCGGACCGGATAGAGCTTTGTGCCGGAATGCCGGAGGGAGGAACGACTCCTTCGTATGGTGAGATTTGTTTAGTAAGAGAGTTGATGCCCGCAGGGATGCATGTGATCGTGCGTCCACGAGGGGGCGATTTCCTATACCGGGAGGATGAACTTGAAGTGATGTACAGGGATATAGAAATGGCACGAAAACTGGGTGTCGATGGAGTCGTTTTGGGTTGTCTGACCCGTGAAGGAGAAGTGGACGAAGGCGTTATGAGAAAATTAATGGCTGCTTGCGGAGAAATGTCGGTGACGTTTCACCGGGCTTTCGATATGTGCCGTGATCCTTTTCAGGCTTTGCAGACGATCGAAAAGCTCGGGTGTGCACGAATTCTGACTTCCGGACAAAGTAATTCTGCTGAAACCGGCCTGCCTTTGCTGAAAGAATTGGTGGCCCGGGCCCGGAACGTAATTATTATGCCCGGGTGCGGGGTCAATGCGGCTAATGTGCGGAAGATTGCCGAAAGCACCGGTGCCTTCGAATTCCATCTTTCTGCCCGTATCCGCCTCGGGAGCGATATGGTTTATCGCAATCCGGCCGTTTCAATGGGAGGTACGGTGCAAGTGGATGAGTACGGACGTGAGGTAAGTAGTAGCGAGAAGGTGGAGGAAGTGATCCGGAGGCTGGTGTACTGACGACTTGAAGGCCTGAGATAATGTAGGTTTGTTCTGTTACTTATTCGTCTGCGGTGTTCGTGTTCGGGGACCCGGTCGCTTCTGTCGGTCATCTGG
>ERZ1107006.3212-NODE-3212-length-10911-cov-7.793478_pt1 | contig 10911 bp, 10 predicted proteins | sample MGYA00403696_ERZ1107006 | MGnify/ENA primary metagenome ERZ1107006 (study PRJEB35170, sample SAMEA104062441) | human gut metagenome | biome: human gut; feature: human-associated habitat; material: faeces | place: Denmark | collected 2012-08-13 ...
CTTAAAAAGTTCTGAAAAACCGCACGCAGCTTGTCAAAATGACTTTTTTGACAAGTTGAAATAATTATAGAATGTTCCGCAGGCTCAGGCGCTCCAGCTCGTCCAGCTGCTGCAGCTGCTGGCGCAGCTGGGCCAGCTCCGGCAGCAGGTCGCCCCCCTGCCGCAGGCGGCACAGGGTCCGGCAGCGGGTCAGCGTCACCTGGGCCGCGTCCAGGGTCTCGTGGTGGATGACCACATGGAGGAAGTCCTGGGCCGACTCCCAGTCGGCGGACAGGGCGTCCATGGCCTCCCGGGCCATGTCCCAGCGCTCCTGCTCCGCCAGCTGGGCGATCCGGTCCGCCTGGTCCATCCACCGGTTGGTCCGGCGGTTCAGAGCCGCCGCGTTGAGAATGCACAGGGCCAGCAGCACCGCCAGCACCAGTGAGGGCACGATCAGAAACCGCTTCATACGTCCTCCTTGGCCTGGCAGATCACGTTGCCCCCCTGGTCCAGGGACAGGAGAAACACCTGAGACGGGTCCGTCAAGTGCTCCCGCTTCAGCTGCTGCCGCAGCCACGCGTCATCCACGTCCATTTTCTTCATGTTGTCCCGCAGCAGCCGCCCGTCATTGATCAGCAGCACCGGAAGAAGCTGCTCGGTGACGTTCAGGGACAGCTGACGGGGCGTTACCGGCTGGGCCTGGGGCCGCAGCAGCACCGACACCTGGCCGCTGGTCTCCAGGACGGCGTACTGCACGTCCTTCAGGTCGGTGACCCCCTGGCCCCGCAGCTCCTCCAGAAGCTCGTCCACCGTCATGCGGTTGTGGCGCATGGCCCGCTGCTGGAGCTTCCCGTACCGGACGACGATGGCCGGTTCCCCGCAGATCAGGGACCGGAACCGCCCGCTGCGGAAGCTGATATAGCTTAAAAGCGTGGTCAGGGCCAGCAGGGTCAGAATGGGCACCACGCCGTTGATCAGCGGTGAGTCGAAGTCCTGCATGGGCACCGACGCCAGGTCCGACAGCAGCATGGTCAGCACCAGCTCAATGGGCTCCAGCTCGCCGATCTGGCGCTTGCCGGTCAGGCGCAGCCCCGCGATCAGCAGCAGATACAGGATGATGGTGCGGAAAAAAGCAGTGGCCATGAGCATTCCCCCTTCTATGGCCAGTATGCGCGGGGGAGGGGAAATTATACCGATTCAACCGGCTCCAGGCCGTTTGATATATATGACGCAGAACCGGAGAAAGGAGGCCCCCGGGAAAATCCCATACCAAGCGCCATGTGCCTGCCGTTTCCCGGCAGGATAACGAGGAGGAGAGAGGATCGAACCTTCGGCGGGAGCTCTCCCGCGCCGTCCGGGCGCGCACGCAGCGGGCAAATATGCGGGTGACCGCAAAACAGAGACGCTGCGACCGGAAATCGAGGCAAATTGTCTGCGTATTTGTCCTCCCCATTATCAGAAATCAGGAGGAATCATCAATATGTGTGGAATCGTAGGATATGTTGGCCGTCAGGAGGCCGCCCCCATTCTGCTGGACGGGCTGGAGCGGCTGGAATACCGGGGCTATGACTCCGCCGGTATCGCCGTGTGCGGCGATGGCGTGCTGCGCCTTTGCAAGAAAAAGGGCCGGGTGGCGGCTCTGCGGGAGCTGACCCATGACGGTGGGGACCTGCCCGGCACCCTGGGCATCGGACACACCCGCTGGGCCACCCACGGCGAGCCCAACGACGTCAACGCCCATCCCCATATGAGCCAGAGCGGCAAGTTCGCCGTGGTCCACAACGGCATCATCGAAAACTTCATCACCCTGAAGGAGGAGCTGCAGCAGAAGGGCTATGTGTTCCAGTCCGAGACGGACACGGAGGTGGTGGCCCAGCTGCTGGACTATTACTACAGCGACTGCGGCGACTTCTTTGAGGCCATGAACCGCCTGCTGCACGCGGTGGACGGGGCCTATGCCCTGGGCATTATCTGCGCCGACTATCCCGACCGGCTGGTGGCCGCCCGGAAGGACGCTCCCCTGCTGCTGGGCTTCGGCGATGGGGAGAACTTCATCGCCTCCGACGTGACGGCCCTGATCCGCCACACCCGGGACATCGCCTATATGGACGACGGGGAGCTGGCCATTCTGTCCCGCAGCGGCATCCGGGTATACGACCGCCAGCTGCGCCCGGTGGAGAAGAAGCACCACCATGTGGACTGGGAGGTGGACGCCGCCGAAAAGGGCGGCTACGCCCACTTCATGCTCAAGGAGATCATGGAGCAGCCCGCCGCCATCCGCAAGGCCACCGCCGCCCGGATCCAGGGGGGCCGCGTGGTGCTGCAGGACCTGACCATGACCCCGGAGCAGATCCGGGCCATGGGCCGCATTTACATCGTGGCCTGCGGCTCGTCCTATCATGTGGGCATGGTGGGCAAATATAACCTGGAGCGGATGCTGCGGCGCAGCGTGGAGGTGTGCCTGGCCTCCGAGTTCCGGTATGCCGACCCCATCGTGGGGGAGGGGGACCTGGTCATCGTCATCAGCCAGTCCGGCGAGACCCTGGACACCATGGCCGCCCTGCGGGAGGCCAAGAAGCGGGGGGCACGGATCCTGTCCATCGTCAACGTGGTGGGCTCCTCCATCGCCCGGGAGTCCGACGACGTGCTGTATACCTGGGCCGGGCCGGAGATCGCCGTGGCCACCACCAAGGCCTACAGCACCCAGATGGCGGTGCTGAACCTGCTGGGCCTGTATTTCGGCGAGGTCATGGGCACCGTGGACTATGAGACCTACACCGCCATGGTCCGGGATATCCTGGCCCTGCCGGAGAAGCTGGAGCAGGTGCTGGCCCAGGCGGACCGGATCCGGGAGATGGCCAAGGATTTCGCCGGACGGGACGACGTGTTCTTCATCGGCCGGAACCTGGACTATGCCCTGAGCATGGAGGGAAGCCTGAAGCTCAAGGAGATCAGCTATATCCACTCCGAGGCCTACGCCTCCGGTGAGCTGAAGCACGGCACCATCTCCCTGATCGAGGAGGGAACGCCGGTCATCGCCCTGAGCACCTACGGTCCCCTGTTTGACAAGGCCATGAGCAATGTGGTGGAGGTCCAGGCCCGGGGCGCCAACGTCCTGGCCCTGACCACCGAGACCCACCGGGACGCCATGGCCGCCCGGACGCCCCGGGTGCTGACGGTGCCGGAGGTGGAGCCTATGCTGCTGCCCCAGCTGGGTGTGGCACCCCTGCAGCTGCTGGCGTACTACATCGCCCTGGAGCGGGGCTGCGACATCGACAAGCCCCGGAACCTGGCCAAGAGCGTCACCGTGGAGTAAAAATCGCAATACACCGAGGGAATTATGAACAACATCAACATCGTACCCATGACGGCGGACCATCTGGACGCCCTGGAGCAGCTGGAGCGCACCTGCTTCTCCCGGCCCTGGTCCCGGAAAATGCTGGCCGAGGAGCTGGACAATGAGTGCGCGGCCTTTCTGGTGGCGGAGGACGCCGCCACCGGCCAGGTGATCGGCTATGCCGGGCTGCTGGTGGCCGCCGACGAGGGATATATCACCAATGTGGCGGTGTTTCCCCAGTATCGCCGCCGGGGCGCGGCGGGAAAGCTCCTGGACGTGTTCCTGCGCTTTGCCCGGGCCAACCGGCTGGCGTTTTTGACCTTAGAGGTGCGGCCCAGCAACGCCGCCGCCATCGCCCTGTATACCCGGTTCGGCTTCCGGGAGGCCGGACGCCGCCGGAACTACTATGACCTGCCCAAGGAGGACGCCCTGATCCTGACCCGGACCTTTGAGGAGGATGACCAGTGAACATTTTAGCCTTTGAATCCTCCTGCGACGAGACCGCCGCGGCGGTGGTGCGGGACGGGCGGACGGTGCTGTCGGACGCCATTTTGTCCCAGGCGGATATGCACGCGCTGTATGGCGGCGTGGTGCCGGAGATCGCCTCCCGCAAGCACGTGGAGGCCATTGCCGGGCTGTCGGACCAGGCACTGCGGGAGGCGGGCCTGACCCGGCGGGACATTGACGCCGTGGCCGTGACCTACGCCCCGGGCCTTATCGGCGCGGTGCTGGTGGGGGTCAGCTTCGCCAAGTCCGCCGCCTATGCCCTGGGGGTGCCCCTGATTCCGGTGCACCACGTCCGGGGCCACATCGCCGCCAACTATCTGGCCTTTCCGGAGCTGGAGCCGCCGTTTCTGGCCCTGGCCATGTCCGGCGGCAACACCCTGATCGTGGACGTGAAGGACTATACGGACATGGAGGTCCTGGGTGCCACCCGGGACGACGCGGCAGGAGAATGCTTCGACAAGGCCGCCCGGGTGCTGGGCCTGCCGTACCCCGGCGGAAAGCCCATGGACCGGCTGGCCGCCCAGTCCCCCGGCGGGAAATACGTCCTGCCCCGGGCCCATGTGGAGGGTGCGCCTCTGGATATGAGCTTCTCGGGCCTGAAAACCGCCGTGGTGAACCTGGCCCACAACGCCCAGCAGAAGGGGGAGCCTCTGGACGCCGCCGCCCTGGCCCACGACTTCAACCAGGCGGTGTCCGACGAGCTGGTGCCCCGGGCCATGGAGGCCGCCCGTCTCCGGGGCCGCCGGTGCATCGTGGCCGCCGGAGGGGTGGCCGCCAACACCATCATCCGGGGAGACCTGGAGAGGGCTTGTGAAAAGGCCGGATACCGGCTGTATCTGCCGCCCCTGCAGCTGTGCGGCGACAACGGCGCCATGATCGGGGCCCAGGGATACTATGAGTATCTGGCGGGCCGCCGGGCGGGGCTGGACCTGAACGCCTACGCCACCATGGAGCTGGACGATATTTTCTATTGAGAAAAAGCGCCCCCGGCGAATTTCCGCCGGGGGCGCTTTGCACTGATCTGCCTGTTTCGTTTTGTCCCGCTTCCGCCCGGGACAAAACCGGCCCTGCCCGGGACGTCCCTCTTTGTCCCGGGACGGCTTCCCCCGGATTGACGGCGGGGCGGCGGGTGTGTTATACTGGGGACAAATCCAATTTATGGAGGGAAACCATCATGGAAGTTACCCAGCGTTTTCTGAAATATGTGTCCTTCGACACCACCTCCAGCGAGATGTCGGACACCGTCCCCACCACCGACCACCAGAAGGTTCTGGGCCGGTATCTGGCCCAGGAGCTGGCGGAGCTGGGCCTGGAGGGGGCCCACATGGACGATAACGGCTATGTGTATGCCCTGCTGCCCGCCACCCCCGGGTGCCAGGCTCCGGCCCTGGGCCTCATCGCCCACATGGACACCTCCCCCGCCGTCAGCGGGGCGGACATCCATCCGGAGATCGTCACCTATCAGGGCGGGGACCTGCCCCTGAAAAAAGCCGGGAGCCTGAAGGTGAAGGACTTCCCCTTCCTGGAGCGGTACATCGGTCAGGAGCTGATCGTCACCGACGGCACCACCCTGCTGGGAGCCGACGACAAGGCGGGCGTGGCGGAGATCGTCACCGCCTGCGAATATCTGCTGGCCCATCCGGAGGTCCCGCACCGGGCCATCGCCGTGTGCTTCACCCCCGACGAGGAGGTGGGCAAGGGCGCCGATCACTTTGATCCGGAAAAGTTCCCCGCCCGGGTGGCCTACACCGTGGACGGCGGCGAGCTGGGGGAGATCGAGTACGAGAACTTCAACGCCGCCGCCGTGACCCTGACGGTGGAGGGCGTGAACATCCATCCCGGCTCCGCCAAGAACAAGATGAAAAATGCCATCCTGCTGGCCAACCAGTTCATCTCCCTGCTGCCTGCGGCGGAGGCTCCCGCCCACACGGAGGGCTACGAGGGCTTCTACCATGTGACGGACCTGGCCGGAAACGAGAGCCAGGTGGTGCTGCACGCCATCATCCGGGACCATGATCTGGAGAAATTCAACGCCCGGAAGGCCTTTGTGGAGCGGCTGACCGCCTATCTGAACGATCAGTGGGGCCAGGGCACCTTCCGCCTGGACATGAAGGACAGCTACTACAACATGAAGGAGAAGATCCGGCCCCATATGGAGCTGATCGAAAACGCCAAGGCCGCCATGGAGGCCGTGGGCGTGGAGCCGGTGATCGTTCCCATCCGGGGCGGCACCGACGGGGCGCGTCTGTCCTGGGAGCGGAATATCCCCTGCCCCAACCTGTGCACCGGCGGCGCAAACTTCCACGGCGTCCATGAGTTCATCCCCGTGCCGTCTATGGAAAAGATGGTGCAGGTGCTGGTGGAGCTGGTGAAGGCGTAAAACACTTTGTTCAAAAAGGGCTTTGCTCTTTTGGGACAGTTAATCATGCCCGGCGGCTTTTGCCGCCGGGCATGATTTTTACTTTTCGATGACCACCTTGTCATCCTTCAGACGGACGTGGGCGGTGTCGCCGGACTTCAGCTGACCATCCAGCATCTGTTCGGCCACCACGTCCTCCACCTCGTTCTGGAGGGTGCGGCGCAGGGGACGGGCGCCGTAGCGGGCATCGAAGCCGTCCTTGGCCAGGGCGGCCACGGCGTCGTCGTCCGCCTGGAGGGTGATGCCCTGGGCGGCCATGCGGCTGCCGATGGTATCCAGCATCCGGCGGGCAATGCTGCGGATGTTCTCCTCCGTCAGCTGGTGGAACACGATGATCTCGTCGATACGGTTCAGGAACTCCGGACGGAAGGTCTGGCGCAGCTCCGCCATAACGGCGTCCTTGATGCGTGCAAACCGCTCCTCCTCGGTGCGCTTGGCCGCCTCACCGCTGCCGTCAAAGCCCAGAGGCGTGTCGGCGGCAGTAATATTCTTGGCCCCCACGTTGGAGGTCATGACGATGATGGTGTTCTTGAAGTCCACCCGGCGGCCCTGGGAGTCGGTGACAATGCCATCCTCCAGAATTTGCAGCAGGATGTTCCACACATCGGGGTGGGCCTTCTCGATCTCGTCGAACAGCACCACGGAATAGGGCTTACGGCGCACCTTTTCCGTCAGCTGGCCGCCCTCCTCGTGACCCACGTATCCGGGAGGCGAACCCACCAGACGAGACACCGTGTGCTTCTCCATGTACTCGGACATGTCGATGCGGATCATGGCGTTCTCATCGCCGAACATGGCCTCGGCCAGGGTCTTGCACAGCTCGGTCTTGCCGACGCCGGTGGGGCCCAGGAACAGGAAGGAGCCGATGGGCCGCTTGGGGTCCTTCAGACCCACACGGCTGCGGCGGATGGCCTTGGCCACGGCGGCCACGGCCTCGTCCTGGCCCACCACCCGCTCATGCAGGACCTTCTCCAGCTGCAGCAGCCGCTGGCTTTCGTCCTCCGTCAGGCGGGTGACGGGAATGCCGGTCCAGCCGGCCACCACCTTGGCGATGTCGTCCTCGGTGACGGTGCCGCGGCTCACGGACATCTGCTTGTGCCACTTGTCGCGCTCAATTTCCACCTGCTCCTGATAGTCCTTCTCGATATCCCGCAGCTGGGCGGCCTTCTCGAAGTCCTGGGCGGTGACGGCCTCCTCCTTCTCCCGGTGCAGGGCGGCGATCTTCTCCTCCAGATCCTTCAGATCGGGGGAAGCGGACTCGGCGGCCATACGCACCTGGCTGGCGGCCTCGTCCATCAGGTCGATGGCCTTGTCCGGCAGGAAACGGTCGTTGATATACCGGCGGGACAGCCGCACGGCGGCCTCCAGTGCCCCGTCGGTGATGGTCAGGTGATGGTGGGCCTCATACTTGTCCCGCAGACCCTTCAGGATCTCCAGCGTGGCCTCGGGAGAGGGCTCGCCCACGGTGATGGGCTGGAACCGGCGCTCCAGAGCGGCGTCCTTCTCAATGTACTTGCGGTACTCGTTGAGGGTGGTGGCGCCGATGACCCGGATCTCGCCCCGGGACAGAGCAGGCTTGAGGATGTTGGCGGCGTCCACCGCGCCCTCGGCGGAGCCTGCGCCCACGATGGTGTGCAGCTCGTCGATGAACAGGATGACGTTGCCGGCCTTCTTCACCTCGCTGATGGTGTTCTTGATGCGCTCCTCAAACTCGCCCCGGTACTTGGTACCGGCCACCATGCCGGACAGGTCCAGGGACAGAACCCGCTTGTCCAGCAGGTCCTCGGGCACATCGGCGGCCACGATGCGCTGGGCCAGGCCCTCGGCGATGGCGGTTTTGCCCACACCGGGCTCACCGATCAGCACGGGGTTGTTCTTGGTGCGGCGGGACAGAATCTGGATGACCCGGGCGATCTCCTTTTCCCGGCCGATGACAGGGTCCAGCTTCCCGCTGCGGGCGGCCTCGGTCAAATCGCGGGTAAACTCCGCCAGAGCGCCGCCCTTCTTGCCGTCCTCCCGGGAGGGAGCGGCGGAATTGCCGCCTGCGGCGGCTGCGGCCCGGGGCGCTTCGTTGATCTTCTTCACCACGGCGCTGTACAGCTTCTTGGGGTCGATGCCCACGGTGCGCAGCACCCGGATGGCCATGTTGTTGCCCTCACGCAGCAGGCCCATCAGCAGATGCTCGGTGCCGATATAGCCCGCACCGGTGCGGGACGCTTCGGACACGGCCAGTTCCACGGCGCTCTTGGCCCGGGGGGTCAGCCCCTGGGAGGGAGCCGCGCCGGAAAGGCCGGTGCCCACGCTGCGATGCAGCACATCGCAGATCATATCATCGGTGAGGCCCGCTTCCTCCAGGACGCGGTGGGCAATGCCCTCCTCCTCACGCATCAGGCCCAGCAGCAGGTGCTCGCTGCCCACATAGCCGTGGCCCATTTCCTCGGCGGCCTCCTGGGCCAGCCGCAGGGATTCCTCCGCACGGGGGGTGAATTTATTTTCCATCATAGTTTACACTTCCTTTCGGTTAGTCGGCGTAACGCTTACGCCTGGGGCAGGGACCGCAGCTGGTCCCGGAGCTTAGCGGCTTCCTCGAAGTTCTCGGTTTCCACGGCGTGGCGCAGCTGGGTCTCCAGGGCGTTGCGCTGGCGCTGGCGGCTGAGCTTCTCCCGCTCATCGCCCTGGACCAGGTTGTCCTCCCGGGGCTCCTCCGCCGCGCGGCGGGCCTGCTGGGTCACGTCCACGGGTTCCGGGAACTCCGTCAGCAGGCGGCTGCCGAAGCCGCCCAGCAGGGGCTCCAGCATCCGGAAGGGACGGGTGAAGAAATCGTCATCGTCCCAGAAGCTGCTCATCATGGGGCGGCGCATATCCTGCACCAGGCCCAGCTGACGGGCGCATTCGGGGCACAGATGGCTCTCCATGACCCGGCCGTTGATGTTGCTCTTATAGTAAAACGTTGCTTCGTTCTTTCCGCAGTTCTGACATTTCATAATGATTGCCTCCTTATTGAAAACTCAAACCAGGTGAATCAGCACCTGCTTGAAAATACTGGCCCGGAGATCGTCCCGCCGGTCCTTGGGAACGGAGCGGAGGGAATTGTCGGACACGGCCCACAGAAGGGTCTGCGCCACGTTCCGCTCCACCGCCTGGGATTGGACCAGGTTTGAAAGAATGGCCCGGGCGCTGGCCAGGTCCAGCGTATCGCCCACGGAGTTGATGACGTGCATCAAAAGCGTGTGGCGATCCACCTGCACCCGGGTGATGCGGATGTAGCCCCCGCCGCCCCGGCGCGACTCCACAATGTAGCCGTGCTCCGGAGAAAACCGGGTGGACATCACATAATTGATCTGGCTGGGGACGCAGCCAAAGCGTTGGGCCAGGTCGCTGCGCTGCAGCTCCAGAACCCCGTTGGCCTCCTCCAGCTCCGCCTGGATGAACCGGGCGATCATATCCGATGTACCCAAGCCCTTCACTTCCTTTCTGTTTCGATTCGGTCTGTCTGACTTTGCCTTTCTTTGACCTTTGGCTATAGTATACCACCAGGTTTCAAAATGTCAATAGGGAATGTATAACAATTTTATTACAAAAATATCGGGCTGTCTGTGTTAGCATGGCAGTCCGATAAAAAATTGGATATCAGTAGTATTTTTCGTCATAAAATTTGGGGATAAAATCTTTAGCGGCAGAGGTGCGGCTTTGGACAAAACCCTCAAAACCGTATTTGTTCACGGCGTCAATGACGGTGTTATACTCGAAAGTTGATGTCTTACGGCAAAGCTCTTTGTAGTCAAAGGCTTTATACACGGGGGTGAACTGGCTCATAAGACTTATCATTATTTCGTTTTTGGCAAACTTTTTGCCTAGCCACTCCATAAGCTTTATGGAGTCTTTACGGTGGGTAGGGAGGACAAGGTGGCGGACTATTGTGCCGCTCTGCATTATGCCTTTTTCGTCAAAGGTCGGCTTGCCTGAAAGCTCCGCCATTTTATGTATTGAAGCAGCGGCGTTTTCAAAATAGTCTGCGGCTTTGGAATATTTATCCGAAAGTGTAGGATCAAAATATTTAAGGTCGGGTAGAAATATCTGCACATAGCCACGAAGAAGCTCCAGCGTTTGGGGCTTTTCATAACCGCCGCTGTTATAGACCACGGGGATAGTGAGCTTATCTTTACAGAGGTCGAGCGCTTTGATTATTTGCGGAACGAAATGGGTGGGATTGACGAGGTTTATGTTGTTTGCGCCCATTGATTGAAGCCGCAGAAAAGTGTCTGCAAGTTCTTGTTCGGTAAGCTCAAAGCCTTTGCCCTCAGCGGATATCTCGTAGTTTTGGCAGAAACAGCATTTCAGACAGCAGCCTGAAAAAAATACTGTTCCTGAGCCTTCTGTGCCGCTGATACAAGGTTCTTCCCACATATGAAGCTCGGCTCGGGCTATCCTTACTTTGGCAGTTTCACCGCAGAAGCCTTTATGCTCGTATCTGTTCACTTTGCACTCTCTTGGGCAGAGGGTACAGCTTTTAAGGATATCGTTCATGCCGCTGTGTCAACTCCGCCTATTTTGGTGTAGGAGTCAGAGGATAGGTCGCCTGATGAGTCTGTGTTTTCGTCAAGGGGGATATTGAACTGGAATGAATCTGTTATCCAATCGTCATTCTGGAAGCAGGCTGTGAACGTGG
>ERZ1107006.3215-NODE-3215-length-10898-cov-13.899290_pt1 | contig 10898 bp, 10 predicted proteins | sample MGYA00403696_ERZ1107006 | MGnify/ENA primary metagenome ERZ1107006 (study PRJEB35170, sample SAMEA104062441) | human gut metagenome | biome: human gut; feature: human-associated habitat; material: faeces | place: Denmark | collected 2012-08-13 ...
GCGAGGTGGAGAACATCTTTGAAAACTCCGACTTCGTGTATATGCTCAACCAGGCGGGCGGCGACCGGCAGATTCTCGCCAAGCAGCTGGGCATTTCCCCGCACCAGCTTAGCTATGTGACCCACTCCGGCGAGGGCGAAGGACTGCTGTTCTACGGCTCCACCATCCTGCCTTTCGTGGACCACTTCCCCAAGAATACGGAACTGTACCGTATCATGACCACCAAACCGTTGGACTTAAAAAAGGAGGATGAACAGCATGACAAAGAAAGAAATTGAAAAAGGCGCAGGTCTGCTTCTGGCCGCTGTCAGCGGCTGTGAGCAGATGGTGGAACTGCTTCGCGCCGCCGTCCCTTACTGCTATGAGCAGGAAAAGACAGCAAAAAGTCTCACACCCAAGGGCTACGCCGGATTTACCCGGATTCACCATATCTGGACAGAGGGCATACCGGATGTTCCCAAGCTGTTTATTGGCAGCCCGATTCAGGATCGGGACATGGCAAGAGGAACCCTGATGGCGATTTTCCTGTCCACAACGGTCTTTCCGGCAGAAACCATTCAGATTCCGGTTTATGCGGAAACCTGCGTTCTGCTGGATGACCTGATGGCGGGTGGCTGGTATGCGTAAGGAACCGCGCCTGCACTTTACAGACGAGGAACGCGCTGACCCGGCGCTGGAAAAGCCCATCCGCAAGGCAGACCGGGCCGCCGCCAAAGCAGACAGGGCGCAGGCGAAAATCCCCAAAAAGCAGGTGCGGCAAAAAACGGTGGACCCTAAGACCGGCAAAGTGACCACCAAACTGGTGCTGGAGGACAAGAAAAAACCGCCCTCCAAGCTGTCCCATGCGGTCCGGGATGCTCCGGGAGATGCGGCGCTGGGAAAACTCCACAAGGAAATCCGTGAAACGGAACAGGACAATGTGGGCGTGGAGAGCGCCCACAAGTCTGAGGAAACCGCAGAGACCGGCGTTAGGCTTGTTCGGGAGGGCTACCGCAGTCACAAGCTGAAACCATACCGCAAGGCGGCACAGGCGGAACAAAAGCTGGAAAAGGCCAATGTAAACGCCCTGTACCAGAAGTCTTTGCGGGAAAATCCCCAGCTTGCCAGCAATCCGTTTTCACGCTGGCAGCAGAAACAGACCATCAAAAAGGAATACGCCGCCGCCAAGCGCGCCGAAAACACCGCCAACACCGCAAAAAAGACCGGCAAGGCCGCCAAGACGGTCAAGGAAAAGGTACAGCAGGCCGGAGCATTTATTATGCGCCACAAAAAAGGCTTTTTGCTTGTAGGTGCGATTTTTCTTCTCATCTGCCTGTTGCTCAACACCATGTCCTCCTGCTCCATGATGGCGCAGAGCATTGGTTCTGCCATTTCCGGCTCTACCTATCCGTCGGATGACCCGGAACTTGTTGCGGTGGAGGCCGACTACGCCGCCAGAGAAACGGCGCTGCAAGCCGAGATCGACAACATCGAAAGCAGCCATCCGGGATATGACGAATACCGTTATGACCTGGATATGATCGGGCATGACCCCCATGAGCTGGCGGCGTTTCTCTCCGCCGTCTTGCAGGGGTACACTCAGTCCAGCGCCCAGGGCGAACTGGAGCGCGTGTTTTCCGCCCAATATACCCTGACACTCACCGAGGAAATCCAGATTCGCACCTATACGGACGAGGATGGCGACACCCACGAATACGAATACCGGATTCTTCATGTCAAGCTGGAGAGCCGCCCCATCTCCTCTCTTGCCACAGAGCTTTTGACCCCGGAGCAGCTGGAAATGTATCAGGTGTACCGGCAGACGCTGGGCAACAAGCCGCTGATCTTCGGCGGCGGCTCCACAAATACCAGTGATTCCGAGAGTTTGGACGGTGTGGAGTTTGTAAACGGCACACGCCCCGGCAATCAGGCTGTGGTGGATATTGCCAAAAGTCAGGCGGGAAATGTGGGCGGGCAGCCCTACTGGAGCTGGTACGGCTTCAATTCCCGTGTGGAATGGTGCGCCTGCTTTGTGTCTTGGTGCTACGGCCAGATGGGTCTGTCTGAACCGCGCTTTGCAGGCTGCCAGTCCCAAGGGGTTCCCTGGTTCCAATCTCATGGACAATGGGGCGCGCGGGGCTATGACAACCTCGCCCCCGGCGACGCCATCTTCTTCGATTGGGATCTGGACGGCAGCGCCGACCATGTGGGCATCGTCATCGGCACAGACGGCAGCCGGGTCTATACCGTAGAGGGAAACAGCGGCGATGCCTGCAAAATCAGAAGCTACGATGTGAACTACGAGTGCATCAAGGGCTACGGTCTGATGAACTGGTGACAAATCTTTTGATAAGGAGTGATTGATTATGGCTACGAAAATCGAACGCATTGACCGGGAAATTACGAAAACCCGTGAGAAAATCGCAGAGTATCAGGAAAAGCTGAAATCGCTGGAAGCGCAGAAAACCGAAGCGGAAAATCTGGAGATCGTCCAGATGGTGCGCGCTATGCGTATGACCCCGGAGCAGTTAAGCGCCATGCTGTCCGGCGGAACACTCCCCGGTATGGATGCTCATGAAGAACAGGAGGACACCGCCCATGAAGAATAAGAGAATTTTTAAGACCCTTTCCGCCCTCTGCGCCGCACTGGTGCTGATGGGCGGTTTTTCTGTCACCGCTTTTGCTCAAGGGCCGGAGCAGCCCCCGGCAGAGGATTCTACCAATGACAGCAATGTGATTGTGGAAGAAACTGAGGACAGTCCTGCCCTGACCCCGGAGGGCAACGCTGCCCTGGTGGATGATTTCGGCGGCAACAAGCAGCTCATCACCGTCACCACAAAATCCGGCAATTATTTCTACATCCTCATTGACCGGGCCAACGAGGACAAGGAAACCGCCGTCCATTTCTTAAATCAGGTGGATGAAGCTGACCTGATGGCGCTGATGGAGGACGGGCAATCCGCCGAGAAAACGCCCGCTGTCTGCAACTGCACGGAAAAATGTGAAGCCGGTGCAGTCAACACCAAATGCGAGGTGTGCAGTACGGACATGACCGGCTGTACCGGCAAGAAGCCGGAACCGCCAAAGGAACCCACGAAGCCGGAGAAAAAAGAACCCGCAGGGTTAAATCCGGCTGTCCTGCTGCTGGTGCTGGCTATGATGGGCGGCGCTGCCTTTGCCTACTTCAAATTTATTAAGGGTAAAGCCAACCATAAAAACAACAGCAATCCAGACGATTATGACTATGAGGACGGCGAGGAACTGCCGGATGAGGAAGAAATGGAACTGGAGGACGAGGAATCGGGCGAGCTGGACGCTGACAGGGGCGGCGGTGAAGAAAGTGAGGATGAGACCCCATGACCCGGTTCACCGACAGCCCCTATGAACGCATGATGACACGCAGGCCGGAGGGCGGGAAGGACACTTCCCGTCCTCTCTCTTTACCCAAAAGCCACCCCTGCTATGGCTGCGGGAATTATGGTCAGCCCTGTGTGGGAGTCTGCCACCGTGAGATGGAACGATGGCTCAAAGAAAGGAAACGAAAAAAATGAGTATTCTGATTACATTTATCAAGCTGCTTGCGGTTTTTGACCTGCTGGTGATCGCCGTCTATTTTGGCAGCGACATTCTCTCAACTGTGTGGAGCAAATTTCGGAAAAAGCCCACACAGGAGGAACCTTTTGATTTCTCCATGGATGCCGCAGCGGTTCCCCTGTCCATAGATTCCATTCGTCAGCTTTATTCAGGCGACGCAGCGGATTTTGTGGAAGAAACGCTCCTGCCGAATGCTGCGCAGACAATGGCAGTTTTGACAGACCGGGAACAGACAGCCGCCCGCCTGCTCTTATCCGCACTGGTAGGCTTTCTGGCAGAAGAAGCCCCAATGGATGAACGGAACTTCCCTATGGTGATGGAACTTCTGAACTGCATGGAGGGAGAAAAAGAGGACGGCTGCCAGGACCCGGTGGATATTTTGTTTGAGGAAACCGTCCGCCGTACCCGCCGCCATGAGGAATATTACAGCAATTATCAACGCTACCGATTGTTGCGGGTGGACAAAACCCGTGTCATTCTGGCCTGCCGTATCCTTATCAACGATTTGCTGGGAAAGCTGTACCGCTATGACTACCGGTTCGGCTATGACCTGCTGCTGGATGAGGAAAACAGCATTGAGAAAAAACTGCACACGCCTGTGCGGGAAGAATGGGAGGATGAAGATGATGGGATATAAACTGGTAATCGCTGAAAAGCCCTCGGTTGCAGTGAGCCTGTCCGCCGTGATCGGCGCGACTGCCCGCAAGGACGGCTATCTGGAGGGAAACGGCTGGCGGGTCAGCTGGTGCGTGGGGCATCTGGCTGGGCTGGCGGATGCCGATGTATATAACCCGGACTACGCCAAGTGGCGTTATGACGATCTGCCCATCCTGCCGGAACACTGGCAGATGGTGGTGGGCAAAGACAAGAAGAAACAGTTTGCTGTGCTGAAACAGCTGATGAACGCCCAGGATGTGACTGAGGTGGTAAACGCCTGTGATGCCGGACGCGAGGGCGAACTGATCTTTCGCAGCGTCTACGAGCTGGCGGGTTGCCAAAAGCCCATGAAGCGGCTGTGGATTTCCAGTATGGAGGATTCCGCTATTCGGGAGGGCTTTGCGAACCTGCGCCCCGGTGCCGATTATGACGGTCTGCGCCAAGCTGCTCTCTGCCGCGCCAAGGCGGACTGGCTGGTTGGTATCAACGCCACCCGACTGTTTTCGGTGCTGTACCACCGTACCCTCAACATCGGGCGCGTCATGTCCCCGACGCTAGCTCTCATCGTCCAGCGGGAAGCCGAGATTGACACCTTCAAGCCGGTTCCGTTTTACACGGTAGTCCTGGAGCTGCCTGGTTTTTCCGTTTCCGGGGAACGCATGGCGGATAAGGCTGCTGCCGAGCAGCTGAAAGCCGCCTGCCAGAGTGCGGATGTGACGGTCAAAAAGGTGGAATGCCGCGACAAATCCGAAAAGCCGCCCGCCCTCTATGACCTGACTACCCTCCAACGGGATGCCAACCGATTGTTGGGATATACGGCACAGCAAACCCTGGACTACCTCCAAAATCTGTACGAAAAGAAGCTCTGCACCTATCCCCGCACGGACAGCCGCTATCTGACGAGCGATATGGCTGAAAGCCTGCCTGTGCTGGTCAATCTGGTTGCCAATGCCATGCCGTTTCGCAAAGGGATCGCCATTTCCTGTGATGCGGCTCAGGTTATCAACGACAAAAAAGTGACCGACCACCATGCAGTGATCCCTACCCGCAATCTCCAAAACGCCGACCTGTCCGGTCTGCCGGTGGGTGAACGGATGATTTTGGAACTTGTAGCTTTGCGTCTGCTGTGCGCGGTGGCGGAACCGCATACTTACTCAGAAACTGCTGTCACCGTGGAGTGTGCCGGTGCAGAGTTTACCGCCAAGGGCAAAACGGTGAAACGCCCCGGCTGGCGAGCGCTGGATGCTGCCTACCGTTCTGCGCTGAAAAATGCGGAGCCGGAAGCTGAGGACAAGGCTCTGCCTGAATTAACCGAGGGTCAGACGCTGCCCCTTTCCGGCGCTGCCGTCAAGGAGGGCAAAACCAGCCCGCCCAAACACTTCACCGAGGATACGCTGCTTTCCGCGATGGAAACTGCCGGGAAGGAAAATATGCCGGAGGATGCCGAGAGAAAAGGTCTGGGGACCCCGGCCACACGCGCCGGGATTCTGGAAAAGCTGGTGTCCACCGGCTTTTTGGAGCGCAAAAAGAGCAAGAAAGCTGTGCAGCTCATGCCATCCAAAGATGCGGTGTCCCTGATTACCGTTCTGCCGGAACAGCTGCAATCGCCCCTGCTGACCGCTGAATGGGAACACCGTTTAAGCGAGATCGAGCGCGGCGAGCTGTCCCCGGAGGACTTCATGGGCGGGATCTGCGCCATGCTCCGGGAACTGGTGGGAACCTATCAGGTCATCAAGGGGACTGAGTACCTGTTCACGCCGCCCCGCGAGGTGGTGGGCAAATGCCCCCGCTGCGGCGGAGATGTGGCGGAACTGCAAAAAGGGTTCTTCTGCCAGACAGAATCCTGCAAATTTGCCATCTGGAAAAACAACAAATGGTGGGCAGCCAAGAAAAAACAGCCTACCAAGGCACTGGTGACGGTGCTGCTCAAGGATGGTCGCGCAAGGATCACCGGCTGCTATTCCGAAAAGACCGGCAAGACCTATGATGCCACGGTGGTTCTGGAGGACGATGGGCGGTACGCCAACTTCAAGCTGGAATTTGACCGGCAGAAAGGCGGTGCAAAATGAAGCTCTCCCTTTATGAACAGGAAACTATTCTCCTCTACAATCAGGCCGAGGACACCGCCGAAGTTTATACCCATGACCGAAAACTGATGGAGAAGCTGACCCGCCTTTCCAAAAATCACCCGGAACAGGTCTGCAAAAAGGATAAGCACAATTTTACAGTCCCCAAACGATGTGTGTCCGTTCGGGAGCCATACAGCGCCGAGCGCCGCAAGGCTGCCAGTGAACGGGCCAAGGCTGCCGGGTACAGGCCGCCCATCCCCAAACCGAAAGCTGATTGACGATGGGCGCAAATGTATTTGAGACGGTCAAGCAGTTTGTCACCGTCCGGGAAGCCGCAGAACGATATGGGATTGAGGTCAAACGAAATGGTATGGCCTGCTGTCCCTTCCACGATGACAAAAATCCCAGCATGAAGTTGAACGAAGAATATTTCTACTGTTTCGGCTGCGGAGCCACCGGCGATGTGATAGACCTGACCGCCCGGCTCTACAACCTGTCCCCCAAAGAAGCCGCCGAGAAGCTGGCGCAGGATTTTGGCCTGATCTATGATAGTCAGGCTCCGCCCCGGAGGAACTATGTTCGCCAGAAAACCGAGGCGCAGAAGTTTCAGGAGAATCGGGACCATGCCTTTCGGGTTCTGGCGGACTACTTCCATCTTCTCCGCAAGTGGGAAGCGGGCTACACACCCAAAACACCGGAGGAACCCATGCACCCCCGTTTTTTAGAGGCGGTGCAGCAAAAGGATTATATCGGCTATCTGCTGGATTCTTTTCTGGAGGACAGCCCGGAGGAACAAAAGCTATGGATCGCTGAACATCAATCAACAATCGCCAATTTAGAGAGGAGAGTGAACATCATGGCTGATAAGCCCACCAACCGGGAACGGTTGCAGGAAATCACGGCGGGTATCGAACAGGGCATCAAGGAGCTGTTCGAGAGCGAAAAGTATATGCGTTATCTGTCCGTCATGTCCAAGTTTCACCGTTATTCGGTGAACAACACCATGCTCATCTATATGCAGAAGCCGGAAGCTACGCTGGTGGCTGGATTCAACAAGTGGAAAAACCAGTTTGCGCGCCATGTGAAAAAGGGCGAGCATGGCATCACCATCATCGCCCCCACGCCCTACAAAAAGAAAATCGAGGAAATGAAGCGCGACCCGGACACCCATGCCCCCATTCTGGATGCAGACGGTAAGGCGGTCATGGAGGAAAAAGAAATTGAAATCCCCATGTTTCGCCCGGTTAAGGTGTTTGATGTGAGCCAGACCGATGGCAAGCCCCTGCCGGAGCTGGCCTCCAGCCTTTCGGGGACTGTGCCGCACTATGAAGCCTTTCTGGAAGCCCTGCGGCGCTCTGCCCCGGTTCCCATCGAGTTTGAGCCGATGGCCGCCAACACGGACGGCTATTTTTCCCCCGACCGCCAGCGCATCGCCATCCGGGAAGGCATGAGCGAGGTACAGACCGTTTCTGCTGCTGTCCACGAAATTGCACACAGCAAGCTCCATAATCAGAAAAAGATTCAGATTGACAATGACGAGCAATATCAGGAGGTGGAGTTATTTGAGAAACCCGCCCTGTTTTCCAACGGGCGTATTTCCCGTGATAATCTGCCCGAAGGCGTTTATTGCTATGACCTGCGCGGTTCGGATGACGACCCCGGTTCCCCAATTTGTGTTGAGGAAAGAGTGGTGGTGAACCACGCTGGTTCTGTTATTTTGACTGCTCCGTTAGAATTTCCAGAAGAAGGCAGGCTGTATTTTACAGATGAGACCGGACTGAATTTTAACGGCGGTATGCTTACCCTCTCGCAGTTTTTACAGGAGCAGAAAAAAGACCGTCGCACAGAGGAAGTCGAAGCAGAAAGCATTTCCTATGCAGTCTGCCAGTATTTTGGCATCCAGACCGGGGAAAACAGTTTCGGTTACATCGCTTCCTGGTCCAAGGGCAAGGAGCTGAAGGAGCTGCGAGCCAGTCTGGAGACCATCAACAAGACTTCCTGTGAGCTGATTAACGACATCGAGCGCCACTACAAGGAAATCTGTAAGGAGCGCGGCATTGACCTGACCGCCAAACAGGAGCCGGAACAGGCGGATATACCGCAGGAAGCCCTGTTTCTTCTGAACGATGCCACCTATCTGCATATTCAGCCGTGCGATACCGGCTGGGACTATACCCTCTATGACAAGGAAACCATGAAAGAACTGGACGGCGGCCAGCTGGATGCCCCGAAACTGTCCCGTTCCGCCGCTGTCCAGCAGATCTGTGAGGAGCTGGAACTGGAAAATCCGTCTGTTCAGGATGCCCCGCTGTCCATGATTGAGACCTTGCAGGATGCCGCCTGCCAGCAAATGCAGGAACAGGTCAGCCAGCAGAGCGCAGAAACTGCCGCCACCCAGCTGCCGGATGCTCAGGAGCAGGCGTTGGACGAGTACCCCATGCCCGACAGCGAAGTATCTGTTTCGGATATGCAGGAATACGGCTACTTTTACGATGGAATGCTGCCTGTCACCAGAGAACGGGCGCTGGAACTGGACGCTGCCGGTCTGACCGTCTATGTCCTCCATGAAGATAACACGGAGAGCATGGTGTTTGACACCGAAGAAATCATGGAGCATGGCGGGCTTTTCGGCGTGGAACACGAGGAATGGGAGCAAAGTCCACAATTCCATGAAAAGGTGCTGGAACGGCAGGACCGGCAGCTGGAACGGGAGCAGGCGTTCCTCTCCCATGAGGGCTGCTGCTTTGCCATTTATCAGGTGAGCCGGGACGATCCGCAGAATGTGCGGTTTATGAATCTGGACTGGCTGCAATCGCACAATCTGGCCGTGGACCGAAGTAATTATGACCTGATCTACACCGCCCCGCTGAACGGTTCCGGCAGCACTATGGAGCAGCTGGAAACGCTGTATGAACAGTTCAACCTGAAAAAGCCCGTGGACTTTCACAGTCCCTCCATGAGCGTCAGCGACATCGTTGCAATCAGACAGGACGGTAAGGTATCCTGTCATTACTGCGACAGCGTTGGTTTCACCGAGATTCCCGGATTCCTGCCGGACAATCCGCTGAAAAATGCGGAAATGATGCTGGAGGATGACTACGGCATGATCGACGGCATCATCAACAACGGCCCAAAGGAGCCGACCGTGGCGCAGCTGGAACAGCAGGCCCGCAGCGGCCAGCCAATCTCTCTCATGGATTTAGCGGAAGCTGTCCACCGGGAGGAACGGGACAAGAAAAAGTCCGTCATGGAGCAGCTGAAAAGCCAGCCCCGGACGGAACACAAAAAGACAGCGCCTAAAAAGAGCGCGGAAAGGGAGCTTTGATATGGGAAACTTTACTTTTGAAGAAATGAACCTGATGTGCATTTACAACACCGGCAGCCGCACCGGGCTGATGGAGGCTCTGACCGAGATGCGCGGCGAACTTTCGCCGGAGGAAACGGAACTGAGGGAACTGACCGACAGCGCCCTGATGAAGCTCCAGGCTATGAGCGATGCCGAGTTTGCTCAGCTGGAACTGTACCCGGATTTTGATGAATAAGCATTTCATAAACACCCAACGGGGCGGCGTAAAATGCCGCCCCATTTCCATTTAACACGAAGGGAGGACAACAACCATGCCATCCAAAACAGAATTTTACCGGCAGATGGCCGACCATGTGGCGACCCAGCTCACTGGCAGCTGGCAGGAATGGGCGGGATTTCTGACCACTGCTGCCCGCCTTTACAAGTATCCATTCCATGAACAGCTGCTGATCTATGCCCAACGCCCCGACGCTACCGCCTGTGCGGAGTATGATTTATGGAATGAAAAAATGGGCCGCTATGTGCGCCGTGGCTCCAAGGGTATCGCCCTGGTGGACGATTCCGGTGATAAACCCCGTTTGCGCTATGTGTTCGACATCACGGACACCGGGACCCGCGAACATTCCCGCACCCCCTGGCTGTGGAAGCTGGAGGAACAGCACAGGGATTCTGTGTCGGCCATGCTGGAGCGCACTTACGAGGTTGGCGGCGATGACCTTGCCCAACAGCTGGAGGCAGTGGCCGGAAAACTGGCGGGCGAATACTGGAACGAGCATCGTCAGGACTTTCTCTATATCGTTGACGGTTCCTTTTTGGAGGAATATGATGAGTTTAACATCGAAGTACAGTTTAAGGCAGCCGCCACCGTCAGCATTTCCTACGCCCTGATGTCCCGCTGCGGATTGGAGCCGGAACGCTATTTTACCCATGAGGACTTTATGGCGATTTTCGACTTCAACACCCCTGCTACCATCGGCGCACTGGGAACGGCGGTCAGCCAGATCAATCAACAGGTGCTGCGGCAAATCGGCGTTACCATCCGAAATGCCGAGCGTGAGGCCATCAAAGAAAGGAGACCCCAACATGAAGAATCCCATGAACTACATCCAGAACGGAGATTATCTGATTCCCGACCTGAAGCTGAGCCAGCAGCCGGAGAAGCCCCTGGGCAAGTACGGCAGGATGCGGAAAGCATACCTCAAGGAACACCGTCCCATCCTATACAACCAGCTGCTGATGAGCGAGAAGCTGTACCCGCACCTTCTGGAGATCGACGAGACCGCCCAGAGCAG
>ERZ1107006.3219-NODE-3219-length-10888-cov-4.932429_pt1 | contig 10888 bp, 10 predicted proteins | sample MGYA00403696_ERZ1107006 | MGnify/ENA primary metagenome ERZ1107006 (study PRJEB35170, sample SAMEA104062441) | human gut metagenome | biome: human gut; feature: human-associated habitat; material: faeces | place: Denmark | collected 2012-08-13 ...
TCTCCGGGCCCATTTTTGCGTGCGGCTCCCTCAGTCGCCTGCGGCGACAGCTCCCTCTGGGAGGGAGCCTTTTTTGTTGGTACGGGAAACTTGGCCGGGCTGCCAAAAGCCTCCCTCCGGGAGAAAGATTTCCCCCGGCCGGGGCCGCAGAATTGTTTTGACAATAGCCTGGGATGTGATACAATAAACTCATATCGTCCGGTTGGGACCGGACCAAAGGAGGAACAAAAAATGAGATCCTGGAACTACAAGCTGCTGTGCGGGGCGGTGTGCCTGGCACAGCTGGCCTGCCTGAGCCTGCCCGTATGGGCAGCACAAAATTCGGCGGCGTTCACCCGGCAGACCACCCTGCAGCAGCTGCGGGATGACCCGGCCATCAAGTCGTCTGGCTACTATACTTACTGCCGTGAGCTGAGCGGCCTTGGCAACGAATACTGGAAGAACAAAACGCTGGAACAGTACATGCGCCCGGAGCTGGTGGATGACAGCGTGGCGGCCATGAATCTGGTGGCGGAAAATACCCGCAATGGGGTACAGGTGACCTGGCAGGTGTACAGCCCGGAAGAGATCGCGGCAAACTCTTCACTGGGGTGTGTGCAGCTGTATTATTTCCCAGGCAAGGAGCCGGGCGGCAAGTACGCGCTGGTGGTGCCCGGCAACGGCAGCACCATGACCTCCGAGATGGAAGAGGGCGGCTCCACGGCCTACCAGCTGCATGAACAGGGCTACACCGTGTTCGTGCTGCGGTACCGCACCTGGATCGACATGGGCGACAATGCGCCCATTCAGGATCTTGCCAATGCGGTAAAGTTTATCACGGCCCATGCCGGGCAGTTCGGTGTGCAGCCGGAAAATTATGCGCTGGTGGGCTATTCCTCTGGCGGACAGATCGCAGGAATCTTTGCAAACAAGGAACGGGGCTATGGCTCCTATCAGGTGGAAAGACCCGGTGCACTGTTGTTGGGTTACCCGGTGGTGGACCTGACAGTGATGAAGCCGCTTTACCACATTCTGTATGACATTGGCACCTGCGGCTGGCGTTACTACTGGGCAAACCTGTGTAATATGGTAGACGCAGACTATCCGCCTGTGTACTTCTGGTGGGGGAAAAACGATGTTGTGCTGAGCTCTGCCGAGATGCCTGGCCAGCACAGGGATTTTGACCGGACCTTGGAGCGAAACAACATTCCCCATCAGATGGTCGTTTATCAGAATGCCCCGCACAGCATCGGCACCGGCAACGGCACCGATGCAGAGGGCTGGATGACGGATGCGGTGGCTTTCTGGGAAGCACATACCACCGGCTGATTCAAAACGGAAAGGAATGGGTGAAATGTTCGGACATCTGCTGAAACGCGGTGCGGCCATGCTGTGTTTTGCGGCCGTTCTGGCTCTGCCGGCCTATGCGGAAGGGCGCATCACCACCGATATGACCATGAAGGAGATCCGCTCCGACCCGGCCATTGCGGGCAGCGGGGTCTCCACCTATTGCAAAGGGGATGCGGACAGCCTTGCACTGCGCCGCCTGTATGAAAACAAGACCCTTCTGGACTATGTGGGTGAGACCACGGCACAGGACAGCGCCGACGGCCTGAACATCGTCATTGAGAATTACGAAGCCGGTAAGCAGGTGACCTGGCAGGTGTACAGCCCGGAAGAGGTCGCAGCCGACTCCTCGCTGGGCTGTGTGCAGCTGTTCTGGTTCCCCGGCACGAATGCCGATGGCAAATATGCGCTGGTGGTGGGCGGCAATGCGGCCATGAAAAGCGGCGACCTGAACGAGGGCATTGCTGTGGCAGCGAAGCTGAACGAGATGGGCTATAGCGTCTTTGTGCTGCGGTATCGCATCTGGTGGGATATCAGCAACAACGGCCCCCTGCAGGATCTGGGCCGGGCGGTGCAGTTCATCACGAACCATGCACAGCAGTTCGGCGTGCAGCCGGAAAACTATGCCCTCGTGGGCTTTTCCTCCGGCGGGCAGCTGTGCGGGCTGTTCAGTTCGGATAAGCGCTATGGCTACAAGGCCTATGATGTGCCAAAGCCCGGTGCACTGCTGATGGGCTACCCCGTCAACGATTTTGCAGAGATCAAGCCGGTGTACCATGCCGTGATGGACCCGGCATCCTGCAGATGGAGGTATTACTGGTCGGATATCTCAGGCGGCATCACACCGGACTTCCCGCCGACCTATTTCTGGTACGGCAAGAATGATGTTACCCTGAAGACTCTGGGATATCCGTTCCAGGGTCCGGCCGTCCGGAAGGCGTTGGAGGCAAACGGTGTGCCCTGTGAGGTGCATGTCTATGAAAATGCACCCCATGCCATCGGCACCGGCAACGGTACGGATGCAGAGGGCTGGATGACGGATGCGGTGGCTTTCTGGGAGCAGCACACTTCCTGAAATATCAGAATTTGAATTTATAAAAAAGGGGATGCTTTTATGCAAAACAAGATCTCTCGCCGCCAGTTTCTGCAGGTGACCGGTGCTTCGGCCGCTGCGCTGCTGCTGGCCGGTCTGCCGGTGGAGGCCTCTGCCGCATCGGGCCATCTGACCGTTACGCCGGATACCCTCGTCTCTGACCTGCGTGCCGATCCGACATTCGCCGCCAGCGGCGTGTGGACCTGGCAGAGTGCCGTGGACAGCCCGGACACCCCGGAAGCAGGTACCACGCTGTCGGACTATGTGGGCGCCAACATGGCACAGGACAGCGCCGACGCCCTGAACTATCTGGCCGATACCTATGAAGCCGGCACTCAGGTGACTTATAAAGTGTACTCCCCGGAGGAGATCGCCGCAGACGCCACCCGTGATGGCGTGGAACTGTATTACTGGCCGTCGGAAGTGCCCGGCAGCAAGTTTGTGGTGGTCATGTCCGGCAATGTGCTCAACAAGACTTCCAATATGTCCGAGGGCTATGCCACGGCATGGCGGCTGCACCAGATGGGCTACGCAGCCTTCGTGCTGCGCTACCGCGTGTTCCTCAAGGCAAAGGACAACGCCCCGGTGGCTGACCTTGGCAACGCTGTCCGGTTCATCACCACTCATGCAGACCAGTTCAATGTGCAGCCGGAAAACTACGCCCTGCTGGGCTATTCCTCCGGCGGCCATCTGGCCGGTGTGTTCTCCGGCGACGAACTGGGCTACAAGCACTATGGGGTACCCAAGCCCGGTGCTTTGCTGCTGGGCTATCCCATCAACAATTTCTTTGAGTATAAGCCGGTCTATCATGCTGCCATCGACCCCTTTGTGCTGGAGGGCCGGTACTATGAACTGAACATCTCTGACTGTGTCACCGACGATTACCCGCCGGTGTATCACTGGTACGGCGAGAACGATTATGTGTTCCCGCTGCTGTGCTACCCGGCTCAGCGCCCGGCGCTGAGCCGCGCACTGGAAAAGCACCATGTGCCCTGCAAAGAGGTGCTGTTCCCCAATGCGACCCACGGCGTGGGCACTGGCGCAGGCACCGATGCCGACGGCTGGATGCTGGACGCTGCGAACTTCTGGGAGACCCAGATCAACGGCTGAATCTGAACAAGAGAGGAGCGGAATGCAATGAAGAACCTGAATGCCTGTCTGGCAAGCCTGAACCTCGGCCTGCCGGACGATGTGCGCCGCCTGAAAGAGGCGGGCTATTATACCGAGGCCATTGCCTGCATTGACACCTACTTGGCGGAGGACTGGACAAAGGCCCAGAACCAGCCGGTGCAGCCTGCCTGCCCTCTGCCGGAAAACCCCACGCCCCGCGGGGTGGATGCCATGCGGGATGCTCTGCTGGCCCAGCGGGAGATCCTGCGCCGTTTGCCGCTGGACTATACGGTGTCCGAAGCACAGGCACTGGAACTGCTGCAAAGCCTTGTGCGGGACTTTACCCCGGAGGAATTCCGGGCACTGGACCGCGCCGGTGCCATGGACTGGCGGTTCGTGGAAGGGGAGAAGCGGTACATCCGCTCCTTTGCCGAGACCCTGTTGGCCACCCATCCGGAGCTGGCAGCCCGTCAGATCGACCCGCCCCAGCAGCACCCCAGCTGGGAACGGTATGAGCCGGAGCACGAGCAGATGGTGCGCACCGGCGCAGTCAGCGCGGACATCACGCTGGAAACCAGCATCGGCATGAGCGACGAAGCCTTTGCCGCTGCCCTTGCGGCTGCAAAGCAGCAGGGCCGCAGCACCGTGCACGTCCGGGTGTGGCTGCCGCTCCCGGCGGCCTGCCCGGCACAGAGCAATATCACGCTGGATTCCTTCACCGAGCCGCCCACCTGCATTGCCCCGGAAGATGCTGCCCAGCGCACGGCGTATTGGGAGGCCGACCTTGCCGAGAACCGGCGTTTTGGCGCGGTGTACAGTTACCGTACCACTGCCCGCTATGCCGACCCGCTGCACATGCAGGCGGACCCCGTGCAGCCGGATTTTGATACGCAGGAAGAACTGCCGCATCTGGAGTTCACGCCCTATCTGCGGGCACTGGCGGCCCAGCTCACCCAGGGGCTCACCGACCCGGTGCAGAAGGCAAAGCGCATCTACGACTATGTGACCCTCAACACCCACTACCACTACCAGCCGCCCTACTTCGTGCAGGAAAACATCACCGACGGCTGTGTCCACAACCGCCGGGGAGACTGCGGCATCATGGCCTCTACCTTCATCGTGCTGTGCCGTCTGGCCGGCATCCCGGCCCAGTGGCAGAGCGGTCTGGTGGTGCGGCGGGAGCTGGTGGGCTGCCACGACTGGGCCGCGTTCTACATCGCGCCCCACGGCTGGATGTACGCCGACTGCTCGGCCGGTGCCTCCATGGCCCGTGCCGGGAACGAGAAGATGCGCCTGCACTACTTCGGCAATCTGGACACCGGGCGCATGGTGGCCAACCGTGCCCTCTGCGCACCCTTTGACCCGCCCATGTGCGCCTTCCGCGCCGACCCCTGTGACAATCAGGTGGGCGAGGTGGAAGCCGACGGTGTGGGCCTGTACGGCGAGCAGCTGCAGTGGAGCCAGACGCTGCGCCGCTACGAGACACTGTAAAAAGCAAAAGGTCCGGGCTTTGCATCTGCACGGCCCGGATTTTGGATTTTATAAGGAGATACCCTATGGAATTTCTTGCATTACTCTACACCGTTCTGCTGGTGGCCATCTGCCTGCTGCAGGCACTGCTGCTGTACCGCTCCGGCAAACAGGCACCCCGGCAGGACGACGAAGCCCTCAAGGAGTGGGTGCGTCAGCAGCTGGACGCCCAGTCGAAGCTCTTTGCCCAGAAGCAGGCCGAGCTGGCCCGGCAGAACTACGACGCCATGCGCGGCATCAGCGAAACGCTGCAGACCGCTGTGCAGGGTATGAGCAGCACCCTGAATGCCGGGCAGGCCGCGCAGCAGCAGACCATGGAACAGCGCCTGCAGGGGCTGGAAGCTTCCAACGCTCGCAAGCTGGAAGAAATGCGCAAAACGCTGGCCGAAAGCATGGCCGCCCTGCAGGCACAGAATGCCCAGAAGCTGGACGAGATCCGCTGCACGGTGGACGAACAGCTGCAGGATGCCCTGCAGAAGCGGGTGACCGAGAGCTTCAAGGCGGTCAATGCCCAGCTGGAACAGGTGTACAAGGGCCTGGGTGAGATGCAGAGCCTTGCCGCCGATGTGGGCGGCCTGAAACAGGTGCTGTCGGGCGTCAAGACCCGCGGCATCCTGGGCGAGATCCAGCTGGGAGCCATTCTGGAAGAAATTCTGGCCCCAGAGCAGTACGACACCAATGTGGCCACCATCCCCGGCAGCGCCCAGCGGGTGGAGTACGCTATCAAAATGCCGGGTGCCGACGGTGGCAGCGTCTGGCTGCCGATCGACTCCAAGTTCCCCGGTGATACCTACGCCCACCTGCAGGATGCGCAGGCATCCGGCGATGCGCAGGCTGTGGAAAACGCCCGCCATGCACTGGAACTGGTGCTGCGCAGCGAGGCCAAGGACATCCGCGAAAAGTATGTGGAGCCGCCGTATACCACGGCCTTCGGCATCCTGTTTCTGCCCTTCGAGGGCCTGTACGCCGAGGTGGTGAATGCGGGCCTGCTGGAGGTGCTGCAGCGGGACTATCAGGTGAACGTGGCCGGCCCCAGCACCATGGCGGCCCTGCTCAACAGCCTGCAGATGGGCTTCAAGACCCTTGCCATCCAGAAGCGTTCGGGCGAGGTGTGGCAGCTGCTGGGTGCCGTCAAGACGGAGTTCGACAAGTTCGGGCAGGGGCTTTCCAAGCTGCAGCAGCGTCTGCGCCAGACCGACGAAGAGCTGGATAATCTCATCGGCGTGCGCAGCCGTGCCATCAGCCGCAAATTGCGGGCCGTACAGACGATGGATGACGCCAGCGCTGCGGCCCTGCTGGAGCTGGACACCGAGCCGGGCCGCCCCGTGTCTGCCCGCCTGCCGGAAAGCAGGGGCGATGAATAACGGTTGTGGTCAGGGGTCCGGGAGGGAAAAGCCGCAGATTCCTCTTGCTAAATTTCTGACGATGTGCTATACTAGGAATTGTTCTTAAGAAGAATCGGCCGCTTTCTGCGGCACAGCATAAAAATAAAGGAGCATGGGATTTATGAGCGTACAGAAGATCAGCAATGCCATTCTGGGCGTGGGGGTGGACGATACCACCATCGACCTGTTTGAAAGTCAGTACCCGGTGCCCACCGGCGTTAGCTACAACTCCTATGTCATTCTGGATGAAAAGGTCGCCATTCTGGATACGGTGGACAACCGTGCCACGGATGCCTGGCTGGCAAACCTCACCGAAGCGCTGGGCGACCGCATGCCGGAATATCTGGTGGTCTCCCACATGGAGCCGGACCATGGTGCCAACATTGCCCGCCTGGCCGCTAAGTACCCGGACATGAAGGTGGTGGGCAACGCCAAGACCTTTGTGTATATGGAGCAGTTCTTCGGCCCGGATGCCGTGGCCAAGGAGCGCCGTGTGGTGGTGAAGGACGGCGAGAGCTTGTCTCTGGGAAGCCACACCCTCACCTTTGTGTTTGCACCCATGGTGCACTGGCCGGAGGTCATGGTCAGCTATGAGAGCAGCGAAAAGGTGCTGTTCTCCGCCGACGGTTTCGGCCGCTTCGGGGCGGTGGCAAAGTTTGACGAAAAGGCCGACTGGGCCAGCGAAGCCCGCCGGTATTACCTGAACATCGTGGGCAAGTACGGCCCGCAGGTGCAGGCACTGCTCAAAAAGGCAGCCGCACTGGATATTGCCACCATCTGCCCGCTGCACGGCCCGGTGCTCACCGGGGACCTGGGCAAGTATCTGGCCTATTATGATACCTGGTCCAGCTACAAGCCGGAGGAGCCGGAAAAGATCCTGGTGGCCAGTGCTTCCGTCCACGGCCATACCCGCGCCGCGGCCCACACCATGGCCGAAAAGCTGCGTGCCAAGGGCGCAAAGGTGGTGGAGATGGACCTGACCCGCACCGATGTGTCCTACGCCGTCACCGAGGCATTCCGCTGCGGAAAGATCGTTCTGGCCTGCGCCACCTATGACGGCTTCCTCTTCCCGCCGATGGAGTCCCTGCTGACCCACCTCAAGACCAAGGCGTTCCAGAACCGTACCGTCGGCCTGATGGAGAACGGCACCTGGGCCCCCATGGCTGCCAAACTCATGCGCGCCGAGCTGGAAGGCATGAAGAACATCACGGTCTGCGAGAACGTGGTCACCATCCGCTCTGCTGCCAATGCTGCTGCGGAAGCCCAGATGGACGCTCTGGCTGACGAGATCGTGGCAAAATAAGCCCCTAAATCGCGTAAAATCAGAAAAGACAAGCTGCCCGCATACCGGATGTGACAAGATCACACGGTATGCGGGCAGCTTTTTATCGGGGTGCAGGACTGCAGCGAGAGGACGGGAATGCTCTGTCATTCTTGCGCGGAAACCTGAACTACGACGGAAATTTCGGTCGGATGGTACGGCCCGGCATATTACGGGAGATCTGCTGAAATACATTTTAGCTGTCGGAAACGATAAATCCGTGTTCGCGGATCATCTGTTCCAGCTCGGTTCGGTCAATACACCGCAGTTAAAAGCGGCCATCAAGCCGGAGCCTGAAGCCCATCATGGACGCTATGTGGGCGTGGGGCGAACAGTACAAACAACAGAATGCGTGACTGCACGCCGGGCAGCTGCCGTATCTGCGGCAGCACCCGGCATTTTTTGCAAAAAGGAGAAATTACACCATGGAGCGGATCTTACTGCTGGAGGATGACAAAAGTCTGGTCACCGGGCTGACCCTTGCACTGGGCCGGGCGGGTTATGCGCTGGACACGGCCCGTACCCTGGCCGAGGCCGGGCATCTGTGGCAGGCGGGCCGCTACGACCTGCTGATGCTGGACGTGACCCTGCCGGACGGCACCGGCTTCGTCTTCTGCCGGGAGGTGCGCCGCACTTCCGGGGTGCCCATCCTGTTTCTGACCGCGTCGGATGAGGAAATGGACATCATCACTGGGCTGGACCTGGGTGGTGACGATTACATCACCAAGCCCTTCAAGCTGGGGGTGCTGCTGAGTCGGGTGCACGCACTGCTGCGCCGGGCCGGAGGGTTCGGGGCACAGCAGGCCACCGAGCTGTGCTCCGGCGGCATCCGGGTAGATCTGCTGGCCGGCCGGGCCGAAAAGAACGGCGTTCCGCTGGAACTCACGGCAGCGGAGTACAAGCTGCTGTGCCTGTTTCTGCGCAGCCCGGGGCAGGTGCTGACCAAAGAGACCATTCTGAACGCCCTGTGGGATTGCGAGGGCAATTATGTAGATACCAACACCCTCACGGTGTACATCCGGCGGCTGCGGCTCAAGGTGGAGGATGACCCCGGCAGCCCGCAGCGGCTGGTCACGGTGCGGGGCATGGGCTACCGCTGGAACGGGGATGTGTGAGATGAAATTTCTGGTGGAGGACGATGTCCGGCAGCTGTTTGCCCGGTTGTGCACCGGGCTGGCTGCGGCCCTGCTGGCGGCAGAATGTGCGGCGTGGGCCGTGTGCCCGGCGTTGTGCCTGCCGCTGCTGGGGCTGTTTGTGCTGTTGAGTGCCGGGACCTATGCGGCGTCCGGCCTGCTGGTGGGCGTTGCTGCCGGCCTTGTGCTGCACCGTGCACTGTATACCCGGCTGATCACCCACTATTTCGGCGTCGCGTGGCGGGTGCCCTTCGGGCTGCTGGCAGTGCTCTGTCTGTTCGTGGCAGGTGCAGCGGCGCTTGCGGTGCACGGCCCGGTGAAGCGATTGCAGGCAATGCCCGTCACAGCAGCCATCAACGAACTCTGACAAACAAAAAACAAGCGCCGGAGCGCTCCCTTTTGCGGGAATGCTCCGGCGCTTTTGGGCGTAACTCAGTCCAGCACGGGAATGTCCAGCCCGAATTCCAGCGGGCGGAACCGGGGGCAGACGTTTTCGGTGATGGAGATCACCGAGGCGGCCAGACGGCTGCCGATCTCGCAGGAGGCGGGCAGGTTCTTGCCGTAGGTCAGGCCGATGACTGTACCGGCAAAGAAGGCGTCACCGGCACCGGTGGTGTCGATCACATCCACCTTCTTGGCGGGCACAACGCCGCTTTCGCCGTTGGCGCGGGCATACACGGCACCCTGCCCGCCCATGGTGACCACCATGCAGGGGATGTTGGCGCTGTGTACATTGGCGGCCAGCACCTCCCGCATGGCAGCGGGGGAAAGGTGGTCGTAATCGTCCGAGAAGAGCAGCCCGGCTTCCTGCTGGTTGCACACAAAGCAGTCCACCTGCTGCAAAAAGTCGCGGCGTTCCATGGCGATGCTCATGTTGGAGATGGCCGCGTAGACCCGCTTGTTGTACTTTTTGGCAAAGCGCAGCACCTGCTTGACCGTCTCTTTTTCCAGATCCAGCTCCAGCGCGATGCTGTCGCAGTCCTTGAAGATCTCGTCTCCCTGCTCTTTCAGCAGAGCGGTGAGGGGAGTGGTGTCCGGGCGCTTGGAGATGGAGGCGCATACGTCACCGTCGTTGTTGAACACGGCCAGCCAGGTGCCCATGCCGTCCTTCACGCGGCGGATGAACTGGGTGTTCACCTTGTGGTCGCGGAGCTTGTCGATGACATCCTGGCCCATGCCGGTGTCGTCCACCAGACCCACAAAGGTGGGGCGCAGCTCCACATTGGCGATGTCCTCCACGATGTTGCGGCTCACACCACCGTGTACCTGCTCGACCCGGCCGGAGTTGCGCCCGCCCGGGATGTAGGTGGAAAGGGGGTACCCCTTGATGTCCACAAAAACGGCTCCGATGACTACGATTCCCATAGAAAAACCTTCCTGCAAAAATATTTTGCCTTCATTATACCAACTCTTTACGACAGAATCCATCCTTTTTGTCATTTCGGGCCGAAAAAGCGCGCAGAAAGCCGAACTGCCTTACAGGGCGGTGCTTGCCGTCCGAACCAGGAACTCCATGGCCTGCACGGGGTACTGCCCGGCGGCGGTCTCGCCGGTGAGCATCAGGCTGGACGCACCATCCAACACAGCATTGTAAATATCGCTCACCTCGGCGCGGGTGGGCACGGCACGGGTGCACATGCTGTCCAGCATCTGGGTGACCACCATAAAGGGCACCCCGGCGGCCCGGCAGGCGGCGGAAAGCTGTTTCTGACAGCGGGGCAGCTCCCACAGCGGCATGGCGTTGCCCAGGTCGCCGCGGGCAATGACCACCTCGTCCACGAGGGACAGAAACTCCGGCAGGGCCTGCACCCCAGCAAGGTTCTCGATCTTTGCAAAGATGCGGATCTGTGGCGCACCGGCCTCGGCCAGCGCCTGCCGCAAAGCAAGGATGTCCTGTTTCCCGCGCACGAAGGGCAGCATGACCCCGGTGACGCCGCAGGAAGCTGCGATGCGCAGGTTGGCAAGGTCCTCACTTGTCAGGGTGGGCATG
>ERZ1107006.3229-NODE-3229-length-10842-cov-6.553166_pt1 | contig 10842 bp, 9 predicted proteins | sample MGYA00403696_ERZ1107006 | MGnify/ENA primary metagenome ERZ1107006 (study PRJEB35170, sample SAMEA104062441) | human gut metagenome | biome: human gut; feature: human-associated habitat; material: faeces | place: Denmark | collected 2012-08-13 ...
CGTTGAGATTACCGCAGACGGCGATAACGAGCAGGCGGCACTTGACAAGGCTGTAGAGCTTTTCGAAAGCGGCTTCGGCGAATAAGAAAGACTATCGGCTTTTACCGCACTGTCAGGCGGTGCGGTAAAACCGTTATCCGATAAAAAAGGGGGAGCAATAATGAAGAAATATCTTGGCAAAGGCGTATACGGCGCAGTGGCAATAGGAAAAATATCCGTGTTCAAAAAGTGCGATGCGGCAGTAACACGCATACACGTTGAAGATACCGAAAAGGAAAAGCAGAGAGAAAAAGCGGCAAAGTTCTCGGATAAGATAATGCTTACCCTCGCCGAAAAGAAAATGCTTGCTCCGACCGTTATCCGCTCCTGGATCATCGGCAACATCATCGGCATCCTGCCCGGCGCCGGCGCATCCATCGCCTGCTTCATGGGCTACAATAACGCCAAGCAGTTCTCCAAGCACAAGGAGGACTTCGGCCACGGCGCCATCGAGGGCGTCTGCGGCTCGGAAGCGGCCAACAACGCCGTTACCGGCGGCACCTTGATCCCCACCCTGACCCTGGGCGTCCCCGGCAACGCCACCACCGCCGTGCTGCTGTCCGGCCTGACCATCCACGGCCTGACCCCCGGCTATGGCCTGTTCACCACCGAGAAGCAGATCACCTATCCCTTCATCTGCGCCCTGTTCATCGCCAACCTGATGATGGTGCTCATCGGCATGTTCGGCGCCAAGCACTTTGCCAAGGTCACCCTGACCCCCAAGAACATGCTCAGCGCCTTTGTGCTGTCGTTGAGCATCATGGGTACCTATGCTGTCCGGGGCAACCTGCGGGACGTGGTGGTCATGCTGGTCTTCGGCGTCATCGGCTATATCCTCAAGCTCTACAAGTACAACGTGGTCCCCATCGTGCTGGGCCTGATCCTGGGTCCCATTGCCGAGGCCGGACTGTCCCAGGCCCTGCTGCTCAACAGCAACTCCCTCTCCGCCACCCTGGGCACCCTGTTCGTGCGCCCCATCTGCGTGGTGCTGATGATCCTGATGGTCATCTCCGTCTGCGCCCCCTTCATCATGGAGGCCCGCAAAGGCAAGCAGAGTAAGTAAAAGAACGGCGTATCTGTCAAAAGCATTGGACAGATGCGCCGTTCTCATTTTATAATAGGTTCAAATCAAACTTCAGGAGGTCTCATCATGCGCGTCGCACTCATCCAGATGTCCGTCACGGCGGACAAAGAGAAGAATATCGCCGCGGCCTGTCAGTACATCCGTCAGGCGGCGGAGCACGGGGCGGACATGGCGGTTCTGCCGGAGATGTTCTGCTGCCCCTATGACAACGCATGCTTCCGGGATTACGGCGAGCCTTTTGCCGGGCCCGCCCAGCGGGCCATGTCCCAGCTGGCCCGGGAGCGGGGCATCTATCTGATCGCCGGGTCCCTGCCGGAGCTGGAGGGCCACCGGGTGTACAACACCTCCTTTGTCTATGCTCCCGACGGCACCTGCATCGCCCGGCACCGGAAGATCCACCTGTTCGACATCGACGTGGAGGGCGGCCAGCGGTTCATGGAGTCGGAGGTCCTGTCCCCGGGCCGGGAGGTCACCACCTTCGACACCCCCTGGGGGACCATGGGCCTTTGTATCTGCTTCGATATGCGGTTTCAGGAGCTGTGCCGCCTGATGGCCCTGCGGGGCGCCAGGGTGATCTTCGCCCCGGCGGCCTTCAACATGACCACCGGCCCCGCCCACTGGAAAATCCTCTTCCGGCAGAGGGCCGTGGACCAGCAGTGCTTCACCGTGGGCACCTCCCCGGCCCGGGACAAAACCGCCTCCTATGTGGCCTGGGGACACTCCATTGTCTGCGACCCCTGGAGCCGGGTGATCCGCCAGTGCCCGTCAAGAGAGGCGGTGGCCGTTACGGAGCTGGATCTGTCCATGGTGGACAGCGTCCGGCGTCAGCTGCCCATTCTCTCCGCCCGCCGGGGGGACGTGTACCGGCTGACGGAGCTGTGATGGCAGGCAGTATTCCGCCAAAACGCAGCAGTAAGGAGGATAAACCATGAGATTGCGCAGAGATAAGTAACAGTTTCCATAAAATTTGAATGGAGGTTACTTAATATGGAAATCAGAGAATACAAAACATACAACGAATCAGAGATTCTGCGCTTATACACGAGTGTTGGCTGGACGGCCTACACCGATCAGCCGGAGGTACTGCGTAAAGGCTTTGAGGGCTCTATGCTGACCCTTGCCGCTTATGAGGGCGATCAGCTTCTTGGCATCATTCGCACCGTGGGCGATGGGCATACCATCGTGTTTGTGCAGGACATATTGGTGTTTCCGGAGCATCAGCGAAAAGGCTTCGGCTCTGCGCTCTTACAAGCCGTTCTGAACCGATACAGCCATGTTCGTCAGATTGAGCTGGCAACGGATCACACGCCGAAAACCATTGCTTTTTACAAGTCAATGGGATTCTATGAATTGTCCGAAATCGGTTGCTGTGGATTTATGAGAGGATAAGAATACCAGCATCTCAATGCCAAAGGCAGTTGCTGGGGGTATCCGTGCCGCCATCGGCAGCTGAATACAAACGCAAACTAATATTTGCCTTTTCCGGGATTGTGTGGTATGCTGATGCCTGCCGGTCCGTCCGGACACGGCACTATGGGAAAAGAGGGAGAGCGCATATGAAAACCTATCAGGAAATGACCCTTGCGGAACGGCAGGCGGAATACGCCGCCCTGTGCAGGACCCATCAGGAGCAGAAGGCCCTGGGCCTGGACCTGAATATGGCCCGGGGAAAGCCCGGCCGGGAGCAGCTGGACATGGTCATGGAGATGTACAACATCCCCCTGACCGCCGACGACTTCATCACCGACGGCATCGATGCCCGGAACTATGGCTATGTGGCAGGTATTCCCATTGCTCGGAGGCTGTTTGCGGACCTTCTGGGCTGCAAGCCCGGCCAGGTCATCGCCGGAGGCAACTCCTCCCTGGAGATGATGTTCGACGCCGTGTCCAAGGCGTATACCCACGGCCTGCTGCACAGCGAAAAGCCCTGGGGCAAGCTGGACAGGGTGAAGTGGATCTGCCCGGTGCCGGGGTATGACCGGCACTTCAAGGTCACGGAATCCTTCGGCATGGAGCTGCTGTCCGTCCCCATGACGGAAACCGGCCCCGACATGGACCGGGTGGAGCAGCTGATCCGGGACCCGGAGGCCCGGGGTATGTGGAACGTGCCCAAATACTCCAACCCCACGGGCATCACCTATTCCCTTGAGACCATCCACCGGCTGGCCGCCATGAAGCCCGCCGCACCGGACTTTATGCTCATGTGGGACAATGCCTACTGCGTCCACGAGCTGGAGGAGGATTTCGTGCCCTTCCCGGATATTCTGTCCCTGTGCGCGGAGTATGGCAATGGCGACATGGTGTATGAGTTTGCCTCCACCAGCAAGATCACCTTCCCCGGGGCCGGTATCGCCTGCGGGGCCGTCAGCGAGGCCAACGTGGAATACTTTAAGAATCTGCTGAACATCCAGATCATCAGCTACGATAAAATGAACCAGCTGCGCCACGTCCGGTATCTGAAGGACAAGGAGACCACCCTGGCCCTGATGCGGCGTCATGCGGCCATTCTGGGGCCCAAGTTCCGGGCCGTGGAGGACGAGCTGGACCGCCACCTGGCCCCCTGGGGCATCGCCCGGTGGAGCCATCCCAAGGGCGGCTATTTCGTCAGTCTGGACGCCATGCCCGGCACCGCCAAGCGGGCACTGGAGCTGTGCCGGGACGCCGGGGTCACCATGACCGCCGCCGGGGCCACCTTCCCCTACGGCGTGGACCCCCAGGACAGCAACATCCGCATTGCCCCCTCCCTGCCGCCGGTCCACGAGCTGGAGCAGGCCATCGCCATTCTGTGCGACTGCCTGCGCATGGCGGCCCTGGAAAAGCTGGGTATCTGAACCCACCATATGTGAAAAACGGCCGCACCCTCCGGGGTGCGGCCGAAGCACGTCAACCATACGAAAGAAGCACGTTAAAGAAGGATGGGGCATCACATGAACAAGAAAGCGCTTGCCAGCGGTGTCCGACCGCACCGGCAAGAACTTCGGCAACGTGAAGATCGCCTTGGACGTGGGCTGCGTGGTGCTGGCGGCATAAATATCGCAAAAATGGCGTGCGCCGGGGCGCACGCCATTTCTTATTGCTCCATTTCCCGGGTAAGCTCCTGGTCCAGCTGCACCGCGCCATAGAGGTTCTTGGCGCTGCATCCGGCCCGGCCGCCGCCGGCACAGGCGCAGGCGCACGCACAGGCGCAGCTGCTGGCGCAGGCGCAGTGTCCCCCGCCGCCGAAGCCGCTACCGCCGAAGCCGCCTCCCCGGCTGCCGCCGCCGAAGCCGCCGCTGCGGGGCGGTCTCGGCTTTTCCCGGGTACCGTGGGAGCCGGGCCGGGGCCGTCCGTCCGGCCCTGCCGGATACCACAGGCCGCTGACGAACACATAGTGGGTGCCGAAGCCGCCCCGATACCCGTCGGAGGCCGCCGCCACCCTGACGATAAGGAACACCACCACCAGCAGGATCACCAGCCCCACCAGACCCAGGCCGCCGTCGTCCTGGTAATCCGGGTCATATCCCGGGTCGTACCCCGGGTCGTTGTCCTGGGGCAGGTTGTCCCGGCTGCCCTCCTGGGCCAGCTGGGCGGGCCAGCTGTCGTACCGGACGGTAAAGTCCAGCTGCTGGCCGTGGTCCAGGTCCGTCAGGACCGCCGCATGGTCCCCGCCGGTATTTCCCAGGGAGTCCACGCCGTCCACCCCCGCCGGATCGTGCCAGGTCAGGGTCATCTGCCCCACCCGGGCCTCGTTGAACCAGCCGGGGGTGTAGATATACTCCACGGAGCCGTCGGCCCCCAGGGTGTACATATACTCCTGGATCCAGCTGTAGGAGAACCGGAAGGTCTCCCCGTCGTCATAGTCCCGGTTGAAGTACACATACATATAGCTGTTGTCGAAGCTCAGGCGGTCGATGTTGTCCGTCAGGGCCTGCTCCTGGCGGATGCTGCCGTTGGGCACGCCGATCTTCACCCAGCTCACCGGCCCCTCCGCCAGCACCGTCCATTCCAGGGTCACCTGGATCCGCAGGCTGCCGTCCTCGGTGTTGGGGGTCACGTCCACGTCATAGGACTCGATGCGGTCCAGGTCCTGGGCGAAGGCCGTATGTACCGGCCCCAGGGCCAGCACCAGACACAGGCACAGCAGCGCCCGGCACAGAATTTTACGCATGGTCAGCAGCCCCCTTCCTGCCGCAGCTGGCAGATATGCTCCATTTTGGCGCTTTCCGCCCGGATGCGGCGGCATGGCTCGCCGTCCCAGATGCCGCGCCAGTCGTCGGTCAGCAGATTCCCCAGGCCCGGGCCCTCCAGCCAGCTCTGGCAGGGCAGCACCGTGCCGTCCGGGGCCAGGGCCATGTTGGACAGGCACGCCCCGCAGCTGGGGATCAGGTGCAGGCCCATGTCCCGGAGGGCCTCCTCCGGCAGCCAGCCGGGGCTGGTGAAGTCCAGCTCCAGGCCCAGGCCGTGGGCCGTTTCCGCCGCCCGGCGGAGGATGTCCGTCAGCTCCTCCTGGCTCAGCCGGGTGGCCCGGCTCTCCTCCCCGGCGGCGGAGCCGGTGGGGATCAGCCCCGAACAGGTGACGTACCGCACCCCCAGGCCGTGGACGAACCGCAGGGTCTCGGCATAGTCCCGGTTCAGGCTGCACAGGGGCGTGTTCACCGACACGATCAGCCCCGCCGCCGCGGCATTGCGGATGCCCTGCACCGTGTCGTCGAAGCCCTCCGCCCCCACCAGGGCGTTGTGGACGTCCCGCCGGGCGGCGTACAGCGTCACCTGCACGCTGTCCAGGCTGGCCTCAGACAGCCTGCGGCACAGCTCCGGCGTCAGCAGGCGGCCGTTGGTGTTCAGCCGGGTAACGAACCACTGGGCCGCCTCCACCAGCTCCGGCAGGTCCGGCCGCAGGGTGGGCTCCCCGCCGGTGAAGGTCACCTGGGGGATGTTGGCCCGGCGCAGCTTCTCTAAAAGCTCCCGCCACTGGTCCGTGGTCAGCTCCGGCGTCTCCCCCAGGGTCTGCCCGGCGGCGTAGCAGTGCAGGCACTTCTGGTTGCAGTGCCACCGGCCCTCCCGGGTCATGGCGCTGATCATCAGGTCCATCCGGTGGGGGGCGGACATCCGCCCGGCGTATTCGCCCAGGGAGAGGGCTCCCACCTCCGCCGGAGGCTCCTGGCCCCGGGCGATGGCCACGATGCTGCGGAGCATCAGCTCCAGGTCCCCCAGCAGAACGGCTTTCCCGGTGCCGGGGTAGGTGCGGCGGGTGGCCTTCACCGCCGCCGAAAGCATGGACTGCCAGTCCTGCTCTCCGATCTCCCGGCCGCTCCAGGGCTCCAGTTGGTCCATGAAATTGGCCAGCAGGATGGCCCAGCTCAGGTTCAGGGGCACCAGCTGCGCCCCGTTCAGCAGCAGAAGAAACGGGTCGGCGGGGTCCTCCGTCCGGGGCGGGATCATGTGGATGCGCACCACGCCGGGACCCCGTGGGTCGATGGTGATGTGGCGCACATAGTCCAGGCGGCTGCGGCGGTACCGCCGTTCCAGCCAGGTCATTTTTGCCATATTGCGTCTCCTTTTATGGGTAATGGGTTCGGGGGGGTTCCGGGAATCGTTCCATTCCTCTGCGGCAGGGCACATGGGCCCTGCCCTACAAGACATTCTATCGTTAAACACTCCGTAGGGCGGGGCCCATGTGCCCCGCCGTTGACCGGTGATTCTTCGTTGCTTGCACCGTAGGGGCGGACGACTCTGTCCGCCCCGAAAATCCTTGCGTATCAGGAACAGGTGAAACGGATTGCCGCGTCGCTTCGCTCCTCGCAATGACACCGCAGGAAGAATTTTTCCTGGTTCCAATTCTGCCAGGCCAACATAGGAATCTGCACCGACAAACGCGGCGGCGCGGGAAAAACCCCGCGCCGCCGGAATGGTCTGTTTTTTTACTTGGCCACGGCGTCCTTCAGGGCCTTGCCGGCCTTGAAAACGGGGGTCTGGGAAGCGGGGATCTCGATGGTCTCCTTGCTTCTGGGGTTGCGGCCGGTGCGGGCGGCGCGCTTCTTCACCTCGAAGGAGCCGAAGCCCATGAGCTGCACCTTCTCCTCCTCGTGCAGGGCGGCGGTGATGGTGCCCAGGGTGGCGGCGATGACAGCCTCGGTGTCCTTCTTGGACATGCCGGTCTTTTCCGCCACGGCGGCGATCAGTTCGGTCTTATTCATGATAGTCCTCCTAAAAAATTTCCTTGGTCAAAATCTATCCCAAAGCGATGAATATCGCATCAGAAACCTGGGTCAGATGGGGGCCGCCTTACTTGGCGGCGTTCCACAGGCCGGTCATTTCCTCCAGGGTCAGGTCCGACACGCTGACGCCCCGGTCCCGGGCCCCCTGCTCCACCGCCCCATAGCGGCGGATGAACTTTTCACAGGCGGCGTTCAGGGCGTCCTCCGGGTCCACTCCGGCAAAGCGGGCGGCCTTCACGGCGGCAAACAGCACGTCCCCCAGCTCCTCGGCCACGTTGGCGCCGTCCTGCACCGCCTGGTGCAGCTCGCCCACCTCCTCGTCCAGCTTGGACAGGGCCCCCTGGATATCCGGCCAGTCGAAGCCATCGTCTGCGGCCTTTTTCTGGAGCTTTTCCGCCCGCCACAGGGCAGGCAGGGACCGGGCCACGCTGTCCATGGCCTGGGTGGTGGTGCGCTGGTGCTTTTCCTGGCGCTTGATGGCGTCCCAGCTGACCAGCACCGACTGGGCGTCCTTTTCCGGCTCCGCGCCGCCGAACACATGGGGGTGGCGGAAGATCAGCTTCTTCACCACGCCGTCCACCACGTCCTCCATGGTGAACCGGCCCCGCTGGCGCTCGATGTCCGCGTGGAACACCACCTGCATCAGCACGTCCCCCAGCTCCTCCCGCAGCAGGTCCGCGTCGTCCCGGTCGATGCCCTCGGCGGCCTCATAGGCCTCCTCCAGCAGTCCCCGGCGGATGGATTGGTGGGTCTGCACCTGGTCCCAGGGGCAGCCCTCCGGCGAGCGGAGCACCCGGATGATCTCCAGCAGGTCGTCGTAGTCGTATCGCGCTTTCTCCTTAAAATGTACCATATTCCCGCTCCTATTGCAAGTCCTCTTATCGGCAAAATAGCCTGATGAGGCTGTTTTTCGTGAAAAATGTACGGAATTTTCGTCTATTTCAGCCGCAGCCAGCGGACAAGACGCTCCCCGCCGGGCAGGGCCATGGCCTCCTCCCGGCCCACGGCCCCCAGCAGCAGCGCCGCCCCGGCGTAGATCACCGCCGCCAGGGCCACCGCCAGCAGGGTGGCCAACCCCCCGGGCAGCAGGTCTGCCAGCAGCCGGTGGAGCCACCATGCCGCCGCTCCCATCCCCAGGGCCGCCAGCCCCGGCCGGGAAAATACCCGGAAATAGTCGGGCCTTTCCGGCACATACCGGGCGATGGCCCCCAGGTTCAGCACCGTGATCAGGGCATAGCAGCACAGGGTGCTCACCGGCAGGCCCCGGATGCCGTAATCGGGGTTGGAGATCATCAGATAGTTCAGGGCGATCTTCAGCCCGCCTCCGGCCAGCAGGGTCCAAAGGGGGACTTTTTCCCGGCCATAGGCCTGCAAAATCCCGTTGGATAGGGCCATCAGGCACACAAAAATGCTGCCGACGCCCAGAATTTCCAGGTGATACGCCGCGGCCTCCAGGGTGGCCGCCCCCTTGGCGGGGTACAGCAGCTCCAGAATGGGCCGGGCCAGAACGCTGAGTCCCACCCCCGCCGGCAGGGCCAGCAGGGCCGTCAGCCGGAAGGCGGCGGCGGTGTGCCGCCCGGCGGCGGACCGGTCCCCCCGGGCCAGAGCCGCCCCGATGGCGGGGATCAGGCTGATGGTCAGCGGATAGATAAACGCCGCCGGAAGGGCAAACAGATTCCCGGCATAGCTGTAGGTCCCGTAGAGGCCGGCGGCCTCCGGCTCCGTCAGGCCCCAGGTGTTCTGCAGGATGCCCATGGTGATGGACTGGTCCAGCAGGTTGATGACGGAAAGGCTCACGGAGCCCACGGTGATGGGCACCCCGATGGCCAGCAATTGGCGCAGAATATCCCGGCTCTGTCCCGGGTCGTCCCGGCCCCTGTCCCGGGACAGATGGGTCAGTGTCCACACGGTCAGGGCCAGCAGGGACAGAATCACCCCCGCCGTGACCCCGGCGATGGCTCCAGCGGCGGCTATATGGGAGGGGTACCCCTGCCGCAGCAGCCACCAGGCAAGACCCAGGCCCACCACCAGCTTGCTGGCGGATTCGATGACCTCGCTGGCGGCGGTGGGCCGCATATCGCCCATGCCCTGGGTATAGCCCCGGATCACCGACACCAGACACACGCACAGCACCGCCGGAGACAGCACCCGGATGGCGTCCTCCGCCCGGGTGTTGTGCATCCACCCGGCCAGGTCACCGGCCAGGAAGAACATCAGGCCGCTGCTGAGAAGCCCCAGCAGCAGAAACAGCCGGAAGGCCACGGAGACGATGCGCCGCCGCCGGTTTACCCAGCCCAGAGCCTCCGCCTGGGACACCAGCCGGGAAAGGGCCAGGGGAAGCCCGGCGGTGGACACCATCAGCAGCAGGTTATAGATGTTATAGGCGGCGTAAAAATAGTTCATGCCCTGCTCGTCCAGCAGGTTCCCCAGAGGGATCTTGTACAGGGCGCCGATGGCCTTGGTGACAAGCATGGTGACCGTCAGCAGGGCGGCGCCCCCTAAAAATGACTGCTTCCCCCTGGTCATGGACCCTCCTCATTTCATTTCTTCATATTTTCATGGAACGCCCGGAAGGCCGACAGGTTCTCGGCGATCTTTTCGGGCCGCTGGATATACTCCGTGGGATACTTGGCGTGGAACACCCGCTGGATGCGGCCCCGGACCGGGTCCACCATCTTGGTGGAGCCGCCTGCCCCCAGGGAGAGGATGCTGTGCAGCTCCTCCATGATGTAAATATTATACAGCCCCTGGGCTCCGGATATGCACCAGCCCACGTTTTCAAAGCTGCCAGACATATACTTCTGGCGATAGAGATAGTACGGAGAGAATCCGGCGGCGCGGAGGGTGGGGTCGGCATAGTCCAGCATCCGGGCCACGTCCTCCGCCGTGGGGATGGGCAGACCCTCCAGCAGGATGCGGCTGCCCTTTTTCAGGCTCAGGGTATGGACGGTGATGTTGTCGGCCCCGAAGGTCAGGCACTTGTCCAGGGTCCGGCGGAAGCCCTCCGGCGTGTCGGCAGGCAGCCCGGCGATCAGGTCCATGTTCACATGGGGAAAGCCCATGGAGGCGGCCAGGGCCATGGTGTCCTCAATGTCCCGGGCGGTGTGGCGGCGGCCGATGGCCCGGAGCACTTCATCCTCCAGGGACTGGGGATTGACGCTGATGCGGTCGGCCCCGTGGTCCAGCAGCACCTGGAGCTTTTCCCGGGTGATGGTGTCGGGCCGTCCGGCCTCGATGCAGTATTCCACGCAGCCGGACAGGTCGAAGCTGCGGTTCAGGTGGGTCAGCAGCCGGTCCATCTGCCGGGCGGACAGGGTGGTGGGGGTGCCGCCGCCCATATAGAAGGACTTGATGCGCAGGCCCGTCTCCCGCACCATTTGGGCGGCGTCGGTGATCTCCCGGCACAGCACCTCTAAATACGGCTCCATCAGCCCCAGGGACTTTTCCACCGACTGGGACACGAAGCTGCAATAGGCGCAGCGGGTGGGGCAGAAGGGGATGCCGATATACAGGGAGATGTCC
>ERZ1107006.3231-NODE-3231-length-10832-cov-5.038972_pt1 | contig 10832 bp, 10 predicted proteins | sample MGYA00403696_ERZ1107006 | MGnify/ENA primary metagenome ERZ1107006 (study PRJEB35170, sample SAMEA104062441) | human gut metagenome | biome: human gut; feature: human-associated habitat; material: faeces | place: Denmark | collected 2012-08-13 ...
TCCTTGTCCTTCTTGCCGTCGATCTTGAGCATCAGACTGCCTTCAAAAGTGGGAATTCCCCATTCTCTGTTAATTCCCAGTTGGACGGGGTAGTCTGTATCGTCCATCCGCGTGACAGTAAAATCGGCGTCCGGATCATCGCAGATCACGGTGAGCGTGCCGGGATTTTCACCCACATAGGCGTGGAAGACACCGTTATCTTTGTCGCACTCCTTGTCGCCCACTTTAAGAGAGATCTTCAATTCCTTGTACTCTGGCAGGAACACTCCATCGTCGGCAGACTGCGTTTCTTTGCTGTAATACTTCGCGGTGAGCGCCTTTGGGGCGCTGGTTCCCCCGCTCCCGGCGGTACTGCCCTCTGTGCCCTCCGCAGCGCCTGTCTCCTCGCCTTCCATGGAGCCGGTCTCCGTGCTCTCCGTGAAGTACGGCTCCTCTTTGTAGGCGCTCACGCCGATTTTGTAGGTCTCGTTGGGGGACAGATTCTCGGCGGAAACGGACGAAACCTTACCATTTTCCGAAACCTCAACGGCCTCACCGCCCACGGTCAGCGCCATGTTGATAGAGGTGGTGTTCTCGTCAAGGTCATAGCCAAAGCCGGTGTCCTTCCACTCGTTGCCGTCTTTCTGATAGACCGTCACGCGGTAGCCGTCGGCGTCGTCCACCTTATTCCATGCAGCCTTCATCACCTCGTTGCCGACAAAGGTCAGCGTAACATCTGTCGGAGCGTTAGGTTGCTGGGTATTGGTGTACAAAACGGTTCCGAGCGTCTGGCTGTCGATGGCCATAAGAGCGGTCACATTTTCGCTCTCTCCGTTCTCATCGGCGACCGTGGTGGTCTTTTCCGTCATCAGGAACGAAGTGACGTAGTACTCGCCGCTGGGCGCGTGCGTACCTCTGTCGGGAATATCGACGGAAATTTTGTCGGGGTTCACATCGATCTGCTCATCGATCAGGTAGTCCGCACCGCCCTCTTTCTCGGCAAAATAGGTGCGCAGCACATACTTTGTATCCTCTTCGGCGTACTTGACCTCGCCGGACACCCGATAGCTGCTGTCATCCAATGTCAGAGCCAGCTTCTCAAAGGGCGCAACGGCAACACCCTTAGATTTGTCCGTTACAAGCGTAAGGCCGCCCGTATTGACCTCATAAGTCCCGCCATCCTTCAGCCGCAGGAGTGCTACGCGGTATTCCTCCCCATCCTTATTATTCTTGATAAGGTCGATGCCTGCATAGATCTCCGCGGTGGGATCGGTTTGACCGTCCTCACCCACCCAGTTGATGTCGATGTGGTCGGTCTCATCTTTTTTCGTAACAATCAAAGCTTGTTTGATATCCTCCTCGCTCACGCTCTCGTCAAATGCCAGCAGGATATACGGCGTTTCGTCCGCACCGGCGTCTACCGTGATCGTCTGAACGTTTCCACCGCCGCGGGGCTCCGCATCAGGCGGATCTGCAGCCAGCATGACTGCAAACTCCTCCCCGTCCTCCAGAGAGACGGCCTGCACCACCGGCTCAACGCCCTTACTGCTCCAGTCCCATTCCGAGAGTTTTTTGATAAACGTCCCCTCGATGCCCCAGCCCTCCTTGTAGCGGAAGTTGGTTTGGAGGACCTTCGGAACGAGCACCCACACGCGCACGCCGAACAAGGGATTCTCCGTCTGGGCCATCGCGCCGAGGTAGGCGTCGATGTTATTAAGCGCCTGCTTCATACCCTCGCTGACGCTGACGTTTCTGATCGGGATTTCCGTCTGGCCGCCGACGATCAGTTGGATGTCCGCGCTGCCGAATTTTGTTCCGGCAAAGGGGAAGCCCTTCGGGATCTGTACTCTGCCGTTTACCGTGCCGTTGGCGCCGATGCCGAGATATACTTGATTTCCCGCGTTGTTCACGCCGCCGAAAGCGCCCAGTTTGAGGGAGGAATCCAAAGCGAACACGTCGAGTTTTTTGCTCGGCAGATTGATCGTCAGTTCCTCCGAGCCGACGAGGTAGACGCCCTGGTAGGTTGTGCCTTTATAGTTCCGCTCCTGTCCGGTAAGTTTGAGGGCATAGCCGAAGCTGTCAACAAACTGTCCGTACTTGCCAAATCCCACTATGCCCACGTCGCTTGCCTTGAGGGAGATCTCGCTGGGGCCGAGCACCACGTCGGCCCGGCCCTCGACAAGCTGCAGATAGGCACCCGACACCGCGCCCCGCAGCTTGATGGGCGGGATGGCGAAATAGTTGCCCTTTACCGTAGCGGCCAGATCCTTGAAGCCCGCGCCGCCGCCGGTGAGCCGGCCCACAGGCACCGGCGGGATCAGGAGGATGCCCGGCTCGGCTTTGACGAAGAACCACAGCTCGTCGGGGATCAGCGAGCCGTCATTGGCCCGCTCCAGCGCCAGCTTCGCCTCGGTCTCAAAGAGGTCAAAGACGTTCAGCTCCAGTTCAAAGGCGTAGCGCTCCTCACCCTTGAAGGTGTTGACCTCGCCCTCGACATTGGCAAGCTCCAGCGACAGCATTTTTTCGGTGCTGAATTCGCCCGTGGCCTTTACGCCGTTGACCTTGAATTCATTCCCCTTCAAGCCGTAGCCCAGCTTTTCCATCGTAAACTTTGCGCCATCGAAAATGGTCTGAAAGCCGATATTACCGCTGAACACAAGGTTCCCCGCCGCGTCGGCAGTCGCCTCTTCCAGCTTCACCGTGGCGTAGGGGATGTCCACATAGACGATGGCGGCGTTGTTGGCCGGGTCAATGTCAAATGCAAAGCCCTTTTTTGTGAGGGAGATCCCCAGCGCACCATCCGCGCCGTTTGTCGGCTGATAGAACTTGAAAGTAGGCGCACTCAGGCTCACGCCGCTTTGCTCCACGGTTCCGTTCTTGTGGATAATGAGCTTGCCGCCGCTGCCCCACGTTGCCGTGACGGAGGGCGAGAGCAGCGCCGCCCCGCCGGTGAAGGTAAAGGCTTCTCCGTTTTTGCTCTCATAATCGCCGTTGATGAGGGCGACGGGGTCTCCGTACCGCTTTTTCAGCGCCGAAAGCGCCGCGTCGTCGGCCACGTGTTCCACCGTCACGCCGCTGCCGCTGGAGAAAACGGCCAGCCGCTTGGCGTAGATGGCGGGATCGACCTTGTCCGGTTCGCTGGGGATGTCCTGTTTCAGTATCTTCAGGTCGCGGAAGCCCCAGAGGAAGTGGGTGGAATCAGCCGCATAATTCTCCGGCTCGAAATCAAAGCTCACATAGCTCTCGCAGCTCACAAGGGAATTCAACGGTTTGTCCCCCGGCTGCACACTGACGAGCTGCGCCAGATCGACACGGAGCGGCTCGCCGCTGGGGGCGGTGATCGTCTTTCCATAGTAATCCGACAGGCCAACAAAGGGATTGGCCCAGGGGTAGCTGTCCACATACGCCTCGGTGATGTAAACGCCGTCCACATCGCCCCACGAGGAATAGCCCTTGGGAACAGTCTTTGTATCCAGATTCTCCACGGGCAAGGTGATGGTGGAACTTTCCGTGGTGATCTTGGGGGTCTCCCCCTTCGGCACCTCCGGCACCGTGGTGCGGCTGAGTTTGATGGCGGGGCCGCCCGTTTCCTCCAGCATGGCCGAATGTCCCATGGAGGTAAAGCCATTGAGGTAATAGCCCCATCTAAAATCAAAATCCGTGGTAAACTGCTCGCGTCCTCCTTTGATCTCAATGCTGCCGACCGTCGCCAGCACGCCCCAGGTGTCCTCCTTCGCCGTAGGCCCGCTCTCCTTGAGCTGCACGATCTCGTAGTAGACCGTCACCTGTGCGGCGACATGACTGTGGGACGAGAGCAGGTCATACTCCGCCTTGATTGCCTTCGTGCCTCCGCCGTTGGGCGTACCCGTCACAAATTCCATCTTTTTCAGACTTATCACCACGCCCTCGGTGGTCGGTACGCCTTGCTTATAGGTAGTGTAATTGCAGTACGGCGTCTGGCTGTTCCACATACTGTCCTCGTCAGGCTTCGCGGCGGGAACCACCGTGAGATAGGAATAGGTCTCAAGCAATTTATGCAGCGTCACGTGGACGTACCCGTTTTGCAGGGACAGCGAGCCGTCCGCCATCTTGACCGTCTTTACCTCGCCTGCCCGGTAAATGTCCCCCGCGAAGGCCACGGCCTCCATGGGCAGCAGGCCCAGCAGCAGACACAGCGTCAATAACAGGGTGATCGTTTTTTTCATGATGCGTTTCCCTCCTTGTCTGTCTCGTTGTTCTTTTCCCGTTTCTCCCGTTCATGCAGGCGCATACAGACCACCGTCAGGACAGCGGCGGCCGCAAAGGATGCCACGCCCACCAGCACATAGCCGCCTGCGCTGTCCGCCAGCAGCGTCGCGCCGTAGGCCCCCTGGACGGCGGCGCCGGGTGCCCCGTCGGTGAAATGGGCCAGCGCGCCGGTCAGTCCCAGAGCCAGCACGGTACACAGCGTTCCCAGCCGCCGCAGCGCCGTCCGCTCCCGCTTTTGGATCAGCCGCAGGGCCGTCTGCTTCACACGCCGGACGCGCTCCGTGGTGTCATACATGCCCCTTCCTCCTTCCCGAAAAAAAGTCCTTACATTACCATAGGGACAAAAACGGCGAAAACTACGCACCCAAAATTGAAAAAATTTCAAAAAAATCAGACCGTCCGACAGGACGGTCTGATGAGACTGTATTTACGCCTCGGCCTTCCGCGCCAGCAGCCGGAAGCACAGCGCCGTGGGCAGCGGGACAAAGTAGGCAATGAGCTGAGGCGTCCCCCCGGCGCTGACCAGAAGGTTGTAGATGGCGTGGTAAATGATGGCGACGCACAAAAGCGCGAACAGGCAGGCCGCCCGCAGGGGGCGGCTGTCCCACACAGGGCGCAGCGCGCCGCCGTACACATTCCCGCAGACCACATGCATCGCGCCGGTGCCAAAGCCCCGGATCAGCAGAAAGAGGATCTGGTCCGCGCCGTTCTGCGTGAGGAAACAGATATTCTCAAAGGTGGCAAAGCTGGCGGCCACGATGACGGCGGCCAGCCGGAAGCGGGCGAAGGTCGGCTCAAACACCGCTAAAAAGAACAGCAGCGGCAGCAGCTTCATGATCTCCTCCACCACCGGGGCGATCTGGGTGGCGGCATTGACGGCGTCCGCCTGATAAAGCCGGGCGAAGAAGGTGTTGAGATAGGCGGAGAGCAGACAGGCCCCCATCCCCGCAAGGCAGAACACCAGCGCGGCGCGATGTCCCCGCTTTAGGGACAGCAGCGCCACCACCAGCGGGGCCGCCATGCAGACGAATACATTTTCGATATAGGTCACGCCTCCACCGCCTTTCGCACTGCGGACAGAAACAAAAGCAAAACGAGGGTCAGCAGGAAATCGAACCAGAAATAGGGATTGGTCAGGGTGTCGCTCACCCAGAAGCAGGAGGCCGTCCACAGGGCGTACTCCAGCGCGATGAAGGCCAGTACCGTTCCGTGAAACCGGCGCAGCCGCCCGTTTTCCATCTTTTTCGCCCAGACGAGGCCCCGCACAGCGCACCACGCCAGCATCATCGTCAGGCCGCACATGAGGACGTTGAAAAGCAGATCGCCGTAGGTGACATACAGCCCAAACTGCGGCAGGCAGAACACCGGTGCCAGCCAGCATAGCCCCGTCCGGGACTGCCGCTCCCCCGCGTCGGGCAGCGTCAGCGTCAGGGAAAGCAAAAAGACATAGCTTGCCAGCCACGCAAGGTCGGAGACGTAGAAAACCTGCGGGGTCTCCTGCCGCAGCAGCAGGTGCAGCGTCCAGTAGAGGGTGCCCAAGGCGAAGGTGCCGTAAAAGCAGGTCAGCAGAAACCACGGCTGTCTGCGGCTCTTGAGATATGCCCGCAAAGCGGCGCAGAAGCCCGCCGTCACGGCGAGAAACTGCGAGAGATAGTCCCAGAACTCAATCATCGTACCGCTCCTCGTCCGCCGAGTCCCCCTCATGCCCGCGCAGGCGGACGCACAGCACCGTCACGCACACGCCTAACGCGAAGGCCAGCAGGCCCACCACGAGATAGCCAAGGCTCCGGCCGCTGAAAATACTGGCGGCCATGCCGCCGCCCAGCGCCGTGTCGGAAAATCCCTCCGTGATGCCGGGCATGGCCAGCGCGAGGGAAACGATCACGGCGAGACAGGCCGCTGTACCGGCGCAGAGGAGCCCACGGGCACGGCGGCGCTGCCGTGCCCGCTCCAGCTCCCTTGCCCGCTCCTTGGCCGCGGCCAGCCGTTCAGCCGTTGTACGCATCCGTGATCCCCTCCTGTTCCAGCCGCTTTCGCAGCGCGATTTTTCCACGGTAAATGAGGTCCGCCACCTGTTTTTCCCGCTTGCCCATGACGGCGGCGGTCTCCGCGTGGCTCAGCCCCTCAAAATAGACGAGGAACAGCGCCTCCCGGTAGTCCTCGTGCAGCTCCGCCATGCAGGTCCGCAGGAGCCGCGCCCGCTCCGCCGATTGCACGGTTTCCTCCACCAGCTCCCGGGCCTCCGGTTCCTCCGTCAGCGCGTCCAGGGAGAAGCAGTTTCCCGCCCGCTTTTTGTGCAGCAGCCGCAGGGCCATGTGCCGCGCTGACTGGTAGAGGTAGGCGCGAAAGCCGCCGTCCCGGATGGCCGGTCTTTTGGCGATGAGATAGGCAAAGGTCTCGATCATCAGGTCCTCCGCCTCGTGAAGGTCGCAGAGGTAGCCGTCCAGATAGAGGGTCAGCTTGGTGCCGTAACGCTCCATAAGCGCGCCCAGGGCGTCCTCATCTCCGCCGAGGTAACGGCGGTATAATGCTTCGTCTGTCATCCCTCCGCCGCCTCCCTTCGCCGCGTTTTTCATGATTATAACACGCCCCATGCGCCCTTGTCGATAGAATTGATATACCCGAAAGGCTCCTGCCATCAGTTCCACGCCCCAGGTCATCGCCGCCCGCGCCAGCAAAAAGCGGATAAAACACTTGAAGGCCAATTCCGGTTTCTTCATTTCCGCATTGAACGTCTTTTACCTACCATCTCTTGACAGTAGGTAATCATTCTTTGCCGACGCGTAGCGTAACGAAACGTTCCGCTGTGTTGCGGTACAGTAGTCACAGGCAAAAAGGAAATTCCGCCCCCTTTTCGGAAATTTACCTTTTATAATTTGACATATTTCCGAAACGTGTTAACATTCTTCCGAATGTTGGACATAATAGAATCAACAGATCATTTCAAGGAGGCAAGCAAATGGCTGACTTTATGTTTGTAAAAGATGCGGCTGCGCTTTGGAATATTGGTGAACGGCAAGGTTAGCGGGCTTTGCAGTCGCGGAAAGATTCCCGAAGCAGTAAAGCAGAGACGTTCTTGGATGATCCCGACAACTGCCAAAAAGCCCGCTGATCAGCGAGTCAAATCCGGAGCCTAAATGGAATGTCCATCTCCTTGAATTTCGATATGCTTATCTGCTGGAATTTCCAACGTAGAAGCAAGTCCAATATCTTCTGCCAAGGTAATGGTATTCTTTTCACCGGTAGCATTCTCGATCGCCGTCCGTAATTCTGCTTCTGTTGTAATCCCATTGTTTTCCGCCCATGCTGTCGGAACCAGCGTGAACATCATCGTCAGTGACAATAATATTGCAAAAATTCGCTGTTTCATCACTTTTACCTCCTATATTTCCTTCTATTTGATCCGCTTCCGCGGGTTTAAACAAAAAAACAGACGCCTTCAAGACATGGTTTTACCCATGCCCGAAAGCGCCTTTGCTTTATATTCTGCGGACAGCGCAAGGCAGCAAACGCCGCTTGCCCTGTCCTGGCCTATTCTGTTTTTCGGAAATTGCCGGAGCATCATGCGCATCAGAACCTTTGGAGGGGTCAGCGCGGAGCTATGGAACCAGGGTGAATGGCGGCTGTCCGCCGTTGGCAGCTGGCTGGCCCGGAGGGCCCCGTAGCTTTGCGTCGCCGGCTTGCGCCGGGTTTGCCCATAAATTTTACATAAAGAAAGCAGCAGATTGCTCTTTTCCAGTCAATAGGCGTTTTTTATAAAATTCAACCGTTTTCTTTGTTTTTTCGAGCCTTTTTCCGCTCAGAAACCACGCTTGCGCTCCCCGCATGGTGCGGGAATCCGCCGTCGATCCTCCCGGCTTCTGTGCTCTTTACACCCAAATGCCGGAGACCCTCCTTGGAGCAGCCGCGTACCCGCGGCAAAGTCCCGTCGATTTTCATTGCCATACCGATGGAACCGTGGTATACTATTCCCGTTGAAAAAGCAAAACGAAGGAGAGATGACCATGGACCCCATCAGCGAGATCGAACTGGAGGACTGCCCCGTATGCCGCGGCGCCGGTTATATTGAGGACGAGCAGGGCTGGTGCATGTATGCGTGCTGCCTGAACTGCGGCACGGAGACCGCCCACGTCAGCTACAAGACGCCGGAGGAGCGGCTGGAGGCCGCCCGTCAGGCTGCCTACCTGTGGAACATCGGCAAGGTGATCCACAACGGCATGTGTGACTGATTCCCACGCAAAAAACGCGCAAGTGAGAGCACTTGCGCGTTTTTCCTTTGGCTGATACAATACAGAAAAAGCTTCCGGGAGGAACACAGTATGATTCGTGAGATCTGCAGGGATGAGACGTTTCTCGCCCAGAAGGCCGCCCCCGCCACGGCGGATGATCTGGCCACAGCCCAGGACCTGCTGGACACCCTGACCGCCCACAAGGACAGCTGCGTGGGCATGGCGGCCAACATGATCGGCGTTTGCAAGCGCATCATCGCCTTCGACAACGGGGGGACGTACATGGTGATGTTCAATCCCGTCATCGTCCGGCAGTCCGGGCCGTATGAGGCCCAGGAGGGCTGCCTCTCCCTCACCGGCGTCCGGAAAACGAAACGGTTCCAGACCATCAAAGTACAGTGGCAGAATGAACAATTCCAGACCCGGCTGAAAACCTTCACCGGCTGGACGGCGGAGATCATCCAGCACGAAATCGACCACTGCGAGGGGATTTTGATATGATTCTTTACTTTTCCGGCACCGGGAACAGCGGCTACGCGGCCCGGTGCATTGCCGACGGGCTGGGCGAGCCGCTGCTGTGCCTGAATGACCGCATCAAGGCCGGAGACACCGCCCCGGTGGAGACCGGGGAGCGGCTGGTGATCGTCACGCCCACCTACGCCTGGCGGATCCCCCGCATCGTGGAGGACTGGCTGCTGCACACGGAGCTGACCGGGGCGAAGCGGGCATGGTTTGTCATGACCTGCGGCAGCGAGATCGGCGATGCCGACCGTTACAACCGCCGCCTCTGTCAAGAAAAAGGCCTTGTCTGTATGGGTACGGCGCAGATCGTCATGCCGGAGAACTACATCGCCATGTTCAACGCCCCTCAGGTGGAGGAAGCCCGGCAGATCGTGGCCAGAGCGGAGCCGGACATAGACGGCGCGATCGCCGCCGTCCGGGAAAACCGGGCCTTTCCCCCGCCCCGGAGGAAGTTCTATGACCGCTTCATGAGCGGGCCGGTGAATCCCATCTTCTATTCCTGCTTTGTAAAGGCAAATGCCTTCACTGTTGGAAATGCCTGTACCGGCTGCGGCCAGTGCGTCCGGCGCTGCCCCACCAACAACATCACCCTGCAAACCGGGAAGCCCGTCTGGGGGCAGGACTGTACCCACTGTATGGCCTGCATCTGCTACTGCCCTGCGGAGGCCATCGAGTACGGCAAAAAGAGCCTTGGCAAGCCACGGTATCATTTTGAAGCGCTGTGAGTGGCTTCTGGACACGCAATTGCAGACTATGTGCAGGGCAGCCGCCCTGCGCATGGTTTTTGTTGGAACGAAGAGGCTATATTTAAGAGGTTTTGATCTCGCTTTTTCGCGCACTGCCGCCTCCGGTGCGAGCGGAGAAAATCGCGGCAGCTTCCCCCGGCAGCCAAACTTTTTTCTTGCATTTTTCCTCATTTTTTGTATCATAAAACCGTACGCCATACACCGATATACAGCAGGAGAACTCTTTTTGACTCCGAGGATTTTTTTATGAAACGCGATGACAAGCTGTTTTCCATTGGCGAGATCGCCAAGGCATTGGGCGTGACCCGCCGTATCATCCTTCACTATGAGGAACGGGGGCTGATCGAACCGGATAAGCGGGATGACGCCACCAACAACCGCTACTACACCATTGACACCTTTACCAAGCTGCGGAGCATCCGCAGCCTGCAGAATCTGGGACTGACGCTGGATGAGATCCGGGATTACTACAACGATTCCACGGATCTGATGCCGCTCATTCGCCGGATGGAGGAAATGCGGGACCAGCTGAATCTCAACATCGAAAAGCTGTACGAGCGGGTCAAGGTCTCCTCCGCTCAGGTCAAGGAGCTGGAGCTGCCGCAGCAGCTCATATACCGCCGCACCTACCGCAGCAATAACGTGGCGGACAAGACCGTTCTGCTCCGCAACACGGCTTTGGAGGCCATGCGGGCCCACGGTACGGATATCACCCGGCGGATGTACTTCATCCAGTTCCCTATCGACCGCCCGACCGAGGTGTCCTTCTGCGTGGCCGTTCCCCCGGGCAGTGAGGGAGAATATGTGGAGACCGCAGCGCCTATGCGGGCCATCTGCATCTATCACCACGGTGCGTATGAGGAGCTCCCCGCCGTGGGCCGCCAGCTTCTGGACTATGCCAAGGCACACGGCCTGACGCCGCAGGGCATCCTGCGCCATACCTATCTGGAGGGGCCGCCCCAGCATAAGGACCCCGCAAAGTTCATCACTCAGGTCATTCTGCCAATCGTGTAATGGTATTTCGCACAGCGCCTATCTCCATACCCGCCAGAGTTGTCTCCGGCGGGCACCGTAAAATCAGGCTTCCGCAAGGGCCGGCGGTTCAGAA
>ERZ1107006.3233-NODE-3233-length-10830-cov-10.009374_pt1 | contig 10830 bp, 4 predicted proteins | sample MGYA00403696_ERZ1107006 | MGnify/ENA primary metagenome ERZ1107006 (study PRJEB35170, sample SAMEA104062441) | human gut metagenome | biome: human gut; feature: human-associated habitat; material: faeces | place: Denmark | collected 2012-08-13 ...
GTAGCATTCCGCTGGAGAGCGGTCTATAAATACTACTATTTTATTATACGAGGTACGCCTATCGGCCGGCATCGACTATAAAACCGGCAAACCAAAGCGGACTTCTACCTGCTGCAACACGAAACAAGAGGCTATTGCGATCCTTCAGGAGCAGGCGCATGATATCCGTGTGAATGGTTGGCGCGACCCGATGTCTGTGACCCTGGGAGAGTGGTACGAATATTGGCTGGTCACATATATGAAAGACAAGGTCAAACAGTCCACTTACATGAGTTATCGCGGGTACGGGAATAAACATTTTTGTGTGTTGTACAAAATACGCCTGAAAAAACTGGAAGGCCGCATCCTGCAGGAGTTCTACAATTACAAATATCGGGAAGAGGGACTGTCGGCTAAAACGCTTCGCAACTACCACATGGCGCTGCACAAATGTCTGCAGCAAGCAGTAAAGGAACGGCTGATCGTAACCAATCCCTGTGATGCGGTTACCTTGCCATCGGGAGAAAAGCCGGAAATAGCGGCTCTCACCAATGAACAACAGCGTGCACTGGTGCAGATCAGCTATCGCCACCGTTATGGTGTGTTCGTACGGCTGGATCTTAGCACGGGACTTCGGATGGGCGAACTGCTGGCGCTCAGATGGGAAGATATCGACCTGGTCGGCGCCCAACTGACAGTAAAGCGCACGATCAACCGGTTGGCACGTTATGAGCAGGACGAGGGGAAGCACTCAACCGAGATTGTGTTTGACACCCCCAAAACCCAAAATGCCCGCCGGACGATTCCTTTGACCCGAAGCGTCATCGAGGATCTCAAAAGGTGGCGCAGCATTCAGCTGGCCGATCAAAACGCGGCCGGCGCAGCATACCAGGACACGGGCTTTGTGGTTACCAATGAACTAGGCATGTATTTTGAGCAACGCACATTCAAAGACTATTACAACCGGATGCTGCAGGATGCAGGTATAGGTCACTTTACGTTCCATGCGTTGCGTCATACCTTTGCAACCAGAGCCCTGGAAAGGGGAATGGACTACAAAACCCTGTCCGCCATCCTGGGGCATTACTCCGTATCATTCACGATGGATACTTATGTGCACAGCATGGATGAGCACAAGCGAAACGAGATGGATAAAATGGATGACCTGTTCGGGATAAGCCTGGAGATCTCGGTAGAGCAACAGCCTTACCCGGTGCTGTTCACCGTCACAGAAGAGGGATGCAAAGCCTTTGCGCCGGACTTCCCGAAAATACAGATTCAAGCCGGCACAATGGAAACAGCCCTGATGGAAGCGAAAAAGCAAATCCAAAAGGCGCTGAGCCAGTTCAAATACCCGCCGATCCCCACCCGGCAGGAAGACATCGTGGTGCCGGAGAACAGCGTGCTGATTCTCCTGAAGACAGCCTGAACAAACAGAAACAGCCCTGGCCAGATGGCCGGGGCTGTTGTCCGTTATATTGTCCGTTACGATTTTCCACCAAATAGAAATGAACGGTGGAAAAGAAAAAATCGTTTTGGGGTCATTTTGGGGTCAAAATCTAAGATTTTTAAGACTGTATTCCAAAACAAAAGAAAAGAACGGTAAAACTTGACGTCTTACCGTTCTTTGTTGGTTGCGGGGACAGGACTTGAACCTGCGACCTCCGGGTTATGAGCCCGACGAGCTACCATCTGCTCTACCCCGCGATATTTAGTTGCTCTCTCTTGAGTGCCTAAATAGTATAGCATCCACATCCCGCAATGTCAATACCCTTTATAAAATATTTTTTGCATCCTGCCCCAAAAACAAAAGCCCGCGCAAATTAGTGGTTGAATCCCCTAGTTAAAACGGGTACTATTATAATAGAAAAGGATCGCCAAAATCCGGCAGATATCCCTTGCCCGGCGGGCGGCGGTGCAAAAAATAAACGGTGCCCCTGGCGCAGCAGCCGGGAACGCTGTGAATGAGGTTAGGAAAGTTATGAAACGTCTGGTCGTTGGGGTTCTGGCACACGTGGACAGCGGAAAAACCACTCTTTCGGAAGCACTGCTCTACCGTGCGGGCAGTATCCGCAAGCTGGGGCGCGTAGACCACCGGGATGCATTTTTGGACACCGATGCGCTGGAAAAAGCCCGCGGCATTACCATTTTTGCCAAACAGGCCGTGCTTACCCTGCCGGCCGGAACGGTGACGGGCACCCCGCTGAAAGAGACCCAGATCACCCTGCTGGATACCCCCGGCCACGTGGACTTTTCGGCGGAGGCCGAGCGCACGCTGCAGGTGCTGGATTATGCGGTGCTGGTCATTTCCGGCACGGACGGCATCCAAAGCCACACGATGACATTGTGGCGGCTGTTGGAGCGCTACCATGTGCCAACCTTTATCTATGTCAACAAAATGGATCTGCCCGGTGCGGACAAAGCCCTGCGCCTGCGGGAGCTGCGGGGCCGCTTTGGGGATGGCTGTGTGGACTTTACCCCCACCGTTCCGGCGGAAGAACGCGCCGAAGCCCTTGGCGTGTGCAGTGAACCGCTGATGGAAGCCGTGTTGGCAACAGGAACGGTGCCGCAGGCGGATCTCATCACGGCAATCACGCGGCGGCAGGTGTTCCCCTGCTATTTTGGCGCGGCTCTGCGGCTGGATGGCATTGACGACCTGCTCAATGGTCTGCAGCGGGATACCCGCATGCCGCCAGATGGCGGCAGCTTTGGCGCGCGCATCTTCAAGATCGGGGCAGACGAATCCGGCGCGCGCATGACCTACCTGAAAGTGACGGACGGCGTGCTGAAAGTCAAATCCAACCTGGTATCCCGCCCAGATGCCCGTGTGGAGTTTGAAGAAAAGGCCGACCAGCTGCGGGTCTACTCCGGCAGCAAATACCGCCTGGTCAGCGAAGCCCCGGCGGGCACCGTCTGCGCGGTGCTGGGCCCCACAAAAACCTATCCCGGACAGGGCCTTGGCGTACAGCCGGATGCCCGCCAGCCGATGCTGGAACCGGTGCTGAACTACCGGGTGGAGCTGCCGGAAGGAGCTGCCCCCCACAATGCCCTTCTGGCTCTGCGCACCCTGGAGGACGAGGATCCACAGCTGCATGTGGTGTGGAACGCCGCTCTGGGCGAGATCCACCTGCAGCTGATGGGTGAAATTCAACTGGAAATTTTGCAGAGCGTGCTGCAAAGCCGCTTTGGATTGGAAGTGGCCTTCGGCGAGGGCGGCATTCTATACAAAGAGACCATCTCTGCCCCGGTGGAGGGCGTGGGACATTATGAACCGCTGCGCCATTATGCGGAGGTTCATCTGCTGCTGGAACCCGGCGAGCCGGGCAGCGGCCTGCAGTTTGCCAGCATTTGCCGCACCGATGCGCTGGACCTGAACTGGCAGCGGTTGATTTTGACCCACCTGGCGGAGCGCAGCCACCCCGGCGTGCTGGCCGGTGCGCCGCTGACCGATGTGAAAATCACCCTGACGGCAGGCCGTGCCCACATCAAGCACACCGAGGGCGGGGACTTTCGCCAGGCAACTTACCGCGCCGTGCGGCAGGGGCTGCGCACCGCGGCGGCCCGGGGGCAGGCGGTCTTGCTGGAACCCTGGTATGACTTCCGGCTGGAAGTCCCGCAGGACTGTGTTGGCCGCGCCATGGCCGATCTGCAGCGCCGCTGCGCGGAATTCAGCACGCCGGAAAACGAGGATGGCCTGGCCGTCATTACCGGCAAAGCCCCGGTTGCCGAAATGCGGGGCTGTGCGCGGGAAGTGACCGCCTACACCCGCGGTGCGGGCCGCCTGAGCTGTATGCCCCGCGGCTATGCGCCCTGCCACAACACCGAAGCCGTGCTGGAAGCCATTGGCTACCAGCCGGATGCCGATACTGAAAACCCGGCGGATTCCGTATTTTGCAGCCACGGCGCGGGCTACCTTGTCAAATGGGACGAAGTTCCCGCCCACGCCCATGTGGCCAGCGGCCTGGGGCGCAACGCGCCCGGTGCCCAGCAGGCGAAACAGGAAGAAGCGGATGCCTCCGATGAAGCCTCCGATGCCCGCCGCCGTGCTGCCGCTTACTGCGGCACACTGGAGCAGGACAAAGAGCTGCTGGCGATTTTTGAGCGCACCTATGGGCCGATCAAGCGCCGGGGGGAAGCCGCAGGTCAGCATGACCAGCTTGCCGCGCGCAAAGCCTTCCGCAGTGTGGGGCCAAGCCAGAACCGTACCCCCGCTGCACCGCCGCCCAGCGGGCCGGAGTACCTGCTGGTAGACGGCTACAACGTGATTTTTGCGTGGGATGAATTAAAGAAGATCGCGGCGGAAAACCTGGATGCCGCCCGCCGCCGGTTGATGGACATTCTGTGCAACTATGCGGGCTACCGCAAGTGTGTGCCCATCCTGGTGTTTGACGCCTACCGCGTCAAGGGCGCCGGGCGGGAACAAGAAACCTGGCACAACCTGCACGTGATTTATACCCGCGAAGCCGAAACCGCCGATATGTTCATCGAGCGCACCACCCATGAGCTGGCCAAAAACCACCGCGTGCGGGTGGTCAGCTCCGATGGTGCGGAACAGATCATTATTCTGGGCAACGGTGCGCTACGGGTATCCGCCCGCGCATTTGAGCGCGAGGTGCGTGCCGTGGAAGCCGAGATCCGCGAATTTTTGGACCAGTAAGGGAATACTGCATCCATCCAAGCGCCGATACGGCGGGGATGATGGTAGAGTGTATTGAAAGGCAGGAAAACAATGGATTTTATGCTCAGCCGTGCCACACGGGTCACGGCGCAGTGGGCCAGTGCGCCCGTGCAGCATGCCGTGGCGCGCTTTTGGCGTGATATGGAAATGACTCTTTCCACCACCGGTTTTGTGCCGGATAACCGCCTGATGATCTGCCTTGCCCCCGCCCTGCCGCCGGAAAGTTATACGCTGGATGTGACGGAAAACCAGCTCACCCTCTGCGCGGCGGATGATTTGGGCGCGGTGTACGGCCTGCTGGATATCAGCCGTCATTACCTGGGGGTAGCACCATTCTGGTTCTGGAACCAGCAGCAGTTTGAGCCCAAACCCTTTGCCACTGTGCCGGAGGGCCGCATTACCGGGCCAGCCGCCGCTGTCGGCTTGCGCGGGTGGGATCTTTCGGATGCACCATGGCTGTCCGCCTGGGCGGATGCCACCGAAAACGGCTGGGAGATGATTTTTGAATCCCTGCTGCGCTACCGCGGCAATATGGTGCGCACCGACAAACAGGCGGACCTTGCCGCCGCCATGGGCCTGCGCCCTGTGCAGAACCCGCAGACCCCGCTGGGGGCTGCCCCGCAGCAGGCTGCGGCGGAAAACCCGGAAGAACGCCATAAAATCTGGCAGGATTCTATCCGCACTCTCAAAACCAGCCCGCGCATCTGGGCGCTGGGCATTGACGGGATGGGGGGTGATCCCGATGGCACAGCCAGCACTGCGGCGCTGCAAGAGCAATGGCAGCTGCTGAACGCCACGGTGCCCGGTGCCGCTGCCTATATTCTGCTGCAGGGCGAAACCGTTGCGCTCTACCAGGAGGGAAAACTCAAAATCCCGGATAGCGTTATCCCCGTTTTAACCCCGGCCCCCAGTGCCAGCAGTGCGGGCGGCCCTGGTCCCGGCGCGCAGCACGGGCTGTGGTTCAGCCTTTGCCGCCGCGATAAGCTGACCGGCAACCCCATGACCGCCTACCCCGGCGGCGATACCGCCGTTAACGGAATGCTGCAGGGAGCCTGGCGCGGCGGGGTGCGCAGCTTCTGGATGGTTGGCACCGGGGACCTGCGCCCCTCCCTGATGGAGTTGAACCTGACCGGTGCTTTGTGGTGTACCCCGGATACCGACTGCGCCGCGCAGCGCACGGCTTACCTGCGCTGTACCTACCGTGCGCCGGATGGCTGGGCACTGACGGACAGCGCACTGGAGGATCTTTCGGTCTGCCTGCGCGCCCGTGCCGAAAGCGCCGTGCAGGCGGGCAGCCCGCCGCAGCCGGTGGGCGAAGCGTTCCTGACCCGCAGCACCCGGCTGTTTGCTTCGGCCTGGCTGTGCGGCAAAACGCAGGGTCCGATTCAGGAACTTGCCGCTCTGCTGCCCGCAGAAAGCTATGCGGAACAGCTGGCTGCCTATCAGCAGCTCTGCACTTCCGCGCTGGAAAATTATGAAACGCTGCTGCCCGGCTGTTCTTACGCCGGGCGGGCCACCACGCCGCTCTGGCAGGAGCAGGTGGTGTTCAGCGTGCGGCTGTACCTGTACGCCCTGCGCGGGGCGGTGCGCTTTTGCACCGCGCGGGAGCAGTTTTTGGATAAGGACTGGCAGAACTGTTTTTGCACCCTGGGCCGTGCGGCGGATGATTTTGGTGCCATGGCGGCTCTGCTGCAGCCCAAAACTGGGTTCTGGGTCGGCTTTTGCAGCGATACCATGCTGGACGGCGCACTGACCGCCCGCGTTCTGACCGGTCTGATGGCGATTCCCCGCGCGGCCGGGGACGGGCCGGATTATGCCGCCTGGCAGGCTCCACTGCCTGGTGCCCCGGCGGCCCCCGTGCCGGATTTTACCCTGTACCGCGCCCTGGTACAGGCGGAAACGAAAAAAGTGTAAGGGCCGGGCCGAAAATGCACCGAAAAATCCATGTATTGCCCTGAGCTTTTTGAGCACCGAGATAACCGGCGGCTTTACCGGCTGCACCGTTGGCATGTATGCCTCCGCCAACGGCACCACCGGCACCAACCACGCCGCTTTCTACTGGTTCGCTTACCAGCGGGTGTGAAACAAGTTGCGCAAAAATATGACAATCAAAAGCAGCTCCCGCCGCCGCGGGGCTGCTTTTGGTTTATAAAGTCGCATTTTGCCGTGAAATTGAAACGTTTCATCAAAATGAATACTACTTTCTTGTTATATTCGACAAGGAAAACGGTTGCGATTCGTGCAAGGCTACAATCTTGCACTCAAAATCCAAAAAACGATTGATTTTTGCAAAACACGGGTGTAGTATAAAGCCATAGCAAGGTTGGAAACGTTACCAACCCGTGAACCACACCCGTCAGCAACGGTGCAACTGGTTCCACTTAAAAAGGAGGATAATACCATGAAATCCAAGCAAACAATCTCTCTCGCCGTGGCATCCATGATGGCTGCCGGCCTGCTGGCAGGTTGCGGTTCCACCGCATCTTCCACTGCTTCCTCTGCTGCAGAAAGCACCGCAGCTTCTTCCGAAGCTGCCAGCTCCGAAGCAGCCGCCCCGGCAGATACCACTGCCGCCGGCAAGGTCTACTACCTGAACTTCAAGCCCGAGCAGGATGAAGCCTGGCAGGCCCTGGCAAAGACCTACACCGAAGAGACCGGCGTTCCCGTTACCGTTGTGACCGCTGCTTCCGGCCAGTACGAAACCACTCTGATGAGCGAAATGGCCAAGAGCGATGCGCCCACCCTGTTCCAGGTCAACGGCCCTGTCGGCCTGGCTAACTGGAAGGATTACTGCTATGACCTGACCGGCTCCAAGATCCTGGGCGACCTGACCAGCGATTCTTACGCCCTGAAAGATGGCGACGCCACCGTGGCCATCGGCTACGTTATCGAGAGCTACGGCCTGATCACCAACAAGACCCTGCTGGAAAAGGCCGGTTACACCACCGATGATATCAAGAGCTTCGCAGACCTGAAGAAGGTTGCCGAGGACATCACCGCCCGCAAGGACGAACTTGGCTTTGCAGCATTCACCTCCGCCGGTATGGATTCTTCCTCTGACTGGCGCTTCAAGACCCACCTGGCCAACCTGCCCATCTACTTTGAGTACCAGGCTGACGGCATCGGCTCCACGGATGCCATCAAGGGCACCTACCTGGATAACTACAAGAACATGTTTGACCTGTACATCAACAACTCCACCTGCGCTCCCACTGAGCTGGCTGGCAAGACTGGCGATGACAGCCGCAACGAGTTCCTGGACAATGAGGCTGTCTTCTTCCAGAACGGTTCTTGGGAATATACCAACCTCGTCGGCGATGGCAAGCCCTTCACCGATGACGACCTGACCATGATCCCCATCTACATTGGCGTGGGCGATGAGGCCAACCAGGGCCTGTGCACCGGCACCGAGAACTACTGGTGTGTAAACAAGGAAGCCGACCAGGCAGATATCGATGCAACTCTCGACTTCATCTACTGGTGCGTCAGCTCTGATGAGGGCACCAAGGCCATGGCAAACGATATGGGCTTTGTTATCCCCTTCAAGAATGCTCAGGAATCCCCCAACCTCTTCGTTAAGGTTGATAATGCTCTGACCGCTGAGGGCAAGACTCCTGTTGCCTGGTGCTTCTCCACCATGCCTTCCGAAAACTGGAAGAACGGCGTTGGCTCTGCTCTGACTGCTTACGCAGCCGGCACTGGCGATTGGAACGCTGTTGTGACCGCCTTTGTGGATGGCTGGAAGACCGAAGCTGCCCTGAATGCAGGCTGATATGAACCAAAATAGCGAGACCTGAATGTTAAAAGCGGGGCGGGCGATGATTCGCCCGCCCTGCTCTTTTATGTGCTCAAGTACGTGCTCAAGGGGGTACTGTTATGGAAAAAGCGATCCAGCGCTATTGGCCCGTGTTCGTGTTGCCCACCCTGCTGGCCTTTATCATCGGCTTTATCTGGCCGTTTATCTGGGGCGTGGCGCTTTCGTTCTGCAAATTCACAACTGTTCAAAATGTTACCTTTGTTGGTCTCGGCAACTATGCCAAGATCTGGCTGGACGATACCTTCACCCATGCGTTCTGGTTCACTGCGGTGTTTACTGTGGTGTCCACGGTGCTCATCAATGTGCTGGCGTTCGGCATTGCGCTGCTGCTTACCCGCGGCATCCGCGGCACCAACATCTTCCGTACCACCTTCTTTATGCCCAACCTGATCGGCGGCATTATCCTTGGCTATATCTGGCAGATTCTGCTCAACGGCGTACTCAGCGCACTCGAAAAACCGCTGCTTTCCCTGAACGCCACGTACGGCTTCTTGGGCCTTGTCATTCTGATGTGCTGGCAGCAGATCGGTTACATGATGATCATCTACATTGCTGGCCTGCAGAACGTGCCGCTGGATCTGATCGAAGCCGCCAAGATCGATGGCGCAAACGCCAAGCAGATCCTGTTCAAGATCAAGATCCCCATGGTTATGCCCAGCATTACCATCTGCACCTTCCTGACTTTGACCAACTCCTTCAAGCTGTTTGACCAGAACCTGTCCCTGACCGGCGGCGAACCGGCCAAGCAGACCATGATGCTGGCTTACAACATTTATGATACCTTCTATGCCCGCTCCGGACCCCAGTGGAAGGGCATCGGCCAGGCAAAGGCTGTTGTGTTCTGCCTGTTTGTTGTGGTGCTGGCCGTACTCCAGCAAAAGCTGACCCAGTCCAAGGAGGTGCAGCAGTAATGGAAAAAACCATCAAAAAACCGGTGGAAGAAAAACCTACCGTTGGCAAAGCGGACCGCCGCATCAATGCCATTCTCAGCGTGGTGCTTGGAGTGCTGTGCGTTGCATGGATCTACCCCATCGTCATGATCTTCTTTAACTCCCTCAAAACCGAGCGCGCCATTACCACCTCCCGCGCGTTTGAGCTGCCCACGGCCGGAACCTTTGTCGGTCTCAAAAACTATATTTACGGCATCCAGGAAATGGACTTTTTGTCTTCCTTCTGGTATAGCCTAGTCATTACTGTCAGTTCCGTTGTGCTGATTCTGCTGTGCATGTGGATTCTCCACCGCACCAAGTACGGCGAGCGCCTGTTCCTGATCGGCGTAAACCCGCAGGCCGCGGAATACTCCGGCATCAACACCCGCGCGACCATTATGAGCACCTACGTCCTCTCGGCGGTGAGCGCCGCGATTGCGGGCACGCTGCTGACTGCGAACGTCAACTCCGCGAAATACGACCTCGGCTCCGGCTATACGCTGGCCATCATCACCGCCGTCGTGCTCGGCGGCACGCTGAACACGGGCGGCAAGGGCAGCATCATCGGCACGGTGCTCGCGTCGCTGATTATCTGCATCCTGCGCTACGGCCTGCCGCTCTGCTTCGGCGTGAGCACGCAGAACCTCGATCTGCCGATCGGCCTGATTCTGGTTGTGGTCGTTCTGGGGCGCGAAATCGCCGGTCAGCACATGCTTTCTCACCTGTTCAAAAGGAAGAAAGGCTGAATGTCACGCATTTCAGGGGGCGCCGTCGAGCACCTCTTGAGATAAATAAAACGTAGGAGGAACCTAAACATGAAAAAGATCCTGTCTATGCTTCTCGTGCTGTGCATGGCTCTGACGCTGTGCTCCGCCGCTTTTGCCGAAGGCAAGAGCCCGGTGGACGGCATGACCGTCGCCTTCATCCCGAAGGTTTCCGGCAACTCGTTCTTCGAGGCCGCGAATGACGGCGCGCAGAAGTACGCGAAAGAGTGGGGCCTGACCGTTGATTACATCGGCGCCCCGACCGCTGACGTCACCACCCAGCTGGAGCTGATCCAGCAGGCGATCGACAAGGGTGTGGACGCGATCTGCATCTCTTCCGTCGATGCGACCGGCCTTGACGAGAAGCTCCAGGAAGCTCAGGACGCGGGCATCTATGTCAGCACCTGGGACTCTGACGTCTCTCCGAACGCTCGTGCGCTGATGGTCTCTCAGGGCACCGCCGACGTCCTCGGCCCGATGCTGGTGGAAATGGCGGTTGACTCCCTGAAGGAGCGCGGCGTGGACGTGAACGGCGAAGTCAAGTACGTCTGGCACTTCTCCAACCCGTCCGTGTCTGACCAGAACTCCTGGTACGTCGCCGGCGACGCTTACATCAAGGAAAAGTATCCGACTTGGGTTGCGGTGCATGATCCGTACTACTCC
>ERZ1107006.3234-NODE-3234-length-10825-cov-5.670845_pt1 | contig 10825 bp, 14 predicted proteins | sample MGYA00403696_ERZ1107006 | MGnify/ENA primary metagenome ERZ1107006 (study PRJEB35170, sample SAMEA104062441) | human gut metagenome | biome: human gut; feature: human-associated habitat; material: faeces | place: Denmark | collected 2012-08-13 ...
GAGGACGGCGACTTCATGACCCTGCTGGGGCCCTCCGGCTGCGGCAAGACCACCACCCTCCGCGTGGTCTCCGGTCTGGAAAAGCCCCAGAACGGCATCATCCTGATGGACGGCAAGGAGATCGTCAACGCGGCGGAAGCTTCTTTCGCCCCGCCCAGCAAGCGCAACCTGAATCTGGTGTTCCAGTCCTACGCGCTGTGGCCCCACATGACCGTGTTCGACAACGTGGCCTTCGGCCTGCGTATCCGCAAGGAAAACAGCGAGACCATCGCCAAAAAGGTCGCCAGCGCTCTGGACCGTATGCAGATCGGTGAATTCGCCAAGCGCTATCCCACCGAGCTGTCCGGCGGTCAGCAGCAGCGTGTGGCCATTGCCCGCGCCATTGTTTCCGAGCCCAGACTGCTTCTGCTGGATGAGCCCTTGTCCAATCTGGACGCCAAGCTCCGCGTGGATATGCGCGCCGAGCTGAAGCGGCTCCATCACGAGACCGGCACCACCATCATCTACGTCACCCACGATCAGGTGGAGGCGCTGACCATGTCCACCCGCATCGCCCTGTACCGCAAGGGCGAGCTGGTGCAGGTCGCACCGCCTCTGGAGCTGTATGACAACCCTGTGAACCTCTACACGGCCGACTTCATCGGCAACCCCAGCATCAACTTCGTCAAGGGCACCGCTCAGGTGGAGGCCGGCGGTATGCGGGTCGATAGTCCTCTCGGTCAGCTGGGCTTCGAGCGGGGCGATATGACCGAGGCCGCGCCCCAGTCCGGCAGCGTCGATGTGACCATCGGCGTCCGGCCCGAGCAGCTGTCCATCAGCCGTCAGGCGGATGACGCGCATTGGGTGGAAGGCCGCGTTTACTCCGGCATGCCCGCCGGTTCCGAAACGCTGGTCAGCGTCCGGGTGGGCGACACCATGCTGACGGTCAAGGAGCTTGGCTCCACCCACTACGCCAGCGACGAGCCGGTGTATCTGGGCTTCAATCCTAAGAAGGTCAACGTTTTCGAGACCAAGAGCGAGAATCTGATCAAATACTGCGTGTAAATTTGTACCACTGCGGCAGAGTCCGCGAAAATAAAAATCTGATTTGGAGGAAAAGAACATGTTGAAGCGCAAAAAGCTCCTGGCGGCACTGTTGGCTGGCACGATGATGCTGAGCCTGGTCGGCTGCGGAAAGAAAGCCGACACGTCCGGCGACACCACCGACACCACCGACCCCAGCACTCCCCCTGCGGAAACCCAACTGACCCCCTGGGAAGAAGCTTCTCAGATCTACAACACCGAGGAAACCGATGAGGAGCTGTATCAGAAGGCCCTTGATGAGGGCGGCACCGTGACCCTGTACTCCATCTCCTCCAGATGCACCAAGGTGGAGGCCGCTTTCGAGGAAAAGTATCCCGGCATTGACTGCGTTCCCTTCGACATCTCCACCAACGAGCTGCTGGAGAAGGTCACCCGTGAGTACGAGGCCGGCAAGCATGTAGCCGACGTTGTCCACATCAAGGACCAGGACGGCTCCATGTGGAACCAGTATGTGGCCAACAAGACGTTCTACAACTATCAGCCCGCTGACATCTTCGCCCACATCGACCCCAGCTACACTGCGACCGCCACGCCCCTGTACATTGAGCTGACCCAGCTGTTCTACAACACGGAGGCTTATCCCGACGGTTCTCCCATCAGCAACATCTGGCAGCTGACCGAGCCCCAGTGGAAGGGCAAGATCATGATGCAGAATCCTCTGGACAACCTGTCCTGGGGCTCCTGGATCACTGGCTTCTGCGTAGGCGAGGAGCCGAACCGTCTGGCCGAGGCTTATAAGGCCCTGTACGGCGAAGAGCTGAAGCTGTCCGACGGCTGCGAGAACGCCGGTTATGAGTTCCTGAAGCGTCTGCACGCCAACGCACCGATCTTCACCGCCTCCTCCGACGCGATCGCCGAGGCTGTCGGTACCCCCGGCCAGAAGGATCCCCCCGTTGGCTTCTGCGCTTCCTCCAAGCTCCGCAAGGCCGCCGATAACGGCTGGGTCTTCGCTCCCGTGAATCTGGAGCCTGACACCGGTATCCCCGCCGTCAACACCCTGTACGTTGTGGAAGGCTGCGAGCATCCTGCCGCCGCCAAGCTGCTGATCCGCTTCATGATGGGCGGCATCGACGGTGACACCTCTGGTTACAAGCCCTTCAACACTCTGGGCGGCTGGCCTGTCCGCGATGACATCGAACCCGCCGAGGGCTCCACTCCCTTCTCTGAGATCAACGTTGCTCCCTTTGACGCCGACGAGATCTATGTGAATTACAACACCGTCCGCGATTTCTGGCAGATGTTGGGCTGATCGGTCCTTCCATCCGCTGACTGTATGTAAGCAAGAGCGGCGGACGATCGTCCGCCGCTCTCTTCATCCCAAAAGCTTTTTGGGACGAAGAGAGCGCAGGCTCTCCGCTTCATTTTCAAAACTGAGAGGTATCTATGAGCTTCTTTATCGACAAGCATGGCCGCAGAAAAAGCCCCATTGCGCTGGCGGCGTGCGGTGCGGCCCTGTTGGATCTGGCCGTTTACTTCTGTACAGCCGCGCTTCTGGCGGGACCGCTGTACCGGACCGTCTCCTTCGGCGGCGAAACGGTTACCTCCATGCTCCACACCACCATCATCACGGTCATCAGCACGCTGCTCTGCTGCCTGTTGTTCCTGCTGAAGGACAAGCGGGTGGTGCCCTACGGCTTTGCCGGACTGGCTGTGATCCTGCTGATGTTCTGCGCGGCGGCGTGGATGCTGCCGCAGGAGACGAGAGGCTCTATGCTGCGCCTGTTTCTGACGGTCGGCCTGCCGCCGGTGCTGCTTGGCAACGCCGTCAGCTGGCCCATCTACCGAAGGCTGCGGAAGGCGCATCCCGAGTATTTCGTCAGAAAGACCATCTCGGAGGAGCTGAAAGAGGCGGTGGAACAGGAGCAGAAAAAGAAGCCCGCTGCAAAGCCGGTATCCGATCCGGTCCAGACGCCGGAGCCGGATATCTCTCCCACAGAGGCCCTGTTTGGTCCGGAAAGCTCCGGAACGGCTCCCGGTGCGTTCCATAACGCCCAGGATGAGGCCATGCTGTTTTACGAAGACGATGACGATGAATCATAATAATGACCGGTAAGGAGGACCCACCAATGCTGAATACCGTTTTATTCGATATGGGCGGCACATTAGAGGACATCTGGAACAATCAGGAGACCCAGGCGAAGGCCATGGACGCGCTGCAGAAAACCCTGCGGGCGCACGGCCTGGAGCCGGGATGCAGCCCGGAGGAGTTTGACCGCCGGGTCATGGCTGGCCTGAAAGAATACAAGCGCTGGAGCGAGGGTCTGGAATTGGAGAAGAAGCCGGAGGAGATCTGGCCGGATTACTATCTGAAAGAATTTGGTTTCGATCGGGAAAAGCTGATCCCCATTACGGAGGAACTGGCCAATCTCTGGGAGGTGACCTATTACCACCGGGAGCTGCGGGGCGACGTTCTGGAAACGCTGGAAGCGCTGAAGGCCCGCGGCTACCATATCGGCATCATTTCCAACAATGCCTCCCTTTACAACGTGTTCAACATGCTGGAGGAGTACGGCATCCGGGGCTGCATGGAGGATGTGACGGTTTCCAGCGTGACCGGCTACCGCAAGCCCCATCCGGAGATCTTTCGCATTTCTCTGCGGCAGATGCAGACCACTGCCGAAAACTGCGTGTATGTGGGCGATACGATCTCCCGCGACATCATCGGCGCCAAGCAGGCGGGCTTCGGCAAAGCCGTTCAGATCGTCTCCGCGCTCTCTGCCCAGAAGGACGCGGCAACGGCGGCGGACGCGGAAAAGCCCGACCTTGTGATCCAGAATCTTCTGGACATGATCCCCTGGCTGGATCAGATCAACCCCGATATGCACATCGACGAAGCCCAGCAGTCCTCCGGAATGTTCGTTCCGTTTTTCTGAATGAAAGCAGCGTGACGTTAGGGCGAGAGCTATCAGCAGAACAGAGCATCATAGTTGTCCAACGGAGAGAAGCACAGTTGAATACTGAAAAAAGCGGATGCACGTCTCAGGCGTGCATCCGCTTTTGCATAGCAAAATAAGAAATGTGCCATTTCCTCGCCCCTGCGGGGCAACCGGAAATGATGCACGAAAACTTCATGCATTGGCATTTGTGCATTTTCGTGGTGCGCATGCTCATGCATGAAGTTTTATATCCCGAAACGGAATTGACAGGGAAATCTCCTGCCGTTATACTCTGCGTATAAAACTGCTTGCGAAATGGGTATGTGCATATGGAAGAACATGAAGCCATCGTAAAAAATCGAAGCGCCGCTCTGCGGGCCGCTTTACCTGCCACCGTCCCGGTGATGACGGGGTATCTCTGCCTGGGCGCAGCCTTCGGCATCCTGCTGCGGACCGCCGGATATGGGATCGGCTGGTCCATCACCATGAGCATGATCTGCTACTGCGGCAGTATGCAATTTGTGGGCGTTTCGCTGCTGACAGCGGCTTTCGACCCCTTTCAGGCGCTGCTGATGTCCGTGATGGTCAATGCCCGCCACGCCTTTTACGGCCTTTCCATGCTGGAAAAGTACCGGGGCACCGGCCCGGTTCGCCCTGTTTTGATCTGTACCCTGACGGACGAGACCTTTTCTCTGGTATCCACACTGGAGCCGCCGGAGGGCGTAGCCCGGAGGGACTTCTACTTCTGGATCTCACTGCTGGATTACCTTTACTGGCAGGTGGGCTGTACGCTGGGGAACGCTGTGGGCGGGCTGCTTACCTTTGACACCACCGGTTTGGATTTTACGCTGACGGCGCTGTTCATCGTGCTGCTGCTGGAGCAGGTGCGGAAAAAGGAAAACCGGGCCGCCGGGATCATCGGCATGGTCTGCACCGCAGCAAGTCTGGCTGTGTTTGGTCCGGATAATTTCCTGATCCCCGCCATGATCTTACTGCTGGCCGTTTTACTGGGAGGGAGGAAAAAACTGTGCAAATGACAAGTATTCAGGCCCTCATCACCATTCTGGCCATCGCTGCCGGAACTCAATTTACCCGTTGGCTACCTTTCTGGCTCTTCCCGGAGAAGAAGGACCCGCCGGCGGTGGTGCTGTATCTGGGCAAGGTGCTGCCGCCCGCCATGATGGGCCTGCTGACGGTGTACTGCTTCAAAAACGTCTCCTGGCTCTCCGGGACCCATGGCGCGCCGGAGCTGCTGGCCTCTGCCGCCGTGGTGGGATTGCATCTGTGGAAGCGGAACGTGCTGTTCTCTATCGCCGGGGGCACGGCGCTGTACATGGTTCTGGTACAGGCCGTTTTCGCATAAAATAAAATAAATCGCATAAAATGGAAGCACAGCCAAATGCTGTGCTTTTATTTTTCGGGCGGGAGGTCATTATGGGGAGACGGTGGCGGTTCTGGCCCCTGACGGGCTTTCTTACGGCGGCGGTGCTGGGCACCTTGGCCCACTTCATGTACAGGTGGAGCGGCGGGGCGCTGCTGGCGGGGGTATTCTGCGCTGTGAATGAATCCGTATGGGAACACATGAAGCTGCTGCTTTTTCCGGTGTTCCTTTTTACAGCGGTACAGTTCTGCATGGGAGAGCGGGACGGCCTGCTGGCGGCCCGGGCGGTCAGCGTCACGGCGGGACTGGCCCTGATCCCCACATTGTATTATACCTACACCGGCATTTGGGGAGATCACACACTCTGGGCGGACGCGGCCATCTTCTATCTGTCGGCGGCGGTGACATTTTGGATGGACGATCTGCTTCACCGTCAGCGGCGGCTCTGGAAGATGGGATGCCAGGTGGCGGGACTGGTGTGGCTGTGGGTGCTGGCATTTCTGTTTGTCTGGTGGACCTTTTCACCGCCCCACATCGCCCTGTTCCGGGACCCGCTGACGGGACTTTATGGGATACCGTAGAAAAACGGCGCTGTCCTTTTGGGACAGCGCCGTCTCTGTTATTTCTTGTAGAAGTGGAAATCGCAGCAATCCCCGCCGGTCCCCAATGTCTGGGTACGGCGGAAACCGACTTTTTTCAGATCACCGAAGGCGTAATTGTCACATTCGCAGAAAAAACGGCAGACTTTCGGACAGCCGCATGATACGCAGGTATCATGCCAGAGACACTGGTGGATGGTCAGGTCAAATTCCTCCGGCTGTTCCTCAAAGGTGCTGACCCAAGCGTCGCTGGAGGAGGTCGTTTTCCGGAAGGCCCAGCGAAACACCGAGAAAAACCGGGGGACCCATTCCAGACCGGCGTACCGGTCATGGGAGGCGGGCCCCTGTACCTCCCGCACATATTTTTCCATGAGCTTTTCAGCATCCAGCCCACGGCGCTTCAATACAGTGTAGACTGCGACCCGCGGCAGGATCGTGCTTTGCATAAGGGCACGCCGGGAGGGGGAGGTCTCCTGAGAGCCGGCTAAAAACGATGCGGCTTGTTCCCGGCTTTCCGCCATGACCGCCGTTCCCTCTTTTTCCCCCAGGACCCGGAGAAAGAAACGGTCCAGCATTTCCCACATGGCTTTTTCTTTCTTTTGTACGGACATAGGACCTCCTTTATTCGCCGGCAGGCCGATCATCGAACTGAGCGGCCCGGGAGCGGATGTATTGTTCCAGAATATCCACGGTGCCGGGGATGTCCAGCCGGGCGCTGTTAATCACCAGATCGTAGCATTTGGCATCGCCCCAGTCACCCTTGCAGTGCTGGTCATGGTAGATCCGCCGCTGCCGGTCCTGATGCTTGATGAAGTCCAAGGCTTCCTCCTCCGGCAGAGGGGTGCGCTTGACCCGGAAATCCAGATCCGCCCGGACGAAGATGGATATCAGCCCTTCCCGGTCCGCCAGCACCTCTTCAGCGCAGCGGCCCAGTACCACGAAGGATTCTCCGGCGTTAGCGTGCTGGCGCAGCAGCTCAAACTGCATCTGGGCCACGCAGTCCTCCGGGGCGCTGCTGATGCCCCGGACGGAGCGGCAGAACAGGGGGGAGTAAGGGCGCTCATCGTAGCGCTCCAGCGTTTCGGCGCTGACGCCCTTGTCCTCTGCGGCTTTTTGCAGGATGCTCTTGTCGAACAGAGGGAGCTGAAGCCGCTCCGCCAGCGCATGGGCGATATCCAGTCCGCCGCTGCCGGATTCCCGGCCGATGGCTACGATCAGTTGATGGGACATAGGAAGGACCTCCTTACAAAATGGTGGGCAGCAGCACCAGCGCGGCGTACAGCACCGGCTGATGCAGCAGATAGAGCAGCAGAGAGTGACGGCTTATAACGGACAGCCCCGGCAGGCGAATATCCGGCAGGGCGGGGATCTCCGGCCGCAGTCGGTAGAGATAGAACCCGGTCCAGAACAGAAAGAGCCACGGCAGCAGGGCGAAATAGTCTGAGGACGCAAAGGCGGGGGCGGGAAAACCCAGACCGGCGGTGGCGAGATTTGAGTACAAGCCACGGGGCAGCCGCAGCAGCGGCACCCAAGCAAAGCCGAGATAGCCGTGGTTCACATCCCGTGCCAGCAGAAACAGGGAAAAGCTGAGGATAAGCCCCAGCCGGGGCGGAATTCGGGCCAACAGAGGACGGAGAGGGACAGTCAGCAGGGCGGCAGTCCCTAAAAAAGTCAGCACGCCGAACCGGATCGGCTCCTCCGGCGTTACCAGAGTTGTTGCCAGAGACACGGCGGCACCACCGAAAAAGCTGATCGCTCCCCGGCGGATAGGGTGGCGGCTGGCCTGACAGCAATACCCGGAGAGCAGAATAAAGGTACAGCAGATGCTCTGCTGCCAGATATACGCCCAAAAGCCGTTATACCAGGCCCACGGCAGGCCCCGGAGATACACCAGATCCCAGCAGAGGTGATAGGCGATCATGCTGAACAGGGTCAGTCCTCGAAGGGAATCTAGGGTGCCGCTACGGAGGCGGATCGCGTTTGCGTTCATAGCACATCCATCCTTGCGGAAGAAGTTTCTTCCTCAAAAATACCACAATTTGACAGATTTTTCAAGATTTACCGGTCCTGCAAAACGGCGATACTGCCCAAAGCCAGACCCAGCTGGACGCCGGCCTGAAAAAAGAAGTGCTTGTGGCGGCAGTTGATGAGACCGTGGAGGTCCGCCAGCCCCAAAAGCTCTTTTCGCAGCGGCTGATCGTCGGCAAAGCGGTCCATCAGGGCATGAAACCGGCGGGCGTAGTCCTGACTGTCCGGCTGAAACTGATCCAGCCGCCGCTGCTCCTTCTCCACCAGATCCACCAGCAGTTGAATGGTATCGTCCTGTAAATTCATAAAAACACCTCCATATGGTACTTAGTATATTACTATATATATACCATGAGGTAACGACTTGTCAAGAAAAAATGGGCATGATATAGTGCATATATAGTGCAATGGAGGTTACTACATGGGTGAAGCTGTATTAGTAAATCGTAAAAAGTTCGTTTCCTCGCTGGCCAATGAATTGGTGGAGCCGTTCAATGAACTTTCTAAAAAGACACGCCTGACTAAAACAAAGCTTTTGGACGAGGCCATCGAGGACCTTTTGAAGAAATATGCGGCAAAGGATCTCTGACGATAGGGGAAACCGGGCAATTTCGCCTGTTTTCCCCGTTTTTCCCTTGCGCGAGCAGGGAAGATGTGTTAGAGTAGCTAAGTCTGTGTATATGAATTCAGGAGGAATATCATGCCAACATTAGAAGAAGAAATTTCCCGGCGGCGGACATTCGCTATCATTTCTCACCCGGACGCCGGTAAGACCACATTGACGGAAAAGTTCCTGCTTTACGGCGGCGCCATCGCCCAGGCCGGTGAGGTCAAGGGCAAGCGGGCCAAGGCTGCCACCTCCGACTGGATGGAGATCGAAAAACAGCGCGGCATTTCCGTCACCAGCTCCGTGATGCAGTTCCAGCACAACGGCTTCTGCATCAACATTCTGGATACCCCCGGCCATCAGGACTTCTCCGAGGACACCTACCGGACCCTGATGGCTGCTGACAGCGCCGTCATGGTCATCGATGGCGCCAAGGGCGTGGAGCCTCAGACCCGGAAGCTGTTCAAGGTCTGCGCCCTGCGGCACATTCCCATTTTCACCTTCATCAACAAGATGGACCGTGAGACCCGCGACCCCTTGGAGCTGTGCGAGGAGGTAGAGCGGGAACTGGGCATCGACACCTACGCCGTCAACTGGCCCATCGGCTGCGGCAAGGAATTTGCCGGTGTGTATGACCGGGAAAAGCAGCGGATCTTGTTCTTCTCCGGCGAGACCAAGGGCAAGAAGGTCAACTCCATGGAGGTAGCCTTGGAGGACCCTGCGCTGGACGAGATGCTGGGCGCGGAAAAGGCCGCCAAGCTGCGGGACGAGGTAGAGCTGCTGGGAGCCGGACGGGACTTTGATATGCAGGCCGTCCGGAACGGCACCCTGTCTCCCGTATTCTTCGGTTCTGCTCTGACCACCTTCGGCGTGGAGCCGTTTTTGGAGGAATTCCTACGGATGACCACCGCACCGCTGCCCCGCGTCAGCGATCAGGGCGAGGTGGATGTGTTCTCCCCGGATTTCTCCGCCTTTGTGTTTAAGATTCAGGCCAACATGAATAAGGCCCACCGGGACCGGCTGGCCTTCATGCGGATCTGCTCCGGCAAGTTTGAGCGGGACACGGAATATTACCATGTCCAGAGCGGCAAGAAGCTGCGGCTCAGCCAGCCCCAGACCATGATGGCGGCGGAGCGTGAAATTGTGGACGAGGCCTACGCCGGGGACATCATCGGCGTGTTCGACCCCGGCCTGTTCGCCATCGGCGACACCATCACCGTGCCGGGGAAGAGGTTCCGGTATTCAGGCATCCCCACGTTTGAGCCGGAGCACTTTATGCGGGTCTCTCCTAAGGACACCATGAAACGAAAGCAGTTCATCAAGGGAACGGAGCAGATCGCACAGGAGGGCGCCATCCAGATCTTCAAGATCCCCGGCGCGGGCCTGGAGGAGGTCATCGTAGGCGTGGTGGGCACCCTGCAATTCGACGTGTTCGAGTACCGTATGAAAAACGAGTACAACGTGGATCTGCGGATGACCAGCCTGCCCTATGACCATCTGCGGCTCATTGAATCCATGGACTGCCACCCCGATGAGATCGTGCTCTGCACCGGCGCCGCTGTGCTGCAGGACTTCCGGGACCGCTATCTGCTGGCCTTTGACGGCGAGTGGAGCGTGGGTTTCCTCACCAAGCACAATCCCGGTCTGGTACTGGCGGACACCCTGTCTGTATAATAAAATCAAGGAGGTAGGACCATGCTGACCATCCGGCGCTTCCAAAAAGGCGATGAGGAGATCCTCTCCATTATGATCCGCCGCACTCTGCGGGAGGTCAATTACACCAGCCCCAAATCCGAACTGGATTACCTGATCCCCCACTATTCTCCGGAGACCATGGTTGAGCTGTCTGAGACCGGCCATACCTATGTATTGGAAGAGGACGGACAGATCATCGGCTCCGGCACGATCCTGCCGGATGGCGAGACAGGGGCGGAGATCGTGGCGGCCTTCCTGAGTCCGGAGAGCATCGGCAAGGGCTATGGCCGGAAGCTGTTTGAAACACTGGAGACCGACGAGCTGGCAGCGAAGGCCACGCGGGTCTGGCTGACCTCCTCGAATATGGCGCTGGGCTTTTACGAGCACATGGGCTGGGTGAATCCCAACGGCCCTCGTGCCCGGGCGGGAGAGGACAACCTGCTCTATATGGAAAAACGGAAATAAACAAAACGGACCGGTTTTGGCGTGTGCCGATAAGACAGTAATTTGAGAAAACTACAAAATCGGCATCTGCTAAGCAGGATTGGACAACAAA
>ERZ1107006.3241-NODE-3241-length-10807-cov-4.968471_pt1 | contig 10807 bp, 13 predicted proteins | sample MGYA00403696_ERZ1107006 | MGnify/ENA primary metagenome ERZ1107006 (study PRJEB35170, sample SAMEA104062441) | human gut metagenome | biome: human gut; feature: human-associated habitat; material: faeces | place: Denmark | collected 2012-08-13 ...
GCCCGTATGCGGATGATGTGGCGAAGGGGGTTGTTGAAGAGGGCGTGAAGGTTGTTACGACAGGAGCCGGAAATCCTGCAAAGTACATGAAGATGTGGAAGGAAGCAGGGATCATCGTGATCCCGGTCGTTGCTTCTGTGGCTCTTGCGAAGCTTATGGAGCGCGGCGGCGCTGATGCTGTCGTTGCTGAGGGAACCGAATCCGGCGGACATATCGGTGAGGCGACCACCATGACTCTCGTTCCACAGGTCGTTGATGCGGTATCCATCCCGGTCATTGCAGCAGGCGGCATCGGTGATGGACGAGGAATCGCGGCGGCTTTCATGCTGGGCGCTGAGGCAGTCCAGATGGGAACAAGATTTGTTGTCGCAAAGGAATCCATCGTTCATGAAAATTATAAGCAGAGAATCATTAAAGCAAAGGACATCGATTCTGCGGTAACAGGAAGAACCCACGGACATCCGGTCCGCTGCCTGAGAAACCAGATGACAAGAGAGTATAACCGACTTGAGGCAGAAGGAAAATCCTTTGAGGAGCTTGAGTATCTGACACTTGGAACCCTCAGAAAAGCCGTTCAGGAAGGCGATACCACAAATGGAACCGTCATGGCAGGTCAGATCGCAGGTCTCGTAACGAAAGAGCAGACATGCAAGGAAATGATCGATGAGATGATGGAGCAGGCAGATAAGCTGCTTGGCGGATGTCAGAAGGAAGGAGAATCATGGGAAAGACAGCATTTATTTTTCCGGGACAGGGCGCGCAGGTATGCGGCATGGGCCAGGATTTTTATGAAAATTCGGAGACTGCAAAGGCAGTATTTGACCGTGCGACGGAGCTTTTAGGTTTTTCCGTTCCGGAGTTATGTTTTGAGAAAAATGATCGTCTGGACATCACGGAGTATACGCAGGCGGCAATGGTGACCACGAGCGTTGCCATGATGAAGGTTATGGAGGAGCGCGGCATCCATGCGGATGTGGCGGCTGGTTTAAGCCTTGGCGAGTACTGTGCACTGGTGGCAGCTGGCGTTATGACGGCGGATGACGCGATCCGCACAGTCCGGGAGAGAGGAATCCTCATGCAGGAGGCAGTTCCGGCTGGAGTCGGCGGAATGAGCGCTGTTCTCGGCATGACGGCAGATGAGATCAATGCCGTTGTGGACGAGATTCCGAATGTGCAGGTCGCAAACTACAACTGCCCGGGTCAGCTGGTCATCGGCGGCGAGAAAGCCGCTGTGGACAAAGCCGCCGCACTGGCCAAAGAAGCCGGTGCCCGCCGCTGCATCCCGCTCAAGGTGAGCGGCCCGTTCCACACCCGCCTCATGGCCCCCGCCGGGGATGCACTGGCAAAGCGTTTTGCGTCTGAGCCCTTTGGCGAGATGCAGGTGCCGGTGCTGTTCAACTGCCTTGGCCATGAAAAAGCTGAGCAGGACAGCATCCCCGCCCTGCTCGTGAAGCAGGTGCAGAGCAGCGTTTACATGGAAGATACGCTCCACCGCCTCGGCGAGCTGGGCGTAGACCATATTCTGGAAGTCGGCCCGGGCAGTGCTCTGGCTGGCTTTGTGAAAAAGACCCTGCCCGGCGTGGTCTGCGCTTCGGTGGAGACCCCGGAGCAGCTGAACGCCGCACTGACAGCATGGAAGGAAGAGCTATGAGCGAAGAAACGATCATCCGCACCGCCGTTGTTACTGGCGGAAGCCGGGGCATTGGCCGGGCTGTGTGCATCCAGCTGGCAAAGCAGGGCTGCAATGTTGTGGTGAATTACTGCCACGGCGAAGCTGCAGCTGCCGAGACGGTGGCTCTGTGCAAGGCCGAAAACGCAAATGCCGTGGCTGTGCAGGCCGATGTTTCCACTGCCGAGGGCTGCAAAGCGCTCTTTGAACAGGCGGTGAACGCCTTTGGCCGGGTGGATATCCTTGTGAACAACGCGGGCATTACCCGCGATAATCTGATCCTGCGCATGAGCGAAGAGGACTTCGATGCAGTGCTGAACGCAAACCTCAAGGGTGCGTTCCTCTGCTGCAAGGAGGCCGCCCGCCGCATGGTGCGCCAGCGCTGGGGCCGCATCGTGAACCTTTCCAGTGTGGTGGCCCTGCGGGGCAACGCCGGCCAGACCAATTACGCCGCCAGCAAGGCGGGCCTGATCGGCCTGACCAAAAGCCTTGCCCGCGAGCTGGCAAGCCGCAATGTGACCGTGAATGCGGTCGCGCCGGGCTTTATCGAGACCGACATGACCGCCGCCCTGCCGGAAGCCGTCCGTGCCGAAATGGCAAAGGGCATCCCCGCAGGCCGCGCAGGAAAGCCGGAGGATGTGGCAAATGCAGTGGCATTTTTTGCCGCAGAACAAAGCAGCTATCTCACCGGGCAGGTGCTCTGTGCAGACGGCGGCATGGCAATGTAAAAGGAGAAAACTCTCATGGAAAAACGCAGAGTCGTGATCACCGGCCTTGGCACCGTGAACCCGCTGGGCAACAACACCGCCGACAGCTGGGCCGCTGCCAAAGCGGGCAAATGCGGCATCGGCCCCATTACCCAGTTCGATACCACCGATTTTAAATGCAAGCTGGCAGGCGAGGTGAAGGGCTTTGACCCGGAAACCATCGTGGACAAAAAGGAAGCCCGCAAGATGGCCCGCTTTACCGTTCTGGCCCTTGCTGCCGCCGCTGAAGCAGTTGCAGACAGCGGTCTGGACACCGAAGCGGAAGCCAAACAGATCGGTGTCATCCTTTCCAGCGGCATCGGCGGTCTGCCCACCATTGAGGAGCAGCACACCCGTGGTGAAGAGAAGGGCATGGAAAAGGTAAGCCCCTATTTCGTGCCCATGTCCATTGCCAACATGGCGGCGGCACAGGTGGCCATCCGCTTTGGCCTGAAGGGCATGTGCACCTGCCCGGTGACGGCCTGCGCCGGCGGCACCAATGCCGTAGGCGATGCCTTCCACCGCATCCGTGACGGCTACGAGACCGCCATGGTCTGCGGCGGTGCAGAGAGCTGCATCAGCCCTCTGGGCATCGGCGGCTTTACCAGCATGAAAGCGCTTTCCACTGCGACCGATCCGGATGCAGCCAGCCTGCCCTTTGACGCACGGCGCGGCGGCTTCGTGATGGGCGAAGGCAGCGGTGTGCTGGTGCTGGAAGAGCTGGAGCACGCCAAAGCCCGGGGCGCACACATCTACGCCGAGGTGGTGGGCTACGGTGCCAACTGCGACGCCTACCACTTCACCGCCCCGGCTCCCGGCGGCGCGGGTGCCATCGACTGCATGAAGCAGACCCTGGCCGACGCCGGCATCGCCCCGGAACAGGTGGACCACATCAACGCCCACGGCACCGGCACCCATATGAACGACTCCTGCGAGACCGCTGCCATCCACGCGGTGTTCGGGGAGCACGCCAAGGAGCTGACCGTCGTGAGCACCAAGAGCATGACCGGCCACCTGCTGGGCGGCGCGGGCGGCGTGGAAGCCGTGTTCACGGCACTGGCCCTGCGGGACCAGTTTGCCCCGCCCACCATCCATTACGAGCAGCCCGACCCGGAGTGCGACCTGGACTATGTGCCGAACGTAGGCCGCGCCCAGAACATGACCTACGCACTGAGCAATAGTCTGGGCTTTGGCGGGCACAATGCCTGCATCGCCCTGCGCAGATGGGAGGGCTGACCCATGGCAGAACCCCGTACCGTGCGCGAAACGCCCAACGCGCTGACCAGCGAACAGATCGCGGCGATCCTGCCCCACCGCTACCCCTTTGCCCTCGTGGACCGCATTCTGGATTACGAACCGGGCCAGTGGGCCATTGGCCGCAAGTGTGTCTCCCGCAACGAGGAATTTTTTAACGGCCACTTCCCCGGCCAGCCGGTCATGCCCGGCGTGCTGCTGCTGGAAGCACTGGCCCAGACCGGGGCCGTCGCGGCGCTGAGCCTGCCCGAAAACAAAGGCAGGCTGGCCCTTTTCGGCGGCATCAAAAACGCCCGCTTCCGCAAACAGGTCATCCCCGGGGACGTGCTCACCCTCCACTGCGAGCTGGTGCAGCAGCACGGCGCTGTGGGCGTAGGCAAGGCCTCGGCATGGGTGGACGGCAAGTGTGCCGTCACCGCAGAGCTGACCTTTGTGCTGACGGAAGCGGACGCAGAGACTTAACGTTCCCTGTCCCCCAGCCGCCACCGTAAAATGCGCCGCATCGCGCCCAATCATCCAAAAAGGCAGGTTGTCACCGCCACGGTGATACCCTGCCTTTTGTGTTGTCTTTTCCCGCAAAACAGAATGCAAAAACCTTTAACCATCGGGAGAAACGAGTCGATACAGAAGTTTCGTCCCCTTTTTTTCGGACCTTCATACCGTCACCAATGTGTCGGAGTTCTATCCATTCTGACACAAAATGGTAAGTGAAACGGCATCCGCAAAGCGTTAGAATTAGGATGTAATATTATAAGTTTGGTGAGGGTATTATGAGGATCCGATACGATAAAACACTCTACTCCAAAGAGGCACTCTTGAAAGCGGCATACCATTTTACAGACAAGGCATACGTTTACCTTGGCGTGGAAGGTGGTTGTTTCTTTGTAGACTTTACCGCAAAAGATGGCACACCGTTTGAAAAAGAAAAACTGGAAAATGCGTTCAAGAATGAGCTACTGGCACAGATGATCCACCAGACCGTTTCCAAAGAAACCACGGTTCTGCGGGAGCTGCTCGTGGCTCGTGCGCTGTCCTCTACGATGGTAGATGAAGGTGCATCCTCCGATGTGGCTGAAAGCCCCATGACAGAGGACGCGCTGGATGAGCTGGATGCGATTGCAAAGGACTGGTTCGATGAAAAATAAGAATACACTTTTGGTCAGTTCTGAAATTTTTTCGGAGGATGTTCTTCGGTCTGCAATCCAGGCGTACTGCGGGCTGGCAAAGATTCATGTGGAGCGCGCTGCGGAAAACTGGGTGCTGACCTTTCAGAACTGCCAATACGATACAGCACTCACCGCACATGAATTTTTCAATTATCTGATCGACCTTGCGAGCGTAGCGCTATGATTTTATGTGAGATATTCCTCCTAGGCTGTGCATTTATACTGTGCGGCTTGAGTGTCTGGACGGATCTGCGGCATGGGCAGATCAAAAACAAACACCTTATCATTGCGTTTACGGCGGGACTCGTCTTGAACGTCATCTACTATGCTGTGTACTGTCAGGACTGTCTTGGCATCACCGCTTTGAATCTGCTGATTTCGGCGTTGCTTTCGATCGGCTTCTATTTTGTCCACATCTGGTCAGCCGGGGACAGCAAGTTGATGATCGTCCTGATCTCGCTTTTGCCGGGGCGGCTGTTCTGGGCAAACACAGACACGATCGTTCCGGCGGCGTATCTGTTCCTTCTGGTGTTCAGCATCGGGTATCTCTATCTGATCGGGGAAGCCGTCTATCTGGACTTCCACCGCCACACGGTCAAACTCCCGACCGTAACCAAAGCAGGCGCATGGGCTGCAATCAAATCCTATCTTCATGCGTTTGTTGTTTTATATGCATGGAACAGTGTTCTTTCCATTGCACTCCCTTTTTTCGTCGAGAACAACGTTCTCCTGCTTTCGCTGATCAGCTACTTCCTGATTACAATTCTTCGAGAAAAGCCGGTCTATCATTCCAAAGTTCTGGTCGGCAGCTGCGCGGTGCTTGATGCCGCAGTGCTGCTTCTTACAAGAAACACCATTGCCGCTGCTGGAGTTCTTCGGATGGTACAGACCTACCTGCTGGTGCTCCTTGTGATGTGGACAACATGGATCGCAGGAAAGTACGTTTATGAATCGGTCCCGACCGAAGACGTCAAGGCCGGAATGATCTTAAGCAGGTCCACGGTCGTCTGCTTTGCGCCCTCCAAGGTAAAAGGACTGCCGCAAATCAGCTATGAAGATATGCGAAGCCGTCTGACCGAGGAGGAAGCTGCAGCCGTCCGGCGCTGGAAAGACTCCAAATACGGCAAAGCCACGGTGGTTTCTGTTCGCAAAATACCGTTTGCTTCCTTCATTGCGGTGGGCGTTATCTTATTTGCGGCCTATCATATTGTAACAACTTTGGGATCGTGGGGGATCTGAACCATGACATTTTACCTTTCGGCTTACCGCTCACAGCCGGCCGCAGTGTACTTGCATGCACGGGTCCGCCTTGCTCGGAAAGAAATTGAGAGTGACTTGCAAATCGGGCTGAATGTTGCTTATGTGGAGCAGGAAAGCCAGACAGTCACATTATACCCCTTCGAGAAACGCTATTCCATTTCGGATGCAGAGTGGCTGCGCTGGAAAGAATTGCAGGATGCCGATGCAATTTCTTTCGAGAACACCGGCATCTGCTATCGGTTCTATCAGGCCGATGCGGGGGATGCAGCCATCGTAACGGGCCTGGCCTGTAACACGAACTGTGTGATGTGCCCTGTGAGCGAAAGCTCTCGCCGCCATGCACAGCTAACACCTGTGGATGAACTCAAAATGCAGCTCCGATATTTCGGCACCGACATCCCGCATATTACGATCACCGGCGGTGAACCCACCCTGCTGAAACAAGGGCTTTTGGAAGTGGTCCAATATGCAAAAGAACAATGCCCCAGTGCTGAAATTCTGATCCTGACCAACGGGCGGACTTTTTCCGTTGCCCCTTATGCGCAGGCGTTCAACCGGATTTTGATTGCCCAGGATCAGATCGCGATCCCGATCCATGGCTCGAATGCTGAACGGCACGATGCGATAACGCAAGCGCAAGGCTCTTTTGCACAGACGATCCAGGGATTGAGAACACTGGCCCAAGGCACAATGCGGATCGAAATCCGCATCGTGGTTTCCAAGTTGAACTACAGGGACATTTCCAATATTGTGGAGTTGCTTCTGACCCTGCCGCGTATCACCGTCGTGAATTTTATCGCACTGGAAATGTGCGGCAATGCAATTAAGAACCGTGAGCAGGTGTGGATCGACTATCCAGAGGCAGCTGCGGCGTGTGAAGATGGAATCGAAAAGCTGGTTTCAGCCGGCATCGACATCGGCCTTTACAATTTCCCGCTCTGTGCAGTGAAGCATAAATATTGGACGTTATGCCGTGACAGTATTTCAGATTACAAGATTCGCTACACACCCGTGTGTGAATCCTGCAAGGTCAAAAGCATCTGTTACGGTGTGTTCAACAGCACGATCTCGACCGGGTGTTTCGTTGCCCGACCGATTGCGGAGTAAAAAATGAAGTATACCTATTTTAATTTCAAAAAATGGAACGATCAGCAGATCCTGCTGACGAATGATCTGGGGCGATGGGCGTTTGTATCACTTCCAACCTTTCAAGCGATGCTGCTGCACAGACTTGACAGCACAGACCCATCTTATGCCGAGCTTTTGGAAAAGGGCTTTCTCTATGAGGACGATGCGGATGTTTATCTGGAGCGTCACAGCCGTGCCTTCCGAGAAGCAAAAGGCTATTTGATGGATGCCACCAGCTTGCATATTTTTGTTCTGACAAATGCGTGCAACGCAAGATGTATTTACTGCCAGGCACAGTCCACTGCTTCCCATAAGAAAGGGCTGATGAGCGCAGAAACCGCAAAGAAGGCTGTGAATCTGGCGTTTCAATCCCCAGAACCGTTCCTGTCCATTGAGTTTCAGGGCGGTGAGCCACTTTTGAATTTTGATACGCTTCAAGTCATCGTATCCGAAGCCGAGAAAAAAGCCGCAGAAACGAGAAAGAAAGTGGAGTTTTCCCTGGTCAGCAACCTGAATCTGCTCACAGAAGAAATGGTGCGCTTTTTTCAGGAGCATCATGTCAGCGTTTCAACATCCATTGATGGCCCGATGCGTTTGCACAATACGAATCGCCCGCTCTGTCAGGGTGGCGGAACCTATGAGGGTACGATTCGTGGATTGAAGCGGCTGCAAGAAGCGGACGTATGTGTTGGCGCGATCGAAACCACAACACGGTACAGCCTGAACCACTGGAAAGAGTTGGTGGACGAATACCGTGCGCTTGGGCTGCACAGCATCTTCCTTCGCCCGTTGACGCCGTTGGGCTTTGCAAATGCAGACTGGAATCAGGTTGGCTATACTGCGGACGAGTTTATTGCATTCTATCAAAAAGCGCTGGCCTATGTTGTGGAGATCAACCGGCAGGGCTATTTCCTGTCGGAAGGGCACGCCGCGACCTTCTTGTCTAAAATCCTGCTTGGACAGGGAAAGAACTACATGGAACTGCGTTCGCCCTGCGGTGCAGCCGTTGGACAGATGGCCTATTACTATGATGGCAACGTTTACACCTGTGATGAGGGTCGGATGCTTGCCGAAATGGGAGATCGTGCATTTCAACTGGGAACGGTTGAGGACACCTATGATTCTTTGATGAACAGCAATGTCTGTAAGGCCTGCTGTGTTGCATCTACATTGGAAGCAGCTCCCACCTGCAGTGACTGCGTATACCAGCCCTACTGTGGGACCTGCCCGGTGCTGAACTACGCATTGGATGGTGACGTGTTCTCTAAGATACCGAACCATTACAAATGTCAGACTTATAAAGGAATGTTGGATGCCGTGTTTGGGCTGCTGAATCAAAAGAATCCTGAAATCGACAACATATTGGACCGCTGGGTTCGATAAAACATTGAGGAGGTCGTATCATGAAAAAGAGTACGCAAAGACAAAAGAAAAAATCCGGCACTGCCAAAAAGGTACTGATCGGTTTTCTGGCGGTTGGGCTGATCGGCAGCTTTGGCAAAACACCGGAGGTTTCAACGGCATCAGCCAGTTCGGCAGCAGCATTCTCGGAAGTAAGCGTTGCATCCGTTGACCTTCAGAACGGGTTGGCTGAAGGCATGGCCCATCTGGATTTTCCCGATGTCGGCACCTATGAGGGAAATCTTCAGGATGGAAAGCGTTCTGGCAATGGTACGTTTGTGTGGGCAGACGGAACCAGCTATGCGGGTGCATGGGCAAACGACCAAATCAACGGCGATGGTGTGGTCACCGCGCCAAATGGAACGACCTGGACCGGTTCTTTTGCGGGTAATGCGTTCCAAAACGCTGCTTATTCGGTCAAAGGCAGCAACTTTCGTGGTACTGTGACGCTTGCGGACGAAAAGAATCAGGCGAATTTGACGTTTACTTACCCGGACCATCTTGATGCAAAGAAAACAGTAGATGTCACCTATTCCGGTGATCTGACGAAGGCCGGTGAATTTTCCGGAAATGCAGCTATCGGCTATCCGAATGGAGATTCCTATGCGGGCTCTGTGAGCAATGGTCAGAAAGTAAACGGCAAATATGTCTTTCAGAATGGCGATACCTATACCGGAACCTTTAAGTCTGACAAAATGTGCGACGGCACTTACGTTTTTGCAACGGGGCAAATCTTAACCGGTCATTTTGAAAATGGTGTTCCGAACGGCGAACTGACCTATACCGTTAACGGCGTGAAGTACAAAACGACTTGGCAAAATGGTGCCTGCGTCAGCATTGTGAAAGCATAAAGGAGAAAGATCATGGCACAGTTTCCTGAGATCAAAAAATCTATTCAGAATTATTTGTATGAAGAAGAAGGCAATATCACCCGGAACAAACTGCTGATGGTAGGCTCTTTGGCCGTCATCATGAGTGTTCTTTTCGCTTTGGATGCAGAAGCCGGGCACCGGTCGCATAGTTCCCATAGTTCACACCGCTCCAGCAGCCATGGTTCCGGTCATGGAAGTCATGTGAGCCACCAGAGTCATCAAAGCCATCAGAGCGGCAGCGGCCATAGCAGCCATAGCAGCAGCACCCATAGTAACCATAGCAGTCACAGCAATGTCAGTGCCGCACACAGCAATACGAGCGCGGCCGTGACGACACCTACTTATCCAGAAGTGCTTGTGCCGCAGCAGACCCATGATACTCCTGCCATGGGCACGCTCCCGGTCCCTGCAATTCCTGCATTGCCTGATACGGCATCCGGGTCCACCAATGGTGTTGCAGCGGCGGTGACTGTCGATGATACTCTTACCCAAATCTAATCATCCGGCCCATACCTTGTTCATCTGCCTTATGTAATCAAATTTCATCCAGACATAACAATCCTGCTCCGCAGCCTCTGAGCCGAAAGACTCAGGGGCTTTTTATGTCTGCCCGCAAAGCACATTGACAATCCCCCGAAAAAGCGTTGTTCTTTTTATGAACACGTTCACAAAAAGGAGACCTTATGCCAAAAGTCATCGAAGATCTGGAGTTTCGCCTGTCAGAAGAAGCACGGCGGCAGGTGGAGCGATCCGGCTGTGCTGCGTACTGTTCATCCTTTACGGTTGCCGCCTGGGTGGATACCTGGCCTACCGTGAGATCAAGAGTTCCTCTTATAAAAAGAACATGACCGGTGAGATCAAGGACGGCAAGACCGTTTCCTTTGGTGCCAAGTGCGCCATCTGGCTCAGCTGCGCCTGCCTGTATGTCACGCAGGTGACGCCGGTGTTCTACCGCCTTGCAAATGGTACCGGCACCGGTACGGCAAGCTACATCGGTGCAGTCATCATGCTGTGCGGCATGGGCTGCATGAGCTGGTACCGGAAGAACCGCTTCGACAACTCGCTCAAAGCCAACTGGACCGCACAGCTCATCAACACTGCTGCGCAGGGTGCACTTCTGCTGGGGATCCTGTTTTTGTAATATGTTTTCCCATACGCAAGCAAAGCTCTCCTGCTTGACTCAATTTAGCACTTTCATTTCCGCCTGCTTTGCAGCAAAAAAGCCGCTTACCTGAAAAGGTAAACGGCTTTCCATTTGGTGGAGCATTGTCCACAGCACTCGAACCCAACACTTCCTCACGGGTGACCGTT
>ERZ1107006.3243-NODE-3243-length-10802-cov-2.435005_pt1 | contig 10802 bp, 8 predicted proteins | sample MGYA00403696_ERZ1107006 | MGnify/ENA primary metagenome ERZ1107006 (study PRJEB35170, sample SAMEA104062441) | human gut metagenome | biome: human gut; feature: human-associated habitat; material: faeces | place: Denmark | collected 2012-08-13 ...
TGGTACTATTGAAATTAAAGGGGATGTTAAGTTATCAGCCTGCAAAAACGCTGTCTTGCAGGCAGCTTACATAACCGTTATTTTAATTATAAAGAAAAAATCATTAACATTCGGTTTACCAACACCAAAAATCCCGCCCCGCTTTTCATCTTTTCATAAAAATCCCATCTGCCATCCGCCATTGCGCACCACAAAAAAACAGCCGGAAATATTCCGGCTGTTTCTCTGTTCCGCCAGGCAGTATGCCCGGTTGAAAACCTGTGGCTCCTGTCCTGCCCAGTTAGAAACCCATAGCGCCCGCGCCGCCCGGCATTCCGCCGTGCCCTCCGCAGCTGCATTCTTTGGGTTCAGGAAGTTCCGTAACCATGGCTTCCGTCGTAATCAGCAGGCTGGCAACCGAAGCCGCATCCTGCAACGCCGTTCTGACCACTTTGGTCGGGTCAACGATACCGGCTTTAATCATATCCGTATATTCGTCGGCCGCCGCATTATAACCGTAGTTATAATCCGTACCTTCCAGCAGCTTTCCGGCAACAACAGCCCCGTCAACACCGGCATTTTCGGCAATCTGACGGATAGGAGCCTGCAAAGCGCGGCGAATGATATCCACGCCGACGCGCTGATCCTGATTGGACGGCTGAACCTTTTCCAAAGCCTTAGTTGCATACAGCAGAGCCGTGCCGCCGCCGGCAACGACGCCTTCCTTGACCGCGGCGCGCGTAGCATTCAACGCGTCGTCAATACGGTCTTTCTTTTCCTTGACTTCAACTTCGGACGAACCGCCGACTTTCAGCACGGCAACCCCTCCGGACAACTTGCCCAGACGTTCCTGCAGCTTCTCGCGGTCATAATCGGAAGTCGTCTTTTCGATTTCTTTTTTAATCTGCGTCTTGCGTGCTTCAATCACCGCTTTGTCGCCGGCACCGTCAATAATCGTCGTATCATCTTTGGTAACGACAACCCTCTTGGCCGTACCCAGCATATCAACCGTCGTATTCTCAAGCTTCATACCCAGCTCTTCGGAAATAACCTGTCCGCCGGTCAAAATTGCCAAATCCTGCAAAATAGCCTTTCTTCTGTCGCCAAAGCCCGGAGCCTTAACCGCGCAGACTTTCAGGCCGCTTCTGATACGGTTGACAACCAGCGTCGCCAAAGCTTCGCCGTCAATATCTTCCGCTACGATAAGCAATGCGCGGCCGGACTGCAAAACAGCTTCCAATACCGGCAGAATGGCCTGCAGGTTTGAAATTTTCTGATCATAGAGCAAAACGTACGGCGCTTCGTATTCGGCCGTCATCTTGTCCGCATCGGTTACGAAATACGGCGACAGATAACCGCGGTCAAACTGCATACCCTCTACAACGTCCAGTTCGGTCTCCAGCCCTTTGGCGTCTTCAACCGTAATCACGCCGTCATTGCCGACCTTTTCCATAGCGCGCGCCAGATATTCGCCGATGCTCGTATCGCCGTTGGCGGAAATCGTGCCGACCTGGGCAATTTCTTCCGAAGTTTTGATTTCTTTGGAACGGGACTTGACATCTTCAACCACAGCTTCTACCGCCATATCAATGCCGCGTTTCAAATCCATCGGGTTCATACCCGCAGCAACCGCCTTGCAGCCTTCTTTAATGATAGCCTCGGCCAGAACCGTCGCTGTTGTCGTACCGTCTCCGGCCTTGTCCGCCGTTTTTTGTGCAACTTCCTTGACCAGCTGGGCGCCCATATTTTCAAACTTGTCGCTCAAAACGACTTCTTTGGCAACCGAAACGCCGTCCTTGGTAATCTTCGGTGCACCGTAAGACTTGTCCAGCATAACGTTGCGCCCTTTCGGCCCCAGCGTTACCTTGACTGTTTTTGCCAGTACTTCTACGCCTCTGAGCATTTTCGCCCGTGCGTCTGTTCCGAATTTAATATCCTTTGCAGCCATAATTCAAAATCCTTTCCTTATCTTTCAACAATCGCCAAAATATCGCCTTCTTTGATAATCAAATGCGGCTCGCCGTCAATTTTGACTTCCGTTCCCGACCACTTGCTGAACAGAATATGGTCGCCGGCCTTGACGCTCATCGGCAGCGTTTTGCCGTCCGGGGTTCTCGGCCCCTCGCCTGCGGCGATAACAATGCCTTCGCTCGGCTTTTCTTTGGCTGTATCCGGCAGGATAATGCCGCCCGCCGTCTTGTTTTCTTCTTCAACACGCTTGATTAAAACGTTTTCACGTAAAGGCTTTACTTGCATTTACATTGCTCCTGTAAAATAAGTTAAACTAAAACTAATACTTTAGTTAGTGTCGCTCCGCGGCAAAATCAAGCATTTCGCCAAAGATTTTTCTCATTTTTTGATATTTTTAAAAATGCCGTCAAAAATCTGCGCCGCTTTATCCGCCGTAAAACGCTCCAGCGTGATTTGCCGTGCCCGCTGCGCCATTTCCGCCCGGACTTCCGGATGTGCCAGATAATACTCCAGTTTTTCCTTAAAATCGTAATAATCCTTATAAGTCGCCACACTGTCGCCATAAGCTTCTTCAATCTCCGGCAGATAATCGGTCAGGACAAACCCGCCCGACGCGGTAACGTCATAAACACGATTGGAAACAAAGCCGTAATAGCGCATATCGTCGCGATGGTCGTTCAAAACAATATCCGCATTGGCGTAATAGCGGTATAAATCGTCGTTTTCAATAAAATTGCCTTTCAGCACCTCCGGCCGCAGCGTTTTTTCCCAAAATTTCCCGAATACGCTCAAATCCGCCCCGGCCAAAACCGCATAGTCGACGCTTTTCCGCCCGAACCCGCTGTGGTCAGAACCGACAAACAGCACCGGATAAGCCTTGTCGGCTTCTTTGTCCGCCGGCTTGAACCGTTCCGGGTTGGTAAACTGCGGCACATAAACCGCCTGCGCCCCCGCCGGTTCCGCCACTTCGCTGATAAATTTCTTTGAGGCGCTCGCCACAACGTCCGCCTCCTGCAAAATCTCCTGATGCAAACCTTCTACATAATAAAGATACAATATACGTTTGCGCCCGTCGTCCCGGTCTTCCGCCCCCGGCAGCCGTTTAAAATCATAATATCCCTTGAAATAAAGCACATTTCCGGCATTGCCCAACTTTATATCATCATAATCTTCGCGAAACCGGTATTCCACCGTATAACCGAGCTTTTCCAAACCTTTGCGCAAATCCTGCGCCAAAAAGAAATCGCCGTCTTTTTTATAATAGTACGGCGACGACGCCCTCTCCGAAGACGGCAGGACAAAAACAATCTTTTTATAATCATACCCGGCCGCAAAAAACCACGCCGCAGCCCCGAAAATCACCGCAATTCCTAAAAACAACCAAATTTTCTTCATCACACTGCCTTAATTTAAATATTGACAAAAAACTATTTTTGTGCTATTTTCGCCGCACTAAGCCGCTCTTGGCCGACAGCAAAACAAACTATTATAAGATATTACTAATGACTATTACCCGACTTATCTTAAAAAATCTTAAAAAATGCCGCAAACTGTTTATTCTTTTTTGTCTGGCATTCCTCCTCACCTGCATTATCCTCCCGTTGGAGGGGTGGATTGTCAGCCGTCTCGTCGGCTGTTTTGAAATCGAAGATAAAATGCAGGCATTGCAAAATTGCCTGATAATTATGCAAACGATTGTCGCTTACTATCTGTTGCGCGCCCTTATTAACGGCTTCTTCGCCTCCTATATCAAAGAGGCCTTTTCCCATACTTTTATTTCCTATCTGATAGCAGACATTTTCGCCAGTGTGCATGCCCACTCCGTCCGTTATTTTGACGACGAAATGAGCGGTCGGATATCCGCCGCGGTAAACGGTTTTGCCCGCGGACTGGTTTCTGCATTTACGAACACCTGTTATATGCTGGTACGTCCGCTCTGCACGCTGATTGTATCGTTTGCCATTATCGCAGCGTTCAGTCCGGCATTAAGCCTTTCCCTGCTGGCGCTAAACATCCCGTACTTCTTTGCCGTTTATAAGGTCAACCGCCGCTTCTTCACCCTCAGTAACGACAGAACAAAAGCCGAAAACAAAGCCAGCGGCATACTGGTAGACAGCATTGCCAACGCCGGTCTTGTCAAATATTCCGGTTCATTCTTTACCGAACAGCTGTATTTCTACAAACATCTCAAACAGGCATACCGCCTGCACGCCGCACAGGGAAAATACCAGACTTTTTCCCGTTTTGCCTTTCATGCCGCAGATACGGTATTCCTGAGCGTCAGTATCCTTCTCATCCTCTTTTTTGCCAAACGCGACAATATCGCGCTTGATAACCTTTTCTATGTCTATACCACGCTTTCCGGCATGGTGCTCTCAATTATGTTGATTAATAATTTCAGCCAGTTCAGCGCCAGCCTGTTCGGCAGCCTGAAAGCCAATTTTGACATCATAAACCTGCCGCCGGACATTTCCGAAAAAGAAAACGCCAAAACCCTGCACGCTTCAAAAGCGTCAATCACATTCCAAAACGTCAGTTTCTCCTATGTCAAAGACCGCCCCGTATTCCAAAACCTTAACCTGAAGATAGAACCCGGACAGAAAATCGGCCTCGTCGGACATTCAGGCTCCGGCAAATCCACCCTCGTCAACCTGCTCCTGCGCTCCTATGACGTTACCGCCGGCAAAATCCTCATTAACCACACCGACATTCGGGATTTGAAGCTCCGCTCCCTGCATCAGAACGTCGCCGTCGTTCCGCAGGACACATCGCTGCTCAACCGTTCCATAACTGAAAACCTGCGTATCGCCAACCCCAAAGCCACAACCGGACAAATCCGCAATGCTGCCCGTCTCGCCTGCATTCACGATACGATTATGAAACTTCCCCAAGGATACGACAGCGTCGTCGGCGAACGCGGCATTTTGCTTTCCGGCGGCGAAAGGCAGCGTATTGCGATTGCCCGCGCCATTTTGCAAAACGCGCCCGTGCTCATTCTGGACGAAGCAACCTCCGCACTTGACAGCCAGTCTGAATCCCTGATTGAAAAAGCCCTGCAAAACCTGATTAAGGACAAAACCGTCATCGCCGTCGCCCACCGCCTTTCCACCCTGCACCACATGAACCGGATTATCGTTCTTGACAACGGAAAAATTGCCGAAGACGGCTCTCCCGCCGAACTCCTCAACCGCCCGGACGGCATCTTCCGCAAACTTTGCCAAATGCAAAACAACGGCTACCTGACCTATGGAGAAAACCAATGACCGCCGCCAAATTCATCTTCCGCAGCCTGTGGAAAGTAAAATACTATACGCTTGCCACTTTCGGGCTTTTTGCCCTTTCCCGCGTTTTCATTTATCTGGACAATTACTGCATCGCTGCCTTGTTCGGATACGTCGGCACGCACCCCGAACAGGCTTTTTCCTCTGCAGCCCTGTCCTGGCTTGCCGTCTACGCCGCACTCCATTTTGGCTCAAACATTGCCGACGGCGTTCGCACCTTTTTTGAATATCGTATGGACATCCGGCTCAAAAAAAATCTCCTTGTCAGCCTGTTCCGGCAAACACACAAACATTCCCCCGCCTATTTTGCAGCCGAAATGTCCGGAACCGTATCCGATAAAATCCTCAGTCTGGAAAACAGCACGCGCACTATCGTCTGGAGGCTCAAAGGTTTTCTGGAAGGCGCCATCGTTCCCTATGCCGTGGCTTTCCCGATTCTGTATCAGATTAACGGCAGCCTGGCGCTTACTCTGTTCGTTTTCTGCATCGCCGTGTCAATTATAGACTATGCCCATTGCCGGAAACTCAAACCGGTTTCCCGCAACGCTGCCAAGCTCGAATCCGCCGTTTCCGGAATTATGGTAGACAGCATAGCCAACGCCCGCCTGGTCAAAAACTGTGCCGCTTTCCCACACGAACGTACCTGCCTCGCCAAAGCCGTCAATAAATGGGTTCGCAGCTGCATTCAAAGGGGAAAGGAAATGGGTATTTCTTTTTGCTATAATAATACGTTACTAATGGCACTTCATATAACTTCCTTATCAATCCTTATTTATTACTGGCAGATAAAAGATTTAAATCTGACCCAGACATTGATTGCCCTGACTTATATCAATCTATTAAAGACTCCTTGCTCATTCTTTGGCGAAGCTTCTATCCAATTCCAAAAAGATCTTGGTGCTGTAGAAGACGCGCTCAACCTCCTGTACAAACCGCTTGAAATAACCGACCCTGCGGACAAATCCGGTCCCGCCGCTCCTGCTGCAAACACTCTCCATCCCGCAACCGGTACCGCCGCTCCTGCCGTAAATATATCTCTCCCCGCAACCGACACTGCTGTCCCGGCCGCAACCCCCGCACTCCGGACCACGCCCCCTTCCATATCTTTCCAAAACGTAACTTTCTCTTACACGCCGGATAAGCCGCTATTCTCCAATCTGAACCTGAACATTGCCGCCGGAGAAAAAGTTGGTATCGTCGGCCTTTCCGGCGCCGGAAAATCAACCCTTATCAACCTGTTGCTCCGCGCTTATGATTTGCAAAACGGCAAGATTCTCATTGCCGGACAGGATATCGCCGGCATAACCTTGTTCTCACTGCACCAAAACATTTCTCTCATCGCGCAGGAGCCGGCTTTGTTTAACCGTTCAATCTTGGAAAACATCCGTTTCGCCCGCCCCCAAGCTGCTGATGAAGAAGTCCGCGCCGCCGCGCGGCTGGCCTGCATTCACGACACGATTATGCGGCTGCCTAAAGGGTACGGCAGTATCGTCGGCGACCGCGGCGTCAAACTTTCCGGCGGCGAACGCCAGCGCATCGCCATTGCTTCTGCAATCTTAAAAAACGCGCCGCTTCTTATTCTGGACGAAGCCACCTCCGCACTGGACAGCGAATCTGAAGCCGCCATCCAGCAGGCGCTGCAAAACATTATGCAGCACAAAACCGTCATCGCCATCGCCCATCGTCTTTCCACACTTAAAAATATGGACCGGATAATTGTTCTTGACAACGGCAAAATTATCGAAGACGGAACGCCTCACAAACTTCTCAAAAACAAAAGCGGCCTCTTTTGCCGCCTCTATAACCTGCAAATATCCGGTACTTTGCCCGTGTAATCTGAAACAACAGCCACGTTCTCAACACTCGTATCCTTAGAACCGCCGCATTTCCGCCCATTAAAAACCGCCATTCCGTTTCTGGCTTCTGATTCGGAAATCGCCTATTCCCGCGGTCAGGCCATACCATCTCTCCGCTTTGGTTGCCAAACACTGCCTCTCAATAAAAAAATCACATTTCCGCCCCGCCCTTAACAGGCACGGCCGGCACCGGCTGCAAAGGCTGGCGTTCTTTTTTCTCCGGCAAATCCTTTCCCGTTTTAACGCGTTCGCTCTTAAGCGCATTTTTACGCACACCGACATACGCCCGCTTATGCGCTTCCAAGAGTCTGCGTTTTTCTGCCCTTTCGGCATCGCTCAAAATTCTGCCGCCGGCTTCCCCGTTCAAAAGCTCGGCCGCTTCCTGCATCGGATTGGCTCCATTGATGCTCATATTATATAGCCGGCGTTTGGTTTTAATATCCTCTTTGGTCAGGAACGAACGCAGAAACTCATTTGATTTTATTAAATCCTGCGGTTTCCCGTCCGCTGAGATTTTCCCTTTTTCCACCACAACCACCCGGTCGGAAAGAGCTACTTCCGCCGGATTATGCGTAACCATAATGACCGTTTTTTCCTTTGCCATATCTTTCAACGCTTTCATAACTTTCAGGCTGAGCTGCCCGTCAAGTCCTGTCGTCGGTTCGTCCATAATAACAATCGGCTTGTCTGTCAAAAAAGCGCGCGCCAAAGCCAGACGCTGCTGCTGCCCGCCCGAAAGTTTAGCTCCGTCTTGTCCGATTCTATGCGAGAGGCCGTCTTTAAACTTTTCGACGTCTTTGTCAAACCCGGCTTTGCGGCAGGCTTCCATCAGTTCTTCTTCCGTCGCTCCGGGCTTAAAATATTTAAGGTTATACCCCACCGTATCGTCAAAGAAATGAACCTTCTGGTCAACAAACGTTATCTGTGCGTTCAGCTCCCGGTCGGAAAGTTCGCGTATTTCTTTGTCGCCGATAAATATTTTCCCCTCCTGCACATCATAATCATGCCGTATCAGGCTCATCAGCGTTGATTTTCCGTTGCCGGAAGTTCCGACCACTGCCGTCAAACCGCCTTTGTCAAACTCAACACTCATATTTTTGAGGACATTCTCCGTCCGCCTGATTTCGCCGTTTCTGTCCATTGCCTCAACCAGGCTCATATCCGTAACGTCCTTAATCAGCGGATACGCAAAACTGACATTCTGTACGCTGATTTTAGTATCTCGTTCCGACAGTTTCTCATTGCCTGTAACGCGTTCCAGTTCTTTTGGCGTAATCAGCTTTTTAGATGCGTCAATCAAGCGGTGCGTTCCGGCCTGCATTTCATTCCACAGCTCAGACAGCATACTGCCCGACATCATCATCTGCCAGGATGCCGAGCTGATAAGGGCAAACCGCCCGATATCCCCGGTCTTGACCACATCGGCAAACGCCGCCGCCATAATCAGCCCCTCCATTCCGATACTGATTGCCGTCTGCATTTTCAGATACGCCTTGCTTTTTTCATAAGTGATTTTCTGCGTAATCCCTGAAGAATGGTCAAGCCTGCTGCGCATCAGCCGCGTTTCCTCCTCAACCCGGTTTGTATCCTGAACCAGCGGCGTATTTTTAATTGAATCGCTGTTGTCTTTCCTGATACGGTTGCCAAACGAACGCATTTTGCTGTTTAATTTCCGGTAGGCATTATTCATAAACCCGCCGAATTCCGCAGTTACTGCTGTTACGCCGAGAACACCCGCCGCCAGCATCGGATCAACAGCCAGCAGGCTGGCGGAACTGATACCGAATATGACCGCTTTTGACAAACACTCAACCGAGGTATTCAAAAGCGTATTCTTCGCCGAAGCAATTTCCCCGGTAATTCCGCCTAACGCCGCCGGAGCATTATCTTTAAAATACGGCGGCTTATGCAAAATATTTTCATAAATGGAACTGGACGCAGCATTGGCGTGCGTATCATTCAAAACAATCGACGCCATTTTTGCCTTAAACCGGCAAAAGTTAGACAGCCTTTTGCGAGTAATCTCCAAAATCGCAGCGCCAAAAAACTTTGCCGCCGCGCCGCCCGTACCATTGACCAGCCCCGGCAGCGAACCGAACAGCAGGTTCTGGCAATAAGGATTTAACCCGGCAAAAACCGACTCTCCCATCTTAAACCCGACTGACTTCTTGAAATCCTTTCCGGTTTTGTTCCAGGCCTCCTGAAAAACACCCCATACCGTTTTAAGCGTTCCCTGTTCTTTGGCTTTTTTCTCCGCGTCATCCAAAACGTCTCCGGCATTTCCCTCTGCTCTGTTCCCGGACTCTTCATTTTTTTTCAGTTTCAGCACTGTTTTGCGCGCTTGTCTGGCCAGTTCCAGCAGCCGTTTCCGTTCATACTCCGCGAAATTGGGAATTTTATTGTCTTTTTCTTTTGCCATTGCCAAATCTCCGTTTTCCCATACAAAAATGATACCATAAAATTTGCACGGTGTCCAGCATAAATCTTTATGCCGAAAGCACGCCGTACCCGGCACTTCTCCGGTTTAAAAACCACACCGTGCCCATACAGCCCCGTCAATATTTATCATAGTTAATATGACTTTTCCTGTTCATTGCTTGTTTACGGAGATAATACAAAAAAACGGCGCCGACGCCGCAAAAAATCACCAGTAAATCGGAGGCAGGGCTGTCATTCTGCCGACTGTCCCGTCGACAACGCCGGCTCGCGAATTACGATAACCGCTGCGCAATGCCCGCTGCTCCACAAAATACATATCCGTTCCGCAGTTATGGCCGAATGTGCTCTCTTTATAAACACAGGGTCGGATTGACTGGTAATACAACATACTGCGCCGCCTTAAATGCTTTGCATCCAACAAGTCTGACCTGTCTAACATATCTCCTCCTCTAGAATAAATTCTAAAAAAATTAACATATCGATTACATCTTATACTAAAAATTGAATAAATCAATAAATATTTTATTTAAAATAAAACCATTATTACTTTTAATTCTAGATAAGTTACTCTATCTTTGTAAGGTAGCACAAACAAAAGTGTAACCTTATATGAATCAAGACCATTGTTTAGTAGAACAGTTTGAAATGATATTTAGAGCTCATTTCTCTTCAGTGAAGTTTTTTATCAATACGTTTCTTAAATCGGAAGCAGATGCGGAAGATTTGGCTCAAGATGTATTTACCAAATTATGGACTAATTTTGAGACGTGGCAAAATAATGATGGAAAAGAAGGGTATATATACGTTATGGCAAAAAATGTAGCATTTGATTTTATCAAGCACAAAAGACTGGAAAATGATTATCGGGAGGAACAAATAAAGAAAAGTACAATTAAGGATTTGTTAGGCTTCTCAGATCCGTTAAATTCGCTTTATTATAAAGAAATGCAACTAATAATAAGAATGGCTCTTGAAAACTTTCCTGAACGTCGCAGAAGGATTTTTGAGATGAGCCGTTTCAATAATCAGGAGATTGCATTATCCTTACATCTTTCTGTTCGTACAATAGAGCATCAGATATATTTGTCGCTTCAAGTTTTAAAGAGAATCATTTTAATTTTATTTTTCCTGTATTTTCTTTAAGTAGCTGGAATGTTTCAATCGTTATATATGAAATTTCAAAATCTAATATAATGATAACATGAAGAATTATTTTCAGAAAATACTGACCTTATTTACCGGATATGAATATCCGAAATCTACCGAGCAAGAATTC
>ERZ1107006.3245-NODE-3245-length-10800-cov-3.782038_pt1 | contig 10800 bp, 20 predicted proteins | sample MGYA00403696_ERZ1107006 | MGnify/ENA primary metagenome ERZ1107006 (study PRJEB35170, sample SAMEA104062441) | human gut metagenome | biome: human gut; feature: human-associated habitat; material: faeces | place: Denmark | collected 2012-08-13 ...
ACAAGCCCATTGGCAGAATTAAGTATGCACTAAATTAATTCCGCCAACAGGTTAAACAAACAAACCATACTGGCAATGTACAGCATAAATATTACTATTGATACGATAATTAAGTTCATAAGATTATTTGTCTATTGCTTTGTTGATATTAGTATTCTTTCCATCACGATAACCATTGCAAAAAGCCTCTGCAATATCTTTCTTTTTCGTTTTGGGGGCTTTTCTTTCTACGGGTGAATAGTTACTCATGTAGTCGTTTATTAGTTGATTATGGCAAACTACAAGTGATTTTTCCTGCACTTCGTTTGCTGCCGCTTCAAGTTTTAGCTTTGCTTTCAGACCATAAGCACAACCATTCAAGTAGGAAGCAATGTATTTGCGTTTATACTTTTCAGTTCGTGCAGCCCCACGTTTCCCCTTTGCAAATTCTTCATATCTGACCGGTGCTAATTTTCTGAATATACTACGCAACATATCATACAAGTAAATCACCGTTGAAGTGTTTGCCTCCGTTCCGACTACAATCATATTCGTTTGCCCGGAAATAAGGAATGTTTTGCAATAGTTAAATTCACAAAGAACATTCATAAGCGAGCGTTTCCAAAGGCCGTATGTGTCTTTAAAGCTAATATGGCCGGTTCTCTGTATCTGCATAGTCTCCTTTCTTTCTTCGGGATCAATATCCATCAATGAAAGATTGTACTGTGTCAACAAACGGCTGATCGCGGCGGCCGCTGCATTTGCTTCACCTTCCGAACCAATCTTTTTTGCACCTTCTTGAAGGCGCATTAACTTTTTCAGTTTCTCTACTATTTTATCGGGTACTTCTGTTTCCATGTTTTTATTTCAATATTTTTAGTTATACGTTAATTCCTTGTTTCCTGTAATACTGAGCAATCTTTTCTTTTTGCTCAATGATTTTTAGCTCAATTTTAGCGATACGGTTTGCCATTCTTTCTCGCTTGGCTTCAAGCTCTTCCAACTTTGCAGCCTGTTTCACTATTAATCTCATACTTTAGCTCCTTTCTTATTTTTGCTGGTTTAGCTTGATATATTTTTCTGCACACAATTTCATTCGGGCTATGTCGCGAAGAAATGCCGTAACCTTCTCTTCAATATACCCCTTGTTGAACAGGAGGAACCGTTCATCAAATATTCCATTCATATTCCAGTAGTCTATTTTTTCAACTACATCATTATCATCATATACTCTAATTTCGATACAGTTTCCTGACATGCCCATTTCAAATTCAATTGAGTATTTAGGGTGTGAAACCATATCAAAATTTGCGGCAGCTAAAATTCCAGCCAATTCTGAAACAGCCGTCATCATTCTTTTGCGTTGCTGTTTTATCCACTCTGCGTTCTTTTCCGTTGTTGTCATAGGTTTACTTCTTATTAGATTTGAAATTTCTTTGAGCCTTAACAATTACATCAAATAGTGTATTATAAATATCATCGTCAGGAGTGAAAAAGGAAAGTGCATCTTCACAAGCATCCAGTAATTCAGGAGATGCTGCAATCAATGATGCGTTAAAAAACTGAAGTTCTGTCCCTTTTTTGTGTCCTCCTACCGGTAGAGGAATAATAGCGATAGGCCGTTCTATATTATCATCAACCTTAATCATAATTGCACCGTCCGGATAAATTGGAGTATGAACCATAACTCCTTTCCATTTTTCTGCTATTAAATCTTTTCTTTTAATCCCTGTATTCGATATATATTCCTGATAAGCTTTTTCTAATTCTTCACAATTATAAACAGATTCTTCACTTTCACCCATTGTAACAGTCCAACACATAGAAGAATATCTTGTATAGGTATCTCCATTCGTATCAATAGTATGGGCCACAAATTCTTTTACTGCTTCTATTTTAATCATATCTTTTTGTTTAAAAGTTAGCAACTACCAAATTTATATGATATAAATCCATCATGCTCATCGTTTGGGAAAAAGCCAAGTTTATCCAAGGCTTTAATATCATCTTCTGACACATTTTCAGGATTAATATCTACATATAATTCATCGTGACTACAATTAGTTGGGTAAACAGGATTTCCATATTTTAGAAATATCTGCAATGCTTTTATTAAATCTTCCATCTTTCCTTATTTTTAGTTGAATTAAAAATATAGGGCCAGTATAAAGAACTGGCCCTGTATGCAGTATTAAAGCGTTTCAGGCGCATAGGCCATTATATAGGTCGTTACATCACAGGTTACTATCACGCGGCCGGAACCTTTGCATTGCTCGCAAATATGCCCGTCTATACTGCCGCTACCTTCACAGACCTTGCACGCCACCACATGGGGCGGAATAGTCTTTGTTCTTTTTACGCCTTTGGGTTCTTGCGTTTCCTTTGGCTTTCTAAATCTGTCTAAAATGTTTCCCATATCGTTTTATTACTTTAAATATTACTACTTACTTTCATCAGCTACCCAGTTGATTGTTACAACCGCTTTTAATTTCTTATGTCCCTTACAAACGGGGCATTCTACCTTTACACTTTCATGTGTCAGTTCATCCATTCCCCAAAACCAGCCGTTGCCGTGACAATAGCCGCAAGGCACGCCGCCAAACTCCGTTTGTTCAACCGGGTGTTCCTTTGGGAACAATGGCGGCGAGATTAATAACATTGGTTGCTGCTTGCTCATGCTTCTGTCATACCTAAAGGAACACACACCCATGCACCGTTCTCGTTTTTCACTTCTGCACGAATAAACTGCTTGCTAATTGCTGGCTGATAGGCTTCTTCGATTATTTGAACGCCTTCCATAAAGCGGTCACTTTTTGTTTCTTCGGCAATCTTACGGAGTTGAACTACACGGCTGGCCTTTAATGTACCCTTCGCATCACGAGCCAGCAAACGGAGCACCATTTTAACAAGTGCCTTTGTTTTTTCATCACTGGCAAGCCCTTCGATATATTCTTTCACAATGGCAATACCATCTTCAACCGTATCACGATAACCGTCTGTTGTATAAACCCCTATGGTTATACGCTTATCACCTTTTGAGTTGGTAAATGTGTCACTGCGTTGGCCGTCCTTTTTTAGTTTCAGTACATCGGCTTTCATGTCGATAACATTTCTAAAATCATTCAAAACCGAAGCCTTTGTGTCCTTAATACCTTGACTAAGGCACATCAAAGCCGGAACCGTTCTTTCAATGGTTTCATCTACAAGGTCACGATAAGCGTCGCGATCTTGTTTAGCCTTTACTTTTGCATTTTCTTCGGCCTGTTTAGCCTTAAACGCTTCAAACTGTCTCAATTCTTCGCTGTTCATTTCAACGACTTTCTTTTCTTCTTCCATGATGTTGTTAATTTAATTGTGAGTAATCAGTATTTTTATTGCCTTTCCGCTGTATCATCCTTATCTTGATACACAGTAGGTCTAATTCTTCGGTAGTCAGTTTTCCGAACTCCTTACCGGATATTCGTGGGTTCTTGCAGAAGGCATTAACACTATTCCAATCTGTTGTATCAATGCCGTGCTTTTGCAGAAGATGAAGGGCGGCGGATCGCTTGCGCCTTAATTCCTCGCGTGCTATCTCACGGGCCTTATAACCATTTGATTGTCGTTGCATCCCGTCACACATAGCATCATATTCTTTGTCGGTCATTTCCTTTAAAGAATCCGTTCTATTGTTGGTATATTGCCGGACTAAATCAATTTTCAATTCATCTTTATCTATTGTCGGCATACGGCCAAGAAGGGCGTAAAACCGTGAATAATTTCGTTTCATACAAAGCCCTCCTCTTTCATACCATATTCGGCCATCAGGGCATCATGCGAAAGACGTGTAAGTCGTTCCGCTAATTCGCTAAAGATAAAAGACTGCTCATCATAGGAAAAGCCCCCGGCCTTCTTGATGATACTGTTTAAAATCACTTCAATTGCTTCATCCATAACTATTTCTTTTGATTTATTCATTACTCATTCCAGTATTGTGCTGCTCCTTCGGCCCATATCGTATAATGATTACCCGGTTTCGTTATAAAGCGTCCTTTACAAATAGCCCGGAAACCCTGCACGAATATTTTCACATCAGCGTCATAAGCTACTTTTTTCGCGGCCCGGCCTTCGGGCTTAATGCCTTCCGCATGGCTTATGAATATTAAAAGTTTATTTCTGTGCTTTTCCTTTAGTGCCTTATAGGTCGCATAGTTTAAACCTGAATACTGAAAACTGTCAATTATTACGGCTTCGGGGCTTCTGCGTTTAGATAATCGCTCGCTTAAATCGGTCATACTTTCACGATCCAATATTATAAAGCGTTTGTTCACCTCGTCCATGCGGTAACGCTCAATATTATTTTTAAGTGAAAGGCTTGTACTTTCTTCCAAACTGTCATAAGCTACCTTGTTAAAGAACTGACACAAATACTTTGCAAGTTGCATAACAAAAGCCGTTTTCCCGTTACCGGAGTCCCCCCAAACAATCCACACGCCTGTACGTCCGGGAGTTCCGAAAGCAATTTCCCATTTATCCGTAAAAGGGAGACTGGCAATGTTCATTGATTGTATTTCTTTAGGGGAATAAGCGCGTTTCATGCTTTTACTTCTTTTACGGCTACCTTGCAACGGGTAGCAGTTACTATTTTATTAGCTAACTCCAAATTATCAAGTTCGATAACTATTAACCCTTCCGTTTTTGCGCGGCGCACGCGGAGATCACAAGGGTATTCACCTTCACCCCATAAAAGCAGAACATGCGCGGCGTATTGGGCTTCCATGCCAAGTTGATAGACCTTTTTCAACATATCAAGCCCCCTTTCTTATTTTTTCAATTTCCGTATATACCCGGCGAAGGCTTCCGCCTGTGCGGTTTACCACTTTCATAACTTCCGTGCCTTCCGGGGCGTTTAGCTTCGCCACCATCGCCGCTTGTGCCTTTAGGAATGCTTCGCGCTCTTTTCCGTCGTCCGGGGTTACTTTGCTGTATTTATCACCATAACGGGAGAACATTTCGGTATATCCTACTTTTTTGCATTCAATAGACCGGTTCATCTTTTCTTTCAAACCGTCTGCACCCATCATATACCATGCACAACAGCGTTCCGTGGCATTCCAAAGGGCTTTCAATTCTAAAAAGGCTTCATATTGCAGGTCGCCGCCTTCGTCAAGAATAATCAAAGGGCGTTCCAGCGTTTTCAGGTAGAAACAAAGGTCGTCGTAAACATCGCAATACCTACCGTTGGAATTAACCCCAAATTCTTTTGCTATGTAGCGTATCAGGCGTTGTTTGGTCTTTACCTGCGAACAATCGACATATATAGCGTTCTTGTGGTTCTTTACATACAGGCGTGCCGTGAATGTCTTTCCTATATTTGCCATATCACACAATACGGCGGAAACGCTACTTTCTTGACACATTGCCAACTGTTCGGTTATATAGACAAAAGTCGGTGTTTCGGCCGCTTGCCACTGAATTTCATTATTTAGCGATACATTCAAGCGACGGGCAAGGCAAATCCAATTTGTATCGCTAACCTGTTTGTCAATTTTCCCTTTTTTCAGTACATTGTACACGCTGGCCGAAATGCCAAGTGCGGCGGCGTGCTTGTTATCCGAAGGGTAATTTTCCCGGTTTACCGTAATGGCTTCGAGAATACGTTGTTTAATATCGTTCGTTACTTCCATGTTATAATAATGTTTTAATGTTATTCTAATACTGTTATATACCTGCTACGCCCCGGCCTTTGTAGTCGCTGAATTGGGCTATCAGGCTATCGGCATCCGTTTCTACATTATCAACCTGTATTGGCTTCGCCGTTGCTTTCGCTATCTTTTTGGCGGTTTCTGCTTTCATCACCACCACCGGGGCAATAGCTTCTTTCTTAGTCATTGCGTCGAACTGGCTGATTAACTTATTTTGGTTTGTCATTATCAGTTTATCCGCTTCGGTCTGTTCCGCTTCCGCCGTGTTGAAGGTTCCGACATTGCTTAACTTATCAAGCAATACGCCATTTTGGTAGATATACACATCACCCATATTCCCTTCTTCATCGGGTAGGTAGTAGGCATCCACTTGATTATTATTTGGGGCAAGGCGGTCGAGAACTTCCGGGCTGCTCAACCAAAGATCGGTGTAGTTTACGCGGCAATAACTGTTTCGTTTAATGCTCGTTTCCACATGTTCACCGATGAAGCGGTACAAAATAGCTTTATCAACCGGTTGCAAAGTCGGGTTCATATTGCTTTCAAGAACCTGCCAACGCGTCATACCGGGGTATTTCTTTTGATTAGGGTGTAGGGAGTGGTTGAACTCGTGAACGTCGTTCATATCCTCCTGTATAAGTTGTTCCCATGTGTAATACTGCTTTTCTTCGTAAGTGTCGTTGTATTCGTCACTTATCTTTTTGCTTTCGGCGCGGTATTTTTCATTTTTCGCGTAGAAGCGGCCTATTCCTAAATGATTTTTATGTTCAACACTGCGTTTTTTCGCACCGTTCAAAGGTTCTGCAAACTTTTCCTGTGAGTTTAACGGGGCACAGAAGCGAACAAAGGGAAACAATGTACCGGCTTTTAGAAAGCTGTCTTTCCACTGACTCATAAGGTGGTTTTCCACTTCCACTTGCGCCGGGCAATTCCAACCGTTACGCTCCATCAGACGGAACATATCACGGAAACAATCTACAACCAAATCCACATTCTTATTACGATTGTAAGCAAAGCCGACTACACACTGGCTTGTTACATCGTAGGCGTAATAAGCCTTTGGGCGTTGCTTGGTATCTTTCAGTTTGCGAGGCAAATCGCGGTCGTCAAATGAAATCTTACTAAAAGAAAATTCCGGGGCGTGGCGGTGTACATGTGGGCGTTCATTGTGCATAAACGTGCTCCAACTCATAAGCCTGTGATTTATCAAAACTTGATTTTTCGGTTGGTTCAGATAGTTGTTTATAGTGGATTGGCTAAGTTTGATCGGGTTGCCTTTCTTATCCACAAATTCCGCCGGGTTGAATATCTCGCCTGTTTCCGGGTTGCAAACAGTCAACTCACCGGCTATAAACATGTTGTACATTTCCCACACGTTTTTATTCCACGGCTTGTTCGGCTGTGTCGCCAAACTAAGCAGAAGGTTTTCAATCTGTACGCTGACAAGCCTTGTGTTCTGATTACCGAACTTTTTGCTTATCAGGCTTATGTAACTGTTTTCTTGGAAGTCCTTCACTTTCTTCTTGAAGCGGTTTACCGAAAGCGGCAAACTGTGTCCAAACTCTTTTTGAAAGAAGCTGATCGCACCGGCCATTTCTTCCCAGCGTATTTTGTTGCCTTGCATAACCGCCCGTTTCATTTTAACGTCATTCATCAAGCGAATAACTGACTGCAAAGCAGAAGCATTCAAAGTATATTCCTGTTGTTGTTCCGGTTCTAAAGGCTTGCCGGATGCTAAACGGTGACGGGAATAAAAACTACGGGCCGCGTCGTCCACTTCCCAATGCGAAGCGAACCAATTTCTTAAAATTTCAACGTCCATACTTCCGTATTTTTGTTCAACTAATTTTTTATACTTATCCGGCAGGCTATCCACGGAAACAAGGGCAGTAACCCCACGGCCTATACCTTTGCGAACAACCAGCAATTTTTTACGGTGCTTTAACTGCTTAAAGCAATCATCGGTCATTATAGGGGCCTTCGTAGCATCTAACTGATAGTCCCCTAAAAGCGGCCGGTCGTCGCGCGTAAGGTCGTCTTTTGATATACACAATATTTTTCCGTAGTATTCCATAATGGTAAACTATTGCAATTGGAGGTCAGAAGCAATCTTCAATACTTCTTGCTGAAGGTTCATAAATTCGGAAACTGTCAAACCGTCCTCAACCTTTTTAACTTCACCGTCAATCAATACGGCCGTCCGGTTCACATCCTTGTAAACAATGATTTTAACGCGATTACTAAAAGTTTGCGTCATTGTACCCTCCGATGTTTCATGTGTAGTTACCCAGTCCCTATAAACACCTTCACCCATTAATTCACCGCCTAACTCTTTCATAGCTGTATAGCGAATTTTACGAGCCAATTCGCTTTCACTCTCGAATGTTAAGGCTTTCCATACCATCACATCAGTACAATTAAATATCTGACGTAATTTGCCTTTGCTGGCTTTGTCTAAATAAATATGCTTTTTCATTGCTATATTATTTTATAATTTCTATTGTACAATCATTCAACCGGCCTTCTATGACCGCCCTTGCATACGCCATTGCGCATTCACCGGTAGCTGCTACTACGAATTCGGTAGCCCCCGTACCGGTCATGGCTATATCCTCGTGACCGTTCAACTTTTCTATCAGGTTCAGCATCTTAAACTGTTCCGCTTCATCAATAAATACTTTGATTGCTTTCATAATTCATTCTTTTAATCATTGAACTGTCGAGCGTTTTTCTTATATTTACCGCCCGTTAATATCTTTAACACGCTGCAAATATATACACTTTGTAGATACTAACAAAACAAATCGTAGATTAATTTACGTTTTGCGGATATTATTTTTGAAATTATGGATAAAAAACAAATGCTTGAGGCTGTTATTAGCCACTATACCGATGGAAATAAGGCTAAATTTGCCACTCTTTTAGGTCTTTCGCCACAAACGATTAGTGCATGGCTGGCAAGAAATACCTTTGATTCGGAATTGATATATACAAAATGTAGAGGTTTATCCGCTAAATGGTTACTAAGTGGCGGTAAAGGTGATATGTTATCAGACCAACCATCAACCATCAACGACTACAAGGAACCCGATGCTATTCCTTTATGTCCTGAATGTGCTAATATGGGAAATCCTATACCATTAGTAGATGCTTTTGCGGCCGCCGGATTTGGAAACAGCAATTTTTCCATAACAGAACATGACGTAAAAGAATACTATGTTGTTCCAAAGTTTAAGCATTGCCATGTTGATTTTATGATTGAGGTTTCAGGGCTATCTATGTACCCTCATTTCAATTCAGGGGATGTTATAGCCTGTTCTATACTCCGCAATACGGGGTTTATACAATGGAACAAATGCCATGTAATAGCAACACGCGAACAGGGTATATTAGTAAAACGGCTTATGCCGGGTGAAGATAAAAAACATTTGCGTGCCATTTCTGATAATAAGGAATATCCACCTTTTGAAATACCCGTTGATGAAATTACAGGTATTGCGATTGTGGTTGGTTCGGTTGGTCTCGAATAGCACATATTATAGTACGCGCACGCAGTTTTCAAGCAACAAACAGGTTTTTTGTGTTATAATACAGTGATATTGTGGTATTTACGATAGCTTACAACATTCTTTTACCCGTCATTTATATGGCTTTTTCTACCTATTTAAACGGTTTTTTTTGTCAAAAGTGGCGTTTATTTGCATATTTCCATATTTGTACAGCATCATACAAACGTACTTTTGTACCCCTTTTGTACCCCTTTTAACACTTGTAAACGTACCCCTTAAATGTACCCCATTTATGTAACTACCTGATACAAGTACATATATAAATAAAGCCGTTAGAATACCATTTTACAGGCATTCTAACGGCTTCTAATATTCAATATAGCAATACTTTAACTTCCGCCTCTAATAAGGTGGGATTGCTTTATAATAGCCATTCTTGTAGGTATTGAAGTTCCATCGCTTAATCCGGCATGTAAAAGAGTACTTTTCTTTATGCCTATGCGTTCTTCGTCCAGCGTATTGAACACGGCCGATATGCTACCAAAGTAGAAATCTCTTTTTTCAAATATCAGGTGTACATGTATCACCTTTGTTTCTGTCTTTCTCATGCGTATTTGGAAGTTTATTTCTGCAAAACTACCAAATAATAAGCATTTGGAAGTTTTTATATCGTTAAACTACCAAAAAAGGAAAAATAAAAAACAGCAAAACTAAAGCCGTCGAAAGCCTTGTTTTGCGGCCCTATGACGGCTTTGTTTTTCGTATCGGGGAAATATAAGCAAAGTAAAGAGAAAAGTAAATGGCGGCCGGCATTTGCTTTAATTAGATAGCTTCAAGTGTAAAGCTAAAGCTAAGCAAGTGTAAAGCAAAAACCGTTTCGTTTTAAACCGGCGTTCGTGTCCTATCCTTCTGAAACGCCTATGAATAAAGGCTTTCCGTGTAGTTCTTCACTATTCATATTTAAACCGCTTCGTTATGTGCCCCATATTTGCGTGCCATAATTATTTCGATGGCGTTTTTTTCTTCTTTAGTATTTTCGTTTTTATCCATATTCTGACAATTTTCCATCGTTATTACCGATAAAACAACAGCAGGTAATAACTTGAATATTGTATTTACATTCATCGTTTTAATAAATGATTAGTAATTCAAGTGGAATTCGACCACTGCTTCAATTCCTTTACGGAAGATATCAAGAGGAATATTCTCATTGGGAGAGTGGATAGCGTTGCTTTCCAGTCCGAATCCCATCAATACGGTTTTTATACCCAGAATTTGTTCAAAGTCGCTGATGATGGGAATACTTCCTCCACGGCGAACGGCAAGCGGCTTCTTCCCGAATGCTTTGGCGAATCCTTTTTCGGCAGCCTGATAAGCAGAAAGCGAAATCGGGCATACGTATCCTTGTCCTCCATGCATCGGAGTCACTTTCACCTGAACAGTTTCCGGAGCAATGCTTGAAATATACTCTGCAAACATCTGCGAAATCTTATGATGATCCTGATGCGGAACTAACCGGCAGGAAACTTTGGCATACGCCTTTGAAGGAAGTACGGTTTTAGAACCTTCTCCCGTATATCCGCCCCAAATGCCACATACGTCAAAAGACGGACGGCAACTGTTACGTT
>ERZ1107006.3246-NODE-3246-length-10799-cov-5.172934_pt1 | contig 10799 bp, 14 predicted proteins | sample MGYA00403696_ERZ1107006 | MGnify/ENA primary metagenome ERZ1107006 (study PRJEB35170, sample SAMEA104062441) | human gut metagenome | biome: human gut; feature: human-associated habitat; material: faeces | place: Denmark | collected 2012-08-13 ...
TCTATAGTTTATCTTTAAGTTATCTTTAAGTTAACTATAGTCCCTTGTCTCCCTGATTTGATCTACATCAATGTCTTATCCTACCTCTCTCTAGGAGTGGAGATTATATTTTTTTTCTTGACCTAGATCAATATTAATATAATCTCCCCTAATGACAATCTTATGTATCAGTTGTCTTCCCCTTTGTCTACCTTAGGGAGCAACGGTTCCCCTGCTGCATAAGCTTCTAGAAAACCTTTATAAGCTTCATACTTTTCTTTGTCTTTAATGCCAGATTCCCCTTCTTTTCTTCCGGCTCTGTAGGCATATTTAATCATATTTCCTTTACAGAAACCAATGAATTCCTCAGGAGAAAGCAAGTCTCTCATGATTTCTATTGGCTGAATTAAGCCTTGATAATGTTTCTGATTCTCTGGTTTTCCACTGTCTGTATTGATCCATTCATTGTCGTATTTATTCATAACTGTTTCCTTTTTGTTTGTCATTAAGTTTACTATTGATTCCCATAAGGGATCATTATTGTATTATGACATAGAATTCAGTTAAATTGATGTTGTCTTTATGTTCCTCATAGTATTCTTTAGAATAAACTATGGAGGTTTCTTTGTGAATTAAATATTTAATATTCATGTTCATGTTCATATTCATGTTCATATTCATGTTCGATACACCACATTTTATAGGGACGACCAACCATATAGTTGCCAAGCTGCTCATAAATGCTGAAGATCATACTCTCGCGCTGCTCATAGGTAACTTTGGAGTTCTCATAGAGTGAATCGATGTAGTCTACTGCAGGCTGCACTTGAGTAAAGACTGTAGCGCTCAGTGTGTTCTCATCAAAGCACTCTACGGGTACTTCTTTGCATAGGTTGCAGCTGATCAATCTCATCTTGCCTCCTGGTGTTCTGTAATCGTGAATGACAATGTACATGTTGTGGTTTCCTATTTAAAATGGCCGTAGAGCCTTCAGATTTGCATCAGGTTAAACGATATGTAGCTTGGTGGTATAGTTGCTTACCTGAGTACCTATCGTTTAACCTGAGTGAATTTAGAGGGTTGTTTAGAGGTCGTTCCAATCCCCAAATATGTTGTCTCTTTTAAGAGCTGACGTTAGAGAGGTTGACTGTAGGCTTGCCAAATGCTTTGATAGTGAATGTACCATCTGTAGAGATAGTTAGATTCCTGTCACAGAAGGCCTTAAAGCTATTGCACTTCCACACTTTGATTGCATAGTGGATGACCGACCATAATTCCCTACACTCTTCCCCATAGGCCATGTTAAGGAAGCTCTTGATATGCTTTGCGGTTGTGGTGGAGTACCATCCAAAGATTTCCACTCGTTGTAGACGAAGGTCGTGGACTGCCACTTGAGTTTTATAAGAGATCAATCGCTCAGTGCTCTCGTACTTATCTTGTGTGACTACGACAAAGGCCTTGCCATAAAAGGATTTCTGAGGAGTGCCTGTGGGCGTGAGGTTGAATGCATAGCGTGACACGATGCATCTCCTATGAGTTGCTATTTAGGTTAGTTCTAATTGTAGAGACCTAACATTATTTTGTCAAGTCTCTATGTATTAGGACTATCCCTAAGGATCAAAGTTCAATATCGGCAGCCGATTGCCACTTCCCCTCGAAGTTCCACTTCCCCTCGAAGTTCTCAATGCCTTGCATGAGTGCATAATGCTCAACTTCTCGGATGACTAGAAGAGTACGTTCTTCATCTCTGAAGTCTGAGTAGTGCATTGCATTCCACAGAAGATAAGCCTCAAACTCATGAAAATGATCAACATCATCAGTCGTAAACTGGATCACATACTGAGCACCATCAGGGATAGACACTATAGAAACCCTCTGTGTCTCTGCATCCGATCTGATAATCACTCTCTTTAATCTGAACTGTAGCATCTTTAGAAAGCTCCTCAAAAGGTCTGTTTGTAATCTTTGATTACTGTTTGTGTCTATCGATGAGCACACTATAGCAATTCACAAGTCACATGTCAAGCCCTCCCCTATCCCCTGTTCATGGGATACCCTCGGTGCCCCAACGCTATTATAATAATAGTCATCGGGTAGGCCTTCGGGCTTCCCAAGGTTGATAATAGGGAGCAACAGATTTGATATAAGTAGAAATACCTATGTTACCTCGAAAAAACATAGATGAACCAAATGTAAACAATAGGGTCAGTAGTTACCCTAAGCTACCCTAAAGCTACCCTAAGCTGAACCCTAAGTAAACAATAGGTATCATGAAAAAAACAACAAAGATGAACCCTAAGTAAACACCATTGGCTGCCCTTAGGGTTACCCCCTTACATACTCACAACAATAGGTATATATACGTAATAATTAGGTAAACATAAAGTATACATAGGCAGCCCCTACGGGGGGACTCGGGGATACATTTTTATTAATGTGACCCCTTACAAATTTATTATAAAATTCTAATAGAGGTATGCCCTGTTGCTAGCCTTTAGTTAGCCTTTAGTTAGCCTTTAGTTAGCCTTTAGTTAGCCTTTAGTTAGCCTTAAGTTAGCCTTAAGTTAGCCTTAAGTTAGCCACAAGTCAGCATAAGGAGGCGTACCCTAAGGGTTAACTTAAGGTACACCTTAAAGTGTCTATAGGCTAACTATAGGCACCCCTTAAAGGGGCTATAGTAATCCACCTACAGCAGCTCTAAGTAGTGCATCAACTGTCCCTACATCACCATTCAATAAGGAAACCACTAAAAGGACAATAATAATGATGATCTTGATAGCTACTACTAATTTATTATTCAATGGTCTCATATGGATACTTTGAGTTAACTAAAAGGGAACATAAAGAAAAATCTAAAGTCAGTCTTTATGAGCCCCTTTAGAATATCTCAAAGGGTCTATAGGTAACCCCATTATTTTTTTTAATTATTATTTTCTTATTTTTTGTCAGGAGGGGTCAGGTAGATATCTTATATATACCTTTTTCTGGCCCCTTCTGGGAGTGGAGATTTTATTCGGAGTAGTCACTTCACCCTTATAGGGATGATTTTATCTTGTAAACTTGTATCCCTCTGAATATTTGTATTTATTGAATCCCTTGGAAGTACCTGATTCTCTTGTGTTTTCTGTAATTCTATTTATTCCTAATTTCCCCCCTATTTCTCTAGTTACGAACCCATAAAAACTTTCTAAAGATTCCTCAAGCCATTCTGAAGTTACTTCATTTATTCCTTCATCAGCATCAATTCCCATGAAATCTACTAAATACTTGACACCTATAGCTAAGGCATCCAATCTATCATCGTGAACTAGTGCTCCTCTGTCTGAGGTAATCCTAGTCATCTGATAGAATAGTGCATACTTGTAGTCACCTTCAGGGACACTATCGATATCCCTGTTGATGCACTCCGGGGTAACTATCATCTTATGGTTACCTAGGACAGGCTCTAGGGTGTCTATGATACGTACTTCTTTCTGACCTGTAGATTTGACTTCTTTAGTACCACATTCCTTATAGGTTTTCCTAAGGACAGGCTCAAAGAGCTTGAGGTACATGCCATCCATTATGTTTACATAAGTTCGTTACGCTTATGCCTTGGGGCTATACATCACTGTATAGATCGGACTATATCTTAACAATAGCTAGTCTTCCAACCACTACCTAAGTATCCATCATTAAGATTATCCGTAGAGTGCATCCCTACGTAAATCTTACCGTTTATTAGGTTTGTTGTCTTGTATATTATGTGATACTTGTATTCGTGCATCTTATTGTTATTATAGCTATTGTCCCCACTTTTTCAGATCACTTGATCTTACAATTAGTCTCTACACCTTCCTATTTCTAGGCTTGGCTCGGTATCGTCCCATAGGGAGTTTCACCGAATTTAATGGGTTTTATTTCGGCAATGTTGTTTACCGAAGTTACCTTCAATGACTACCTCATTAACCTTCCATTTCTTAGCAGTGTTCGCTAGTTTATTTAGGACTACATCAGAGTACCCCCCTAAGAGACCTCCTGCTTCCATTACGTAGATATATCCATTGAGATAATAGAGTACACAATATCCCGTCTCATCACGTCCCCTGCCAGACGGATCAACACACATCATCTTATAGGAATACTTCTCCATCTCTGGGGAAGCTGTATGGCACATATAATAAGCATCTCCCTTTAATCCCATTACCTTTGGGATCTCCTGAAGGGAGACCTTACGAGCAGGATCAGGCATCCATGTAAGTTTCATAGGTGCTTCATCTGTACTGAAGGTGCCTACAATGAGATCTCTAAGTCTCAATGGATACTTATCAGCATCAGATAAGCTAGTGTCTAGCATGAACTGCAGCAGGAACCCTGCTCTTCTATAGGACAGCTCTCGTTTCTGTAGATCCTCTTCATTGAATCTAAGGGGATCTGTAGGTTTACCTGCGTACTTCTCAGGATCACTGTCATACTTGTCTGCAATGAACTTAGCTAGACGTGTACCATAGTTAGCTCTCTGGATATCGTCATAAGGATATCTTGCAGGGTAGATGATAGCAGTGTACCCTCTCTCCTGAAGCTCATTATAGAGAGACATTTCATTCTGAGGAGTACCAAGGTAAATGATGGTGCCATTAGGTTTGATAACAGCGTCAAACTCCTTCACCAACTCAAATAGCTGATCTCTCAATACCTGAGTGAAACTGTTGCTCGGTACCTCTACGTCATCACTAACAATGATATCTGCACGAGAACCTGTAAGCTGTCCTTTGATACCTACGGATTTAACTGAGGGGCTATGATCGGGTTTACTCGGACCAACGTCAAAGAGGTTCTGGGTGTCTCTCTGTCCCTCTCGTGCCTTTAGGTGCTCTAAGAATGGCAGCTCATTAATGATCTTCTTAATAAAGGTAGCGTTTGCATCAGCTCTTTCTTTGTTAGCTGAGACAACCATAATCTTAAGCTGAGGATTCTTCCATAGGCACCATACTACATAAGCACAAGTAATGAAACTCTTAGCTACCCCTCGGAACCCCATAAGAATGAATCTATCATTAGGGGGATGCTGTAGTGTCTTAGCAATATCTACCTGAATAGGAGTAGTCTGTGGCAACCCAATAGTCTGCCATACTAAGCTGCAGAACAATGGAAAACTACTAAAGTATGGAATCAATGCTTTAGTTGACAAGGCCATTAGCTCCATAGTCTAACTCAAAGTTCTCCTTAGTAGCCTTCAGTAAGGATGCTAATGCATTGTCTCCATCTTCGCCAGCCTTAGGCACACAATTGATGCCATTTCTCTGCAGCTCCTTAATAATCGCATTGTATAGCTGAGGGTTACGTTTCTCTGGGTCTTTAAGATCGTTCAGCATGTTCTCCAACATGTTGTCCTGAATCAAGCTCAGCAAGCTCTCTCTGTCTAATGGTTCTTTGCCTAATGGCTCTTTGCCTAATGGCTCTTTGTTCTTCATTGATTCTCACTTTCCTAGCAGCTAGGTATGGATCTACCCAGTACTTCTTTATCATTGTTATAATGCCTACTATAGTGTACACAATGGTACCTATGTAAACCCAGTCACTAAGGGCTACCCCTAATACGGTAACCCCAGTGACAGCTATAGGGGGAGACATATTAATAATATCCTTTGATATGGCTCCCCCATCCTCTACTGTAGATTCTGCATCTAGAAACCTCATTAGTTCACACCTAAGAGACTCCTAAAGTCAGCTTTCTTAAAGTGTGCTCCTTTAAGTAACTTTCCATCAGCTCTATAGGTAGGACAAAGGTTGCCATTGTCATCAACCATCTTGCTCATGAATTCCTCTGCAAGAGCCTTCATGCCTAACTCAAGAGGATACTTATGTTCAATAGCATACATGATGCAAACCCAGATAAGATCACAGAGTTCTTTGAAGTCCTCTGGGCAATCTGAAGCTTCCTCTGCCCATTCTTCAAACTCCTCAAGGATGAGCTTAAGATAGAGCTTTCCGTTCGTCCCTGAAGGGTGAGCCTTGTCGAACAATACTTGCATAGTGTCCGCAAGAGACTCTGTGGAATATTCTAAAGACTCGCTGATTGCTTGAGCCGTGGTATTCATGTTTTTCCTTTTTATCTAATTCAAATTTGCCATCAATGAGAACATCAACATAATCCAAGATGGGTTCATCTTTGATATCCTCATAGGCACGTCCTGTCCATAACCAGATTCTCTTAGTGTCCCCATAGACATCCCTCACACGCTTCAGGATTTGCTCTACAGCGTGTTTGTTATAGGGCTCTAAGGGGTCACCACCTAAGATACTCAATCGTTCAATATAGGGCGATTTAAGAGCATCTAGGAGGGTGTCTAGAGTATCTTCAGTGAACTCTTGACCGTATTGGGGATCCTGAGCTTTCTTGTTGAAGCACCCTCGGCAGCATAAGGAGCATCCTGAGACAAACAGGTCTACCCCCATGCCATCCCCATTAGTCATACTACAGGTATCTAACTTAGCGTAGTTCATTAAGCCTCTATAATAGTTAATCCAAACTTAGGAATCTTTCCTTTAGCTATGTATTTGGGAAGGTTATCGCGCATCGTAGATGTTTCCCCCCAAAGTGCTTTACCTAAAGCTGTTCTTGAAGGATATGTTGTGATTGCTCCTGCTTCATCCATAACGGTTATGGGCTTATTCCTAGCAAGTCTGACGTTATCAGCGTGGTATAACCACTCAAGATTACTCACGTGATTGTTTGTCTTATTTGCATCAATATGGTTGACTTCAAGGCCCCCTTCAGGTTCTCCTAAATAAGCTATAGCAACTAATTTATGAACCCCAAAATCATATCTTTTAGACTCTTTATTGAGCCAGATCCTAAGATATCCTCTCTTTAAATAGGGGGGGTAACTACGCCCCTTTTTGATACTATAACCCCATCCTCAGAGATTAAATAGTTTTCAAAATTCGGTATTGGTTTAAACATCACATACACACTCGATCTTTAATCTCTGCCATCTTAGCATCATTCATTCTAGTACTCCCATTGAGCTTGGAATATGATAAATACCCACAAACACGACTAATAACAGACAAGTTAGTAGACCCACAGTGAGGGCACTTGTTCATAGCATTAGTGGAGTGCTTATGGCAGTCTTCACAATAGACACTATCAAAGTTAATACCTTGATAGAACCCTTTCTCCATACCTCGGAGAACCAGAGCCTTAAGTGCCTGAAGGTTCTCAGGGTTAGTCACTCGGCTATAGATAATGTGGCCTCCGTTGCACATATGGAACATCTTGTATTCAGCATCCTGCTTCTCAAAAGGAGTGATAGGCTCACTAACGTGCATATGGAAGCTGTTAGTGAAGTACTCTCCAAACTGGTTATCTCCGGTGTACTCAGCATATTGTTTAGCTTGTACACCACAAAGGCTCTCTGCGGGCGTTCCATAGACAGCATAAAGATATCCATCTTCCTTCTTGAACTGCTCTACCTTATCATTGATATGCTTAAGTACACCCTCAGCAAACCAAGGATCCTGATAGAGTGTCTTACCCGTAGCAAGAATATTAAGTTCATTCAAAGCAGTGACACCAAAGGAAGCGGTCATGTAGTTAACCAAATCACCAATCTCATCATCAGGGCTTAGATTACCGTTATGGAGACCCCCTTGAGTGAAGCACATAGGATTCGTACATGCCTTAGTATGGCGAATCATGTCATAGCGTTTCTTAAGGAACTCACGGATTACCTGAAGTCGATCCTCAAGGACACTATAGAAACCCTTTCCTTCTTTCTCTGCAACTTTCCAGATCAACGGAAGATTAAGAGACACTGCACCAATGTTGCAACGGCCAATAGTAATGGCTTCACCTGTTTTAGGGTCATGCCATTCAGTGAGGTACGCTCTACAACCCATCGGTGATGTAATAGCACCAGTGCGTTGATAGATTTCGCCTACCTTACCGTGATTAAGACTTAGGTAATCAGGATACATGCACTTACTGGAGCATTCAACAGCGAGATCAAAGAGTTCCTTATGATCCTCATCATTCCTAATTTTATTTTCGTCATATAGGAAGACAAGCTTAGGGAACACCACCTGTTTACCTCCATGTCCCTTCATGCGAGTCTTAAGGATAGTCTCGCCAATCAACTTCATGATGTCTCTATCAAGGTCATCCATCATGATGTCCCAAGTACCGAAGGTAAGCGTGGTAAAAGCGAAGTCACCGCGAGAACACGGAACAGTATTGAGCTTCAGTTCAAGAGACTGGAAGCCCTGTTCAAGTTCACGTTTGAGATCCCCCATAGCCATTGCACAGGATTCATCATAATCCATGTTGCATTGTTCGAAGTATTTCTTAAATGCGTTATCGTAGGTCTTCTTAGCATACGGAAGGAGAACCTTATCGATCTCTGCAAGGGTGAATCCACCGAACTGCTGTGCAGTAGCCACAAGAGTGACATCTCCAATTACCTGCAGTGCACTCAATACACTCGTAGGTTCCGTGTAGTCCACATTGGACATACTAAAGCCACCCCTAAGGACATTCCCAATATCAAACAGGCAGCAATTGATAGAACCCATGAGCATATCTCGCATATCGTGAATGTAGATATCACCACGCTTAGTTAACTCTTTTTCTTCCTTGCTAAGATAGAATTGTCGATAGAGCTCTTTTGTAAGGTATCCCTTAATGAGCGAGCCTTTTGTTGACACCAGAGAGCTATCGAAGTTAGCATTCTCTCTGTCCCCAAGTAGAAGCACGTTATCAGCTTCATCTTTAACTTTCTCAAATGATTTAGCATAAGTATTCTTATAGTCTCTATATTCTTGATATGAGTTGGCGATATCGTCTAAGCCAAAGTATCTCAAGTAGTGAATCACTTCCTTATGAAGGTCTTTAGTTGGGGCATCTCTATCAATAATTAAACAAGAGTGAACCTTCTCAACCAATTTGTCAAGAATATCAGGCTCCACATATTGATTCACTCTAGCGGCCGCCTTATAGACAGCTTCTTTGATCTTCTCTCCGTTCCAACCTTCTACGGTACCGTCTTTCTTAATAATCTTCATGATAGCAGTTTCCTTATTATATGCCTAGACTTTTGTCTTTTGACCAAATGCCCCAAGGTACACCTATGGCATACCTCAGGGCATCTTTAGTTAATAATTTCCTTGTTTATGTTAAGAATTAAATTGAACAACTTCAGGTGTCCACTTGCCGGTCACAATGCCTTCATTAGCAAGCTCAGCAGAGTTACCGCTAGTGAACATAAGGTTAGCTAAAGTATTATACATGTACTCAGCAGTTCTTTGAGCTAACACAAAGCCTGCATTGCCTACCTACAGGAAATCGAGTTATAAGTAACCGTCAGGAGGGGGATCAAAGAAGATGCCTACGGAATCACCTTGTCCTAGGTCATGGAAGAAGCGGGCCGATGAATGTTCTGTATAAAAAGTGGTCGAGCTATAAGTACTCACAACTAACTTGATTACTTCTTTGGTATCCGCTCTAGTGAGCCTAAAAGAATCCCCTGACGTAAAATAGGAAGAGCCGTCCTTGAAATTTAAGCCAGTACCGTAGAAAGATGGTTTATTGTCTGTGAAGTCAATTAATTGGTTAAATGTCAGCCTATTTCCACTGCCTTTTATCCAGTAAGGCTTTCTATTAACAGCACCCGGACGATAGGTACCTTCGTTATAACCCCAGTATATGAAAAAGTTATCACTCGTATAATCTATAGTCATTATTACATGAGGTTCAGTATCTACTCTTCCTCCACTCAATAAAAGTTCTTTATTAAACATTACTTAACCCCTCCAGACTTCTCAATGCTAATGAGATAGTACAAATCCTTTAGGGCATCCTTATAGGCTCGGATGTCTCCCTCAGTATGGTAAGACTCCTTGTTACGCTTCTCAATAGCTTCAAGAAGTTTATGCTTAGCCATCATAAAAACATTATCTTCCCATTTTTCATCAATCATCTTTGTATTTCTCCATAATATTAATTAGAGCCTCACCATCAGACTTATCGAATTTAAATCCAAGGTATTCCACAGTACCACTCTTATCGAATGCACTGTTAATGAATCCCTTAGCAACTTCGATGTCTACCTTGTTGTTCTCATCGACGATTCCCACTTGCTTCAGCATAGGCAGATACTTACCGATGAGGGTATCCGCCTGATGCAGAAGCAAGAACGTACTCCCTCCAAGAACCCATTTCATCGTAGAGGGAGCACTGGGCATCAGTCGAGTATCAACGAACTCAGGGAGTACCTGAGAGATTTTACTCAAACTGATCTTCATAAGTTACTAACCATTAACCGCCAGTAGCAGGGACAATGGTCTTAGTGATGTTGTTCATAGTACCCATCATACCTGCAATGGTCTGGTCAAGGCAACCGAATTTCGCCTGAGTAGTCAGAGCAAGTTCATTGACCTTGCCAAGAACAATCTGCTCACGCAACTCCTGCTTCTCACAGCAACACTTAAGTTCTGCCTGAAGCTTAGCGAGTTCAACACGGTTGTTAGCCGCTTCATCAGACAGAGGCTTAAGGTATGCAAAGGTTTCATCACGGAGCCTACGGTTATCCGTAAGGGACTGCATGTAGACTTCTTTGGCATTCTTTTCTATGTAGTTCGACTGTTTCTTTAGTATCAACCCTAGTGACCCTAAAAGAATCATACAAACCTGTTAACCACACCTTTTCACCGTTAGCGGCAGTGTATATAGGTGCTTTATCTATAGCAGAAGAAACCGTAAACCCCAATATATTAATACCAAATCCTGAAAGGATGCTTACAGTCACCCTTACTGGCTCCTGTATTACCCCCCCCCCCCC
>ERZ1107006.3255-NODE-3255-length-10771-cov-3.053191_pt1 | contig 10771 bp, 10 predicted proteins | sample MGYA00403696_ERZ1107006 | MGnify/ENA primary metagenome ERZ1107006 (study PRJEB35170, sample SAMEA104062441) | human gut metagenome | biome: human gut; feature: human-associated habitat; material: faeces | place: Denmark | collected 2012-08-13 ...
AACTCTCTCCGGATTCTTCTGTACATTGTCTGCCCGGTTAATATCGGAGTGAACAACGGCGTCATAGTAATCGGCTGCCTGATCAAGAGCAATCTCGTCACGCATATCCACAGCTTGCGGCCATCCGCCCCGACACACAAGGAAAGCCAGACGGTCGATACTAAGACCCGAGTCTCCGTCAATATCCGTATTACCTTCAAACAGGTCCTTTATGCTGACTTCGCCTGTTGAATCTCCCGATTCGTATAAACTCATCGGTCGCATGGTCAGCCAGGTAAAACGACCTGTGCCGGAGTGCGTAATTTCCTTGGTATCGGCGGGAACAGCAGAACCGGTGAGAACAAACTGTCCAAGCTCACCACGATGGTCAACCTCAAAACGGATGGCATCCCAAAGTTTTGGGGCGAGCTGCCATTCGTCAATCAGTCTCGGCGTTGCGCCCTTTAACAGCCGTTTGGGGTTCAACTCGGACATGGCGATGTTTTGCTCTTTCTTTTCCGGGTCATCCATATACAAAATACTGGCAGCGAGCTGTTCGGCAGTTGTGGTTTTACCGCACCACTTGGGACCTTCAATCAGCACCGCACCTTTGCCTTCCAACTTCCGTCTCAGAATATCGTCGGCAATTCTTTTTCTGTAGTTTTTCATTCGGAACACCTCGTTTCCATTCATACTGTCTTTATTATACACCAAAAATATGAATTTTACAATAGTTTTCCGATGATTGGCGAAATATTTTTCCGACGATTGGCGACAAATAAATACGTCAGTTGGCTATAAATCAATCCGGAGTTTGGAAATCAGTCTGTATCATCGTCAAAATCGGGATACAGCTCCAACTTCTCATAGTCCTCATCGGGTATAGCGGAGAGCTTATTCAGTACGGAATCGGTCAGCTCACGAAGTGCGACTTCATCGGCATCCAGTTCCTTTCGCATTTCAGAAAGGGCATTTATCAGCCCTGTTCTGCTTCCAGTATCATAGATACACATAAGATTCATTTCATCGTTGGTAAAGTTCATCATATCAAATCCCTTTCCGCACTTCTGTGCTGTGTCGTTTTCTCTCTGTCTTCTTTTTGATACTGCCGGAGCTTTGCGAGAACAGAGGTTTTTTTAGTTTCTTCCGTTTGCTTGACAGGCTTGGGTTCTTCTTTCGGACCGTTATTGATAATGCCGTCAATCATTCCAAAATCGTCTTCCATCTGCATTTCGGCATTTTTCAGATAATTCTCGGTCGTGCGGAAGTTGGTCAATTCCTTGTAGCCGATGCTGTCAACATAGTGATATGATACCACGCCCGCCTGCTTTAGTGCCACGATGTCGCTGACAGAGAGGTTGTGTCCCGTGAAGTCCTGCGGATGCTCAATGTTAAAAATGCGGTACAAATCCTCCAGCTTTTCAAGTTGGCTTCCGTCCTTGGTCAAAGCTCCGGTATAAACAAGCTCGTAGTTCTCGTACTGCGGCTCAACGCCTTTTTCCTGCAAATACTCGGAGTTCATAAAGCGAATGTCTGTGGTCGAATCATTGCGCTTTAGCTGATAGATAGCGTAGGTGTCGCTTGGACTTTCAAGAAACACCTGCTCACGTTTCTGCCGGATAAGCTCCAAATCCATCGGCGGCACTTCGTCCTTGACGGCATCCCAATCCTCACGGGTGATACCAAAGCAACCGGAGAACAGTACAATATCCTCGGCTTCAAATGCCATAGCTTCGGTGTTGCCCTCATAGAGCATATAGATAGGCACATCTCGCTCAAACAGTTCCAATGCTCGCTCCTTAGAAAGAGGGAGCATATCGGAATCGGTGTAACCGTATGCGTTCATCGCTTCCACGGACATGGACGGGTCGGGCATATACCCATTGTTGGGAGCCTGCATTGGTGTGGCTTCTTCGACCGGAGGTTCGATAACCGGTTCAGACGATTTGTTTTTATTAGCCGCTTCGTTGATTTTTCTTGCCTGCCATTCGGAGTTAGCAAGGTCGTTTGCCTGTTCCTCGGTCATGCCTTGCTCTATGAAATATTCCACCATCTCAAGGATATTCATTTCTGCAAGGGGCTTTGCATCCGTCTCAATCGTCATATCAGCTTCACGCTCTTTCATAATCTCCGCATAGTTGCGGTCGATGTCGGTGATAAGCTCGGATGAGGTTTTGTTGATGGTTTCAAGACTTGCACGAAGCTCTTTCAGTTCCTTGTCTTTCGACCAGGCTGCGATATAGCCGAAGCTGTTTTCGCCCGTTGCGATACCGTAATAGGCGCACACGGCGAAAGAAATGCTTTCTGCCTCGACTTCTTCGGTGTTGCGGTCTTTCTGCTGCTCGTTGAAGAAACGCTGCATGGAAATCTCACCGCCGACAAAGTTCAAGCCTTCGTCTTCGGTTAAGAACAGGCGACCGTCTTCACCAAGGTCAAGAGGCTTTGCCGTAACAATAGCACCTGCATGATTGACGGCTACATTCTGCTCGACAGTTACAGGCATACCGGGGTCATCGTCAGAGCCACGCAAATCATAACGATACAGTCCTTCGGGCAAATCAGCAAGAGCAATGCGCCCGTTAGAGAACAGAGCCGGTACATCGAAGATTTCGACTTCCTGGTATTTCGGAGCATCTTTCAGTTCCTCGATTTTCTTCTGATTGTGGAGTTTGGAATGGGCAATCTCGTGCACCACGGCAGAGACGGTCTGAACTTCACTCATACCCTCACGGATAGCGATTTTCTGCTTGTCCAGAGAGAAATAGCCGTCTGAGCCATCACGGATAGGGAGAATTTCGATGGGAACGGGAGCGGAGCGCCGCAAGGCTTCCATAAAGGCTTCGTAGTTCTGAACGTTGCCCGAAAGGTCGGAGGCGAGCTGCGGTAATGGCTTTCCATCTGTCTGCGATACGTCAAACACCGTTACGGGCTTGAACATCGGGATTTTGATTTCCTTTTCCTCGGTGATGACCTTACCGTCCGCATCAAGCATGGGAAGGTTGGTGTCGGGGTCTCGTTTTTCCTGCTCGATTTTCTTTTTGAAGGGTGTGGGAGCGATGATTTTGATGCCTTTTTCGCCCTTCATCACGTTGCGCTCAAACTGGTCTCTCCACTTGTTGAAGCCTGCCACCAAAGTGGCGTCGGGTTTCTGCATATAGATGAGCATGGTGTTGTTTACGCTGTACTTGTGAAAGCGGCTCATCGTGCGGAGATACTCGGTGTACTTATCCGACTGAAATAAGTCTTGAATCCCTCGCTCTATGCTGTCGGTAATGTCTTTCAGCCGTTCTTTGTTGGTCTGCTTTTCATTCTCAGCCATAGACTTCTCCTTTCGATTTGTATATTTTCGGTGTATTTTTCGGCGTACCCCTTGACAAACTAATACCGCAGTATTATAATGAAAATAAACTAATACCTCGGTATTACTTTTTGGAGGCGGCTATGAAACAGGATATAGTTATCTACCACGGCTCTCAGCAAATCGTTGAGGTGCCGCAGTTCGGTATCGGGAAAAAATATAATGACTACGGACAGGGCTTTTACTGCACAGAGAACAACGAGCTTGCAAAAGAGTGGGCTTGCCCTATTAAAAATGATGGCTATTCAAATAAATATCATTTGTCCCTTGACGGGCTGAATGTCATGCACTTGACAAAGGGAGAGTTCAACATTCTGAATTGGCTTGCCGTTTTGCTTGCTCACAGGAAGTTCGACATTACTTCTCCAATCGGCAATAACGCAAGGGAGTTTATTTTGAATCGCTTTATGCCGGAGACAGCCAACGTCGATGTGATGATTGGTTATCGTGCCGATGATTCTTATTTTTCCTTTGCAGAAGATTTTGTGAACAACACAATCTCTTTGCGTGACTTAAATATGTCAATGAAGCTCGGTACTCTGGGCGAACAGGTCGTTCTGCTTTCAGAACGCTCCTTTGAGCGTATTGAATTTATCGGCTACGAGGTTGCCGATTATCGGGAATATTACTTCAAGCGAGCCGAACGTGACCAAAGCGCACGAGCTACTTACGCAAACCACAAAAAAGACCTGCACCAACTCATGGACGATATTTTTGTTCTGGATATTATAAGGGAGGATATGAAAAATGACGACCCACGCCTACAGTCAGTTATATCTGAGTAAGGCTTCCCGTGCTGTCGGTAATATGCTCCATGACGCAGTTATCGAGTTCGGAATGGACGGCGAAGATTTCTTGAAACGCTTTATTCAATCTGATGTCGCAGAGGAAATAGAAAGCGGTAATCCCAAATACATTGCAGGCAAAAGCGGATTAGAGCTTTTTTTAGAGGTCATGGAAAAGACCACCGGCAAAGCTTACGATACAAAGCTTATCGAAAGCTACGAACGAAGCCCTGTTTATTGGGTGGGATGGATGCTGACCCATTATCAATGGTATTCCGGTCGCACATTCAAGAGTATCCTCGACACAGTTCCGTACAATGAGCTTCTCGGACTTTACGGGACGCTTCACGAAGCGGACATCGAAAAAAGCTACGAAGTCCTCGATGCTCACTTTGAAAAAAGCGAAAGCAAGCTGAAAACGGCAAGAAAGCATTGCGGATTGACACAGGAGGAGCTTGCCTGCGAATCCGGCGTTTCCCTCAATACCATCCGTGCCTATGAACGGAAAGGTAAAGACATTAACAAAGCTCAATTTGATATTGTGCTGCGTCTTGCCAAAGCCTTGAAGTGCGATATAACCGAATTACTGGATTAAGCCTGTCCGACCTGTCCTTATCGGGCAGGTTTTTGTTTTAGTTGAGCTTAGAAATACAGACCTATGAGGTTTTTTCGTCCTCATAGGTCTGTACGGTTTTTACTTCTTGCCAAATTCCAGACTGTAAACGGTTTTTACACCGTCATCGTTCAACACGAGTGTGGCATCATAGGACTTGCCTGTTTTCTCGGAGAAGATGCCTTTAACGAAAATTTCGCCGTCTCTCAGCAAAGCCGCTGCCATCTTCTTTGACAGCGTGATTTTCTTTCCGGTGAGGAACTTGTTATCACGCCACAGACCGAAGCGGCAGTCATTGGTCTCGCAGAAAAAGCCTTTTTTGCTCTCGGTAACATCACCGCCACAGCGAGGGCATTTTCCGACCACATCACGACCGGATGGGAACAGCACTTCCGCACCTTTGATGACGGAATAGGTTTTGACAAGCTCATTCACCATAATACTGATTTCAGCCATGAACGCATCGGCATCCAACTCGCCGTGTTCCACCATTTTCAGCTTGTGTTCCCACTCGGCGGTGAGTAGAGGGGATTGAAGCTGTTCCGGTAGGACCGTAATCAAAGAGACACCTGTGTTCGCCGGAATGAGATTTACCGATTTTTTTGCTTTCCTGCGCTCCACAAAACCCGTAGCAATCAGCTTTTCGATGATACCGGCACGGGTAGCAGGAGTTCCCAAGCCTTTGCGTTCAGCGTCGTCGGGCATTTCCTTTGCACCCGCTGTTTCCATAGCGGAGAGCAAAGAATCTTCGGTAAAGTGGGAGGGCGGTTTGGTCGTTCCTTCCTTGATTTCAGAGATTACGACTTTCAGCTCATCACCATCTGCAAGTTTAGGAAGAACCTTATCAGTCTGCTCCTTTTCGCTGTAGGCTTTCCATCCGACATTTTGGGCGACTTTGCCCTTGGTAGTAAAGGAGTTGTCGCCGCAAGAAAGGACGGCAACCGTCTCACGGAAACGATAGCTTTCGGAAACGGCACGAAGCACCTGCTTTGCAATCAGCTTGATGATTTCACGTTCACCGATGGGCAGAGTGCCGATGTCGGTCTCACCGGCAACCAATGTAGGAATGATTGCGTGGTGGTCAGAAACCTTTTTGCTGTTGCAAATCTGCTTTGGCAGAACTACAGACGGTGCAGCTTCATCACAGATACCGGCAGAGCAGATAACAATAGCGTTCACGCCGTCTTCCATGTCATCGGTGAGGTAACGACTGTCGGTTCTGGGATAGGTGCAGAGCTTCTTTTCATAAAGGCTCTGCACATAATCAAGGGTCTGCTGTGCGGTGTAGCCGAGCTGTCTGTTGGCATCTCTTTGGAGTGTGGTAAGGTCGTAGAGGGCAGGAGCTTTTTCTGTTTTCTCTTTACTCGTAACGGACTTTACCATAACAGTCTCATTGTCCTTGGGGATAACCGCTTCTGCTTCGGACTTCTTTTTGAATTTCTCGCTCACGGCTGTGAAAGTGCCAAAGTCCAGCTCTGCGGTGTAAAAAGGTTCGGGCTTGAACGCTTCAATTTCAGCTTTTCGCTGAACGAGCAAAGCGAGAGTGGGAGAAACCACACGCCCGACATTCAAGGTGCGGTGGTACAGCACGGAGAACAGACGGGTCGCATTGATACCTACAAGCCAGTCCGCCCACTCACGACAGCGTGCGGCGGCAAAGAGATTTTCGTACTCCTTGCCGTCTTTCAGTTCATGGAAACCCTGTTCAATGGCGTTGTCCTCCATAGAGGAAATCCAAAGCCGATAGATGGGCTTCTTACATCCGGTCATCTTGTAGATGTTGCGGAAGATAAGCTCGCCCTCACGCCCGGCGTCGCAGGCGTTGATAACATCGGATACGTCAGCACGGTTCATCAGTTTTTTCAGCGTTTCAAACTGGCTGTATTTATCCCTTGGGATTTTATACTTCCAGTTGGCAGGAATAATAGGAAGGTCGTCGTATCGCCACTTAGCGTACTTTTCATCATAGGTGTCGGCATTGGCGAGTTCCGCCAAATGACCAAAGCCCCAGGACACGATATAATCACGACCCTCGATGTAGCCGTCCTTGCGGTCCTTCGCACCGAGAACAGCGGCGATACTCATTCCCACAGAGGGCTTTTCAGCAATCACAAGTCTTTTTGTCATAGGCGTTTTTCTCCTTGTCTTTCTGTGCGGCGTATGCTTTCGCACGTTCACGCTCCTCGTGGAGCTTCTTCAAATACTTTTCAAAAGCGAGGTCGTTTGCAATGTCTTCTGCGACATCGGCAAGCGTTACACGCTCACAGCAGCTATCAAAAAACCTCATTACTCGTCGTCCTCGCTTTCTGTTTCTGCCATCAAATCGGCATCGTCAAGCTCGTTTTCCTCGTCGTCCTCTCCGAAGTCATAATCGTCAAGGTCGCTGTTTCCTGAGGTCTTGGTCTTCGGCTTTCTGAACTTGAACCAGTACACAGCTCCGCCCGCTGCACCTGCAATCAAGAGAATAAGAATGGGCAGAAAGCTTGCGGACTTCTTTTCAGCGGCAGGTTCTTCTGCAGGCTCGGTCGGTTCGGGTTCGGTGACGGCTTCCTTGCCGGCACACTCGCTCATATTGGAGCGGCAGATTTCGCAATTCGTATTGATAGCACCGACAACGCACTTATCGGTACAAGAGCAGGCAGGCGCAGCCGTTTCGCCGTTTTCGTCCTCCATAAGAGCCATCAGGTCTGCTTCATCAACAAGATTCAAGAAGTACACGTTCTCGGTCTCGCCGTTACGGTCGATTACGATATAAAAGGTGTTGCCGTTCTTGGACTGAACCGTGATGAACTGCTTTTCAATCTGTTCGGAGTCTTTGGTTGCAAGGGCTTCAATCTGCAGGAAGTCGTCAATTAAGGTCAGATTTCCGTTGGGAGTAAAGGCAAAAGGAGATTTCCCGCTTTCAGTATCATCGGGAGTTTCAAAGCTCTGGAACATCACACTCATAAGGTGCATGAGCATAGCCAAGTCAAGTTCGCTGTTCTGCTCGGCTTTCTCGATAAGCTTCAGGTAGTCGCTGTGAACATAGCCTTTCTTTTCGGGAACGATAACTTCGTACCAATCGCCCTCTGAACCGATGACCTTTACTTCCTCGCCGGGACGGAGCTGGGCGATGATTTCGTAGCTCATGCCTGCGCCTGTACGCACATTCAGACGGCTTCCGCCTGTAACGACCGTTCCGATAGTCGCAATCTCTGTCGGGTCGGTTACACCGCCTATTGTGATAACGAGGTTTCCGTCCTCGTCGATGATGTAACTGTACGGAATTTCAATGTCTTCCTTCGGGTCGGTGGCTGTTTCTGCATCGGGTACGGTTGTCGTCTCGTCGCCTCCGGAAGCAAACGCTGTAATAGAAAAGCTCGCCATACAAAGTACGGCGAGCATCAAACAGCAAATCGTTTTCAGTTTATTTTTCATCAATCGTTTCCTCCGTTTCAATTTTGATAGGGTTCGGTACGGGCAGAGGATTCTTTTTGCTTGCCACGATAAGCTCATACAGAGCATCGGGCGAAAGACCAAACTCGTGTACCATACCGAGGATGTCGGAGTTCTCAATCTTGATAATGTCCGCATCAATCTTTTTGTTTCGCTCCTGCAGCGAAGTAATTTTCGCTGCGTTTTTCTCACGCTCCTCACGGAGCTTGACAACTTTCGGGTTCATAAAATTCCTCCTTTACGGATTTGGCAGACGACCATAGGACAGAAAATGACTTTGCCAGTAGCTTGAACCAAGGTCAGCATACTGAATGGGGTCGCCGCAATGAATCATTTTGTTGTTACCAACATAAATACCGACGTGGGAAGCTCCCGTTGTATCATAAGTGCCTTGGAAGAACACCAGGTCGCCCGGCTTCACATTGGCAGAGGATACACGGGTGCAGATGTGTCTGAGACCGTCCGCACCGAGCCGTCCGATGTTCCAGCCCACACCGCAGTTATTGACTACCCAGGACACAAAACCGGAGCAGTCAAAGGAAGTGCTTGGAGACGAACCGCCCCAAACATAAGGATAGCCGAGATATTTTTCGGCTTCTTTCATCATGGCGGCAAACTGCGGGTCCGAAAGAGCTTCGGCAGGGATTTCATAATCTTCATATTCGGTGTTGATATAGGCGTTTACATAGGACGAATCGGGGAACAGGTCGGGACGATTGCCGAGGGTGCTCATATAAGTCGCATACATGGAAAGCTGTTCCTCGCTCATAATGTACACGGGTACATGAGAGAGATTGAAGTTTTCCAGCGTTACCGTGCAGATGTAGTAATCATACGGTACTTCATAGGTATCTGTATGCGTGTTACCGTCTTCGTCCGTCCATGTGTCGGTTTCCGTGCGATAGCGTGTTTCTACTACGACCGTTTCCGTTAAGATATACTGCTTGTCAAACAGCATTTGAATCGTGCCGCCGACCGCATCAATCGTCCATTCCGGTCCGTGGAGAGCCGATATTGCCGAAATCAGAACGTAGGGGTCATGCTCAATTTCGTCCAAATCGTAATGGTACTCGTCGTAGTCGTGAGTGCTTTCATAACTGTCGAGGTATTCCTGCAGCTCTGCTTCCAAAACACAATACCGAGCCTCTGCTGCAAGCATATCCGCATCATCGGCAGCATAAGTGGATGCGCCGAAAACAGAAGCTCCGCTCTGCACCATAATAGAGCAGGAGGAAACAACATTGAGAAGAAACGCCACAATAAGAAGTAACGCAATGGCAATCAAAGCACCTTTCCAATGCCTTGCGAAAAACTCTGCCGATTTCTTTGTGTTTTCTGCGGCTTTCTTCGCCGACTTCGCTGTTTTCTGCGCTGCTTTTGCGGTGTTCTTTCCGCTTTTTCCTGCCTTCGCCGCCATATATTCCTTTTTAATGGCTCGCTTTTGCTGCCATCGGGAATAAGGGTTACTGGAGAACTGCGGATTGTTATGCTGTGCTTGCTTGTTCAAGGCTTTCAGATTGGCTTTATCTGCCGCCGCTTCTGCGTGAGCTGCGTTGCGATAGGGCTTGAGCTTGTGGGAACGATGTGCGGAATCAGCCATCCGCACGCCGCCCTCGGCAACTTCCTCGATTTTGTGAGCACTTTCCACACCGACATTATCTTCCTCGGACTGTCGGATTTCCCGGTGAGCCATAGCCAAAGCGGAATTGATTGGAGCCGTCTCCGCCGCATGAGAGAGTTTTGACGGCGGTTTCTTTTTATCCACTTCCTCAAAGTAGAGCCGAGTCGTTACCTTGCCATCGGCATCCACAACACGCTCTTTTCGTTTAACGGTTTTCTTCGGAATTTTTGCCTCGGCTTTTTCCAACTTATCCGCCTTTTTATCCGCTTTCCGAATCGACTTTTTCAATTCGGGGGAAGCTCGTTCTTCTTCGGTAAATTGAAGCCGTGGCGAACGCTTACCCATAAGGCATCACCTCCTTCGCCAGGGTACGCTCGCCTTTAATCAAGAACAATGTGAACGGTTACGTTACTGCCGAAATACTCATGGATAACGGAAGTGAGCGCAGACATCATTTTCTCAAAGTCCTCATCCTCATCGGGTTCATCCTTGCTGTCGTCCGTAGACGAATAATAGTGTTCGCAGAACTCACAGCAGCGTTCACCGTCGCAGGCATAGTAGCCTGCTTCCTCCGGTTCGATAAGCTCGTTCTCCATCAGCGTGGCAAGGTCATCCTTGTTGTCAAACACAAGGTAGGACACGGGAATACCCCAGGAGCGGAACATCTTTTCAGCGACGGTATCATAGCACTTTGCCATATCGGAGATTTTCTTGCTCCCACGATTGGGCGCAAGCCTTGCGACATGGTGCGTGAGCTGCTTTACCAACGAGTAAAGAAACACTTTCTCGTCAATGTGCTTGATATAGTCGTCCTCGTGAATCAGGTACAGATTGTTGTTCATAGTCGTTTTCTCCTTTATTCGGTTGCAGGTTTGTCGGACAATTTTGTGGTCATAATGCCGTACAGTTCGGTATCCTTGGGGAAACGGTCAACGAAGGGAAGAATGACATTGCCAAAAAACAGCAGTCCCTCGCCCTCA
>ERZ1107006.3258-NODE-3258-length-10756-cov-2.661994_pt1 | contig 10756 bp, 6 predicted proteins | sample MGYA00403696_ERZ1107006 | MGnify/ENA primary metagenome ERZ1107006 (study PRJEB35170, sample SAMEA104062441) | human gut metagenome | biome: human gut; feature: human-associated habitat; material: faeces | place: Denmark | collected 2012-08-13 ...
GCGAGCACCTGCGCGAAATGGACGACCTGCGCCAGAGCGTGCAGAACGCCACCTACGAGCAGAAAGACCCGCTGCTGATCTACAAGTTCGAGTCCTTCGGACTGTTCTCGAAAATGATCATCAAGGTCAACCGCGACGTGCTGGCCATCCTGAACAAGGCCTATATTCCCGTGCGCGACCAGAACGCCGAAGCGGTGCAGCGCCAGCAGCAGGAGCGCGCCAAGGTCGACGTCAACAAGTTGCAGGCTTCGCGCATGCAGGCCGCGGCCCAGGCCGGACAGGAGGAGCGGCAGAAGCCGATGCCCCTGCACGCCGAGAAAAAGGCCGGACGCAACGATCCGTGTCCCTGCGGATCGGGCAAGAAGTATAAGAACTGTCACGGTAAAGGCCTGTAAGCCTTTACCCTGACAGTTCCGATTCATAATTTAGAACCAGAATTCAAAATTATGGGTTACCTGGAGGAGAAGCAACGCCAGCTGGACATGCGCTACCTGCGCATGGCGAGTATCTGGGCCGAAAATTCATACTGCGTACGCCGCAAGGTCGGGGCGCTGATCGTCAAGGACAAGATGATCATTTCGGACGGCTACAACGGCACGCCGTCGGGTTTCGAAAACGTCTGCGAGGACGACGAGGGCCACACCAAACCCTATGTGCTCCACGCCGAGGCCAACGCCATCACCAAGGTCGCCAAATCGGCCAACAACTGCGACGGATCGACGCTCTACATCACCGCCGCACCCTGCATCGAATGTTCGAAACTGATCATTCAGGCGGGGATCAGGCGGGTGGTTTACGCGGAGGATTACCGTTCGGAAGAGGGGCTGAACCTGTTGCGCCGCGTGGGAATCGAGTGCGTACAGTACGAGTTGAACGAAAAATGACGGTCCGATGAAAAAGGTCCTTTTCCTGCTCGCAGCGCTGGCGTACGCCGGACTCGGTTCGGCGCAGAGCATCGAGGCCGACACCCTGCCGGCGCTACCGCCCCATGTCTACTGCGAGATCACGGCCCACCACCTGCCCACACACCGCGACAACGGCGTGCTGTTCGATTTCGGGCAGAAGACCGAAGTCCTGAAATACAACTACCTGACAGACGCCGCAGGCAACAGACTGCTCTTCAATTCGGGGATAGAGGCGCTCAACTACATGGTGTGCCGCGGATGGGAACTCGTGCAGGCCTACACCTCGGGCGAGGAAAACAGCCTCACCCACTACCTGCTGCGCATCGCCCCGGCCCGGCTGACCGCGGAACAGCGCACAGAGTTGCTCACCCCGCTCCAAGGGGAGAATCCGAAACCCGGAAAAAACCGATAAGACAAAGAGAACCCTCCGGGGTTCTTTCTCTTTTCCGGGAAGATTTGCTTTTCCGGCATTCCTTTCGTATATTCGGTGTGTGAAACCCTGAAAATCAAACCGCCATGAAACGTATCGTCATCGTGGGCGCCACATCGGGCATCGGACTCGAAGTCGCCCGGCTCTGCATCCGCGCAGGATGGCGGGTCGGAGCCGCCGGACGCCACAAGGAGGCCCTCGAAGCCCTCCGCTCCGAAGCCCCCGGCCAGGTCGAGACCGAGACCATCGACATCACCCGCGACGACGCTCCCGAACGTCTTGCCCGGCTCGTCGAACGGCTGGGCGGCATGGAGATCTATTTCCACGCCTCGGGCATCGGCAGCCGCAACACCGCGCTGCGCCCCGACATAGAACTGAACACCCTGCGCACCAACGGCGAAGGGTTCGTCAGGATGGTCACGGCCGCTTTCGGCCACTTCCGCAGCCACGGCGGCGGACGGATCGCCGTCATCAGCTCGATCGCCGGTACGAAAGGTCTCGGATCGGCCCCGGCCTATTCGGCGACCAAGCGGATGCAGAACACCTACATCGACGCGCTGGCACAGCTTTCCCGCATGGAAAACTGCGGCATCCGCTTTACGGACATCCGCCCGGGATTCGTCGCAACGCCGCTGCTCTCCGGCGACGGCCGCTATCCGATGCTGATGCGCACGGAAAAGGTCGCGGCTCGCATCATGCACGTACTGCGGCATCCCCGCCGCCGTGTGGTCATCGACCGCCGCTACGCCCTCATGGTCTTCTTCTGGAAGCTGATTCCGGAGTGGCTCTGGGAGCGGCTGAACATACGCAAGGACGACTGAGCAGACAAGACCCCGCAGAAAGATTTCCGCGGGTTTTTTCTTCGCAGGGGCGAAAAAATCACTACATTTGTTCCGCATGGCACGACAGCGACATACCCCCAAAGGGCGGCTTCTGATAACGGGAACGGTTCTGCTGATCCTGCTCGTGGCGGGCATCCTGATCGCCGGACGCACGATCAACGGCGTGGCCGTGCAGATGAGCGGCCGTATCGTCAGGCATATCAGCGAATACCATTACAGACTGTTACAGGTCGAGTTCGAGCGTTCGGAGGGGGTGCTGGACGCCTCGGTGCAATTCATGCGCGAGCGCACCGCGCCGACGGACGCCGAACTGCACGTGCTCGCGGCGACGCTGATGCGGATGGACCCCAAAGCCGGGTGCGTCTGGTTCGCTGAAGCCGGGGGCCGCACGATCCGCAGCTACCCGCGCGGAAAAACACCCCGCACCACGGAGGCAGCCGGAGATTTCCGGCAGCGGCTCATCGCCGCAACGGACGGCGACTCGGTGCGCAGCCATGTGACCGGTTCGGGACGGATTCAGGTCTGGAGCATGGCCTGCCCGGTGACGGACCGCACGGGCCGCAGGCATATATGCGGCATTGATTTTCCGCTGCCCGAAATCTATACCTGCATGACGCAGAGTCCGGCCAGCAGCGGATACGCCACGCTGTTCGATCCCGAAGGGGTGATCGTCTACCATCCCGACAGCCTCAAACTGGGCCGTCCGGCGAGCGACTCGACGGGACTGGCGGCATTCCGGAAGGTCGCAGCCACCGGACAGAGCGTCACCGTTCATGCGATCTCGGACTATCTCAACATCGACGAGGAGCGCATCTACTACCCCATTCAGCTGGGCGGACGCCGCTGGGTGGCGGGCATCGGCATCCCGCGGCTGGTCATCGAGCAGGAGATCGACGATTTTCACTTCTACACGGTTTTCGCCGCCGTGATCTCGGTGCTGTTCTTCGCCGTGCTGCTCGTCCTGGCACAACGCCGCTGGCGCCGCGAATACGATCTGCGCCGCCATTCGGAACGGGAGTCGGCACAGCTCCACCTGCAACAGCTGCTGGAGCAGATCGACCCCCACTTCCTGTTCAACTCGCTCAATTCGCTCTACGCGCTGATCCGCTGCAACCCCGATCAGGCCCGGGAGTTCACGCTAACCCTCTCGCGCGTCTACCGCCGGGTGCTGGAACGCCGCAAGCAGATACTCTCGACGCTCGCCGAGGAGATCGACTTCACGTGGCAGTACTACACGCTTCAGAAAATCCGCTTCGACGACCGCATCGAACTCACCTCGGCCATCGACCCCGCGCTGCGCAACTGGCGGATTCCCTCGATGAGCCTCCAGACGCTGGTCGAGAATGCCGTGAAGCACAACAGCATCACGGGCGGCAACCCGCTGCACATCCGCATCCGCACCGAGGGCGAAAGCTTCCTGATCGAGAACAACTACACGCCGCGCAGCGACGGCGACAAGGAGTCGCTCGGCATGGGACTGGAACGAATCCGCTCGGTATATCGGTTCTACACCGAAGAGAACATCTCGATTTCGGTCGGCGACGGAACCTTCCGGTGCCGTCTGCCGCTGCTGCCGCCCGAAAAGTAATCCGCCTGATTGAGGCATTCACTCCCCCGATCCGGGCATTCGCCCCCGATCGTTTTTCCGGTAAACATTTAAATTTTATTATTGCATCCTGCGGATTTTACCGATTCGCGCGATAACTGCAATAATAAACGATGAACAAGAGACGATTGATCGGGAGCATGCTTGCGCTGGCGACGCTCCTCCTGCTGACGGCCCCGACGGCCGAAGCGAAGGGCAAGCCGGGCCGCAAGTCGAAGAAAACCGAAGCCGCGGCCGAGAAGGCCGACACGACCAAAAAAGAGAAGAAAGGGTACGAAGAACTGCTGAAAGGCGCCGTGACCGACAAGGGCATGTTCGACGTGCACCGCAAGGGAACCGACTTCCTGTTCGAGATTCCCGACTCGCTGATGGGCCGCGACATACTGATCGTCAACAAGATTTCGGGCGTTCCCTACGCCCTGAACGACACGGGCGTCAACAAAGGCATGGGCTACGGCGAGAAGATCGTGCGTTTCCGCAAGGACACCCTTTATAAAAAGGTATGGGTCATGACCTACGACCCGCGCATCACCTCGCCCGAAGGCGACCGCATCACCCGCTCTGTAAGGGACAACTACCGCGAAACGGCGATCGAGCAATTCCCGATCGATGCCTACGGCAAGGATTCGGCATCGGTGGTCATCAAGGTCAACAAGGTCTTCGACGGCAGCGAAAAGAGTTTCAACAACGTTTTCGGCTCCATCGGACTGCCCGGTTCGCCCAAGAAGGACCTTTCGAAGATCGAATCCGTCAAGTCGTTCCCCGAAAACATCATCGTCAAATCGCTCCTCTCGACCTCGCACACCGAGGAGGGCACGACGATCCCTCTGACCGTGGAGATCACCTCGAACCTGGTGCTGCTCGCCAGGGAGCCGATGCAACCGCGGTTCTCCGACGACCGCGTGGGCTATTTCGAGATCGGGCACCTCTACTTCAACGACGAACAGCAGAAGGCCGAGGAACGCGCGTTCATCAACCGCTGGCGGCTGGAGCCGAAACCCGAGGACGTGGAGCGTTACAAGAAAGGCGAACTGGTCGAACCGCAGAAGCCGATCGAGTTGTGGATCGACCCGGCGACCCCGCCCGTATGGGTTCCCTACATCAAGAAAGGCATCGTCGAGTGGCAGGAGGCCTTCGAGGCCGCAGGCTTCAAAAACGCCATCGTAGCACGGGAGGTCACCCCCGACGACCGGGAGTTCGACATCGACGACGTGCGCTACTCGGTGGTGACCTACGCCGCCTCGGAGATGGCCAACGCCATGGGCCCTTCGGTGATCGACCCCCGGAGCGGCGAGATCATCGAGGCCGACATCATCTGGTGGCACAACGTGATGAGCATTCTCCACGCCTGGATCCGCCTCCAGACCGGCGCCGTGGACCCCGCAGCGCGCGGCAACACGCTGCCGACGGAGGTGATGGGCAATGCCGTGCGCTTCGTCTCGTCGCACGAGCTGGGGCACAGCCTCGGACTGAAGCACAATTTCGGGGCTTCGTACTCCGTGCCGGTGGATTCGCTCCGCTCGAAGAGCTACACCGCAACGAACGGGACGGCCAGTTCGATCATGGACTACGCCCGCTTCAACTACGTGGCCCAGCCCGAGGACGGCATCACGCAACTGACGCCCAAGATCGGAACCTACGACAAACACGCCATCAACTGGGGCTACCGCTGGCTCGACGTGCAGGACCCGCACGAGGAGCTGCCGACGCTCAACGCCTGGCTGCGCGAGCACGAGAACGATCCCGAATACTGGTACGGCGAACAGTCGCGCGAAGGCATCGACCCCCGGTCACAGTCGGAAGACTTGAGCAACGACGCCGTGCTGGCCAGCACATACGGTCTGAAAAACCTCCGGCGCATCATTCCCCACGTGACGGACTGGACCTCGGAGGAGGGCAAACTGCAATACGAAGGCGGCCGGCTGCTGATGGCCATCGTCTTCCAGTGGCTGGCCTATGCCGACCATGTGAAGACCAATGTCGGCGGTTTCTACCTCAACAACGTCGTGGCGGGACACGACATCGACCGTTACGTGCCGGTTCCGGCCGACTACCAGCGCAAGAGCGTCAAATACCTCATCGACGAGGTGTTCACCACCCCCGAATGGCTGTTCGGCGCCAAGGCGTGGGACAAGGCCTATGCACAGCGATCGTCGCCCGTGGGACAGATGGAATACGCCCCCTACAACTTCGCGCGCGAACTCCAGTACAAGACCTACTACGAACTGCTGGCCGACCAGCGGCTGGTCCGCATGTACGAGGTCGAGGCGCGGCAGGGGCGCGGGGCGAAGACCTACACGCCCGAGCAGATGATGGACGACATCACGCGCGCCGTCTTCATCCGCCCCGGAGGCCGCTCGCTCTCGATCTGGGAACGGATGAGCCAGAAGAACTACGTCGACGCGCTGATCGTCTCGTCGAACCTGACGATGGTGAAGACCACCAAGCTGGGATCGACGCTCCGCGACCACGCGCACGACGGGCGCGGATGCGCCTGCTCGCTGATGCAGGACGCTCCCGAGCTGAACCTCGAACCGCTGCCGAGACCCGAGGAGATCGGCTTGCGCACGGCGCGCAACTACGACATGATGCAGCGCGTGAGCGAAACCACGTCGGCCAAACGGGCTGAAATGCGAAGGCTGCTGACCGTCGTGCAGGGCCGCTTCCAAAGCGGCGACCAGGCGACCCGAAACCATTACCGCGATCTCGAATTGAGGCTGAAAGAAGCCTTGCGAATGTTATAAACCAAAACGCTGCAAAAGCCGTCTTCCACCCCGGGAAGACGGCTTTGCGGCAACTGAAAGGGCTGTTAAAGAGGTTACGATCTCGAAGCAATATCGGAAAAACAGATTCGATTTAACAGAAAAACAACTCAAACACATCTATATTTGTAATATGAAAAAATTCCTTACGCTATTCGTTCTGGTCTGTCCCCTGCTGGCGCTGGCGCAGCAGACCCGGCAGATCACGGGCCAGGTGCTCGACCGCGCCGACGGAGCGCCGCTCGTGGGAGCAACCGTCTTCATCGCACCCGAGGAGACCCAGGCCAAAGACTACAATCCGCAGGGAACAATCGCCTACGAGCAGGGACGCTTCGCCTTCAAACTGCCCGCAAGCGTCCGGAAAGTCGTGGTCAGCTACCTCGGCTACGAAGCCCGGACCCTCGATATTTCGGGCAAGAGCGATTTCACGATCTACCTCTCGGCGTCGGACAACAAGGTGGACGCCGTGGTGGTGACCGGATACCAGCGTATCGAGAAACGCAAACTGACCTCGTCGATCTCTTCTGTCAAGATGTCGGACATCGCGCGGGACGGCGTGGCGAGCGTCGACGAAATGCTCTCCGGCTCGATCGCCGGTCTCGTGTCGACCCCCACCACGGGCGGACCGGGCGCGGCCAGCAAGATCAAGATCCGAAGCACCGTGACGCTGAACGGCAACACCGACCCGCTGTGGGTGCTCGACGGCATGCCGCTCGAAGGCAACGACATTCCGAAGGACTGGTCGTCGAAGGAGAGCGTCGACAACCTCTACAACATGTCGATCGCGGGACTCAACCCGTGGGACATCGAGGACATCACCGTACTGAAAGACGCCGCCGCGACGGCCATTTACGGCGCCCGCGCGGCGAACGGCGTCATCATCATCACCACCAAGAAAGGCCTCCGCAACCAGGCAATGCGCGTCAACGTCTCGGCATCGCTGTTCGTGACCGACCGTCCCGACCTCTCGCGCCTCAACCTGATGAACGCCTCGCAGAAGGTCGATCTGGAGCTGGGGCTGGCGGCGAACGCCCGGCTCAACTACCTGCCGGGCATGGGCGGCGTAGCCCGCATTCTGGACAAGGCCGGGGAGCGCCCGGCGCTCGTCAACGGCGGAAGCCTCGCATCGCTCTCCCCCGAGACGCAGAGCGCGATCGGCGCCCTGCGCCGCAACGGCACCGACTGGGGCCGCGAAATCTACCGGACTGCGCTCAACCAGCAGTACAGCGTCAGCATTTCGGGCGGCAGCGGCAAGACCGGCTACTACTTCTCGGGCGGCTACTACAACGAGCAGGGAACGACCGTCGGAACGGGATTCGAGCGTCTGAACCTCACGATGAAGACCGACTACGACCTGCTGCAGAACCTGCGCTTCGGAGCCTCGGTGTTCGTGGGGCAGAACAAGAACGACTCCTACCTCTCCGACACGGACGTGTTCACCAACCCGTCGCGCTACACCCGCACGGTGAACCCCTACCTCAACGCCTACAATCCCGACGGCAGCTACGCGTACGACCCCGACATGACGGTCAATACGGGCAACACCGACGTGCTCGACTTCAACTTCCTGGAGGAACGCGCCCGCACGGAGTACACGCTCAAGACCCGTTCGATCAAGACGATCTTCGACCTGGATTACCGTCCGGTGAAGGGATTGAAACTCTACACGCAGTTCGGCCTGCAAGTCGACAACTCCGCGACCGAGAAAATGGCGCAGGAAAACACCTACTTCACCCGCAAGTATCAGCTCAAATCAATGGTGGATCAGGTAGTGCGCCTGCCGAAAGGCGGCGTAATCCAGAACTGGAACGGCGACCTCTCGCAGTACAACTGGAAAGCGCAGGCCGAATATGCGGGCACGTTCGGCGGAAAGCATGAACTGGACCTGATGGCCGGTCTGGAGATGCGCGGCGTAACCAACACGACCGTACACACCAAGGGATTCGGATACGACCACAAAACGATGACGACCAAACCGATCAACGTACCCGAAGACAGCGACTTGCTGGACGACGAGAGTTTCAGGCAGTATACGAAAAGCTTCTACGAAAACCGCTACATGTCGTACTTCTTCACAGGGTCGTACACCTACGACAACCGCTACACCGTTTTCGGTTCGATGCGCTACGACGGCACGAACCTCTTCGGCGTGGACCCCAAATACAAGTTCAACCCGATGTGGTCCATCTCGGGCGCATGGAGCATCAACCGCGAACGGTTCCTGCGCGACGCCCGGTGGCTCGACAACCTGCGCCTGCGGGTATCCTACGGCGCCCAGGGCAATATCGACCGCACCACCTCGCCCTACATTCTCGGTACGTGGAACAGCACCTCGCTCGGCGGAGCGAGCGAAGACCGCATCGACGTAACGTCGCCGCCCAACCAGAACCTGCGCTGGGAGACGACCTATTCGTGGAACACGGCCCTCGATTTCGCTGCTTTCGAACACCGTATCGGCTTCACGTTCGAACTCTACGGACGCCGAAGCAAGGACCTGATCACCACGCGCACGATCCCTTCGGAGACGGGATTCATCTCGACATCGAGCAACTACGGCGAAATCTCAAGCAAAGGTATCGAATTCACGCTCAACACGGTGAACGTCCGCACGCGAGACTTCCGCTGGGAGACCTCGATCAACATCGCCCACAACACCGACAAGGTCGAAAAGGTGCGTATCGACGACAACAGCTGGAGCCCCTCGCTGCAAGGCTATTCGTCGGGCGCCGTGTTCGCCATCAAAACCGCCGGGCTGGACGCAAACGGCATTCCGATGTTCTGGCGCGACGGAAAGAGGATCTCGCTCCAGGAGTTCGTCGGTTTCCGCGTGGAAGCCAGCGACCCCTGGGGACTGGGAATTCCGGAATATTTCGAATACGGTCCGGCGATGAATGTATCGCAGAAGGACGTGCGCAGCTACCTGACCTACGTCGGTTCCCGCAACCCGGATGTGACGGGAGGTTTCAACAACCGGTTCTACTACAAGAATTTCGACCTCGTGCAACTTCGTTTTCGGACAGCTCATGACGCGCTCGCCCTTCTACAACCCCGCGCAGACCAACCCCGGGCAAAACTACACCACCGAAATGAACAAGGTGTGGTCGCCGTCCAACACCTCGGGAACCTATCCTTCGCTCACGGGCAACCTGCAGGCCGACGGTTCGGCCTGGGGCGACTGGGACGAGAATCCCGATCCGTACAGGGTCTATTACTGGATCATGGACAATTTCCCGACAAACGTCAACCTGTTCAACAGCCTCGACATCTGGAACAGGAAGATCAACTACTTCCGCGTGAACAGCATCCGGCTGGGATACTCCTTCCCGCAGCGAATCACACGCAAACTCCACATGGCCGGATTGCGCGTGCACTTCGAAGCCCGCAACCCGCTGGTGATCGCCACGAACTACGACGGCTATTTCGATCCCGAGACCTACGGCAACATCTATGCGCAGCCGATGGCGCGCACCTACTCGGTCGGACTGAACATTACCTTCTAATACGTTGAAAAAATGAGAAAAAACGCATATATCCTGCTTGCCGCACTGGGACTCGCCTCGTGCAACTACCTGGAAATCGAGCCTGTCGGAAAGGTGATTCCCCACAAGACCTCGGAATACCGGGCGCTGCTCACCGAGGGTTACAGCCGGTTTCCCTACACCAGTTCGAAGGCCTACACCGGACTGCTGTCCGATGAGGTCGGCATGTTCCACGAAGGCAACTTCTTCGACAGCAGCGACGCCATAGCCCTCTCCTACAACTACACCTGGCAGTACGAAACGCAGATGTGGGAGTATCCCTACCAATATTATTACCGCGCCGCCTTCCAGGCCAATGCCGTGATCGACGGCGTGGCGGACGCGGACGACGACTCCTCGGAAGACAAGCGGCAGATTCTCGGCGAAGCCTATGCCATGCGCGCTTACGCACACTTCGATCTGGTGAACCTCTACGGGAAGCCCTACGATCCGCAGACCGCTTCGACCGACCGGGGCGTACCCCTGTCCACCTACATCGACATCGAGCAGAAATACCGCCCGACGAACGTCGCCGCAGTCTACCGGCAGATCGTCGAAGACATCGAGGCCGCCGAAAGGACGATGACCCTGGAGAAACAGGAGAGTCCGACGCTCAACTACCGGTTCTCGCTCGATGCGCTCGCCGCCTTCAAGGCACGCGTCATGCTCTACATGCGCAACTGGCAGGCGGCT
>ERZ1107006.3261-NODE-3261-length-10747-cov-4.539656_pt1 | contig 10747 bp, 8 predicted proteins | sample MGYA00403696_ERZ1107006 | MGnify/ENA primary metagenome ERZ1107006 (study PRJEB35170, sample SAMEA104062441) | human gut metagenome | biome: human gut; feature: human-associated habitat; material: faeces | place: Denmark | collected 2012-08-13 ...
GTGGAAATGGGGGAGCGGTCGTGTTGGAACGTTTTTTGCGGCGGTTTGTGCCGAATTATGAAAGTGTCGAGGACCCGGCGGTGCGGAAAGCTTATGGGACATTCAGCAGCGTGGTGGGGATCTGCTGCAATGTGGTGTTGTTCCTGCTGAAATATGTGATGGGTTCGCTTTCCCACTCCATCGCCATTGTATCGGATGCGTTCAACAACCTGTCCGATGCCGGTTCCTCTTTTATTACACTTGCCGGATTTCTTTATGCCGGGAAAACTCCGGATTCGGAGCACCCGTTCGGACATGGGAGGTTTGAATATGTGTCGGGATTTGTTGTAGCGATTGCTATCCTGATGATGGGATTTGAGCTTTTAAAAACTTCCTTTTCCAAAATTTTGCATCCGGAAGCCGTAGACACAAGTCTGCTTGCCATGGGAATTCTGGTATGCTCCATTCTGGTAAAAATCTACATGTACTGTTACAACCATTATATTGGGAAAAAACTCGATTCGGATGCCATGCAGGCGACCGCCATGGATTCGCTTTCCGACACCATTGCCACCTCTGTGGTTCTGGCAGCCATGATTATTATGCGCCTGACATCCATCAATGTCGATGGATTTGGCGGTCTGCTGGTAGCCATTTTCATCCTCTATGCCGGAATAAAAGCGGTCAAAGACACCATGGACCCGCTTCTCGGAAAAGCTCCGGACCAGACATTTGTCCGGGAAATCCGTGCCATTGTCATGTCCCATCCCAAAGTACACGGTATCCATGATCTGATCGTACATGACTACGGTCCCGGCCGCCGCATGATCACCCTGCATCTGGAAGTTCCGGGGGACGAAGATGTCTTTCAGCTCCATGACATGATCGATCACATTGAACGGGAGCTGGATCAGAAACTCGGATGCGAAGCCGTCATCCACATGGATCCGATTGAAACCAATAATGCCGCAATTGCCCAGATGCAGCAGCAGGTGGAACAAAAGGTTCTTGAAATTGACCGCCGTATTACCATCCACGATTTCCGCCTAATCAACTGCGATACCCACACCAGCATTGCCTTTGACGCGGTCATCCCCTATGGTATGCGGATCCGTCCGGAAGACCTGAAGGGAAAAATTGAAAACAAGCTGCAGGAAATCGAAGGAAACTATCAGTTTATGATTCATGTGGATCAGAGTTATGTGCCTGTATAAAAATAACGGTTCGCAGATTTCTGTGAACCGTTATCCTGACAGCTTCATTTATTTATTACATGCCTCGTAAGCATCCTGAAAGAAAATCTCCTGTGAGTTTACCGGCTCCTCATTGATATGACGATCCTCATAAATGCCTTCGGCATTCTGCTCTTTTCCCTTCTCATCATCTTTCATGATGGTATCAAAGATATACCGGATGCGCTCCCGGATTGCAGGATCATAAACCGGAGCTGCCACTTCCACGCGGCGCACCGTATTTCTCGTCATAAAATCGGCAGATGCAATGTACATCTTTTCTTCATCCCCCACACCAAAACGATAAATTCTGGAATGTTCGAGATAACGTCCAACAACGGAAATCACCCGGATATTTTCCGTCACGCCCGGAATCTGTGGCTTCAGGCAGCAGATGCCCCTCACAATCAGATCAATCTTTACACCGCTTGCAGATGCCTCATACAGTGCCGCAATAATGCCCGGATCACAGAGGGAATTCATTTTTGCCACGATACGGGCTTCCCTTCCCTGCTGCGCGTTTTTTGTTTCCCTACCAATCAGCCGCAAAAATTTATCCCGCAGCCAGTATGGTGCCAGCACCAGTTCATTCCATGCCAGCGGTTCGGAATATCCGGATAACATATTAAATACCGCTGTGGCATCCTCCCCAATCGACTCTTTGCAGGTAAAGATTCCACAGTCCGTATATAATTTTGCCGTCGAATCGTTATAGTTTCCGGTTCCCAGATGAACATAGCGGCGGATTCCGTCCTCTTCCCGGCGGACCACCAGTGCGATCTTGCTGTGTGTTTTAAGGCCAACGAGACCATAGATCACATGACAGCCTGCCTGTTCCAGTTTTTTCGCCCATACAATGTTGTGCTCCTCATCGAAACGGGCTTTCAGCTCAACCAGAACCGACACCTGCTTGCCGTTTTCCGCTGCCTGTGCCAGACTGCTGATAATCGGGGAATTTCCGCTGACACGATACAGTGTCTGTTTAATCGCCAGGACATCCGGATCTTTGGATGCCTGCCGGATGAAATCCACAACCGGATCAAAGGTCTCGTAAGGATGCATCAGGAGAATATCACCTTTCCGGATATTCGTGAAGATATCATCATCATTCATCAGTGCCGGAACCGGCTGAGGCGTATATTTCGGTGTCTTTAAATGGTCGTATCCGTCAAGGCCGTACATCTTCATAAGGACCGTCAGATCCAGAGCACCCGGGATCTCGAAGATGTCTTCCTCGTTGACTTCCAGCTCCCGTTTTAATACCTTGAGGAGTCTCTGATCCGCCTTATCCTCGATCTCCAGACGGATGACCTCGCCCCACTGCCTGCGCTTTAACTGCTTCTCGATCTCTTTTAACAGATCTGCTGCCTCATCCTCGTCAATGCTTAAGTCCGCATTACGCATGATCCGGAAAGGATGTGCACAGACAATATCATAATTCAGGAACAGTTTATCCATGTTCCGTTCGATGATCTCTTCTAACAGAATGATCTTGCAGGTCTTGCCCTTGGACGGGATCCGCACTACACGGCTTAAGACGCTGGGTACCTGTACGGTGGCGAATTCCAGTTCCTCGTCGCTGTTTTTCTTCCGCACCATGGCTCCGATGTTCAGAGACTTGTTGCGGATCAGCGGAAACGGTCTGGAAGAATCCACTGCCATGGGGGTCAGTACGGGATACACATTTTCCTGAAAATACTGATCCACATACACAGCTTCCTCCGCTGTCAGCTGTTCATGCTCTCTTATGATATGCAGACCGTTTTTCTCCAAAAGAGGGAGTAGGGAACGGTTATAGGTGGAATATTGCAGATCCACCAGTTCATGGATCGCCACATGCAGCGCCTTTAACTGCTCTGTGGGCGTCATGCCGGCGATATCCTTTTTGGTATAGCCCGCATTTTCCATATCCTTTAAGGATGCCACCCGGATCATGAAAAATTCATCCAGGTTAGATGCTGTAATGCTTAAAAATTTCAACCGTTCAAACAGAGGGATGTTTTTATCCCTGGCTTCATTCAACACTCTGTGGTCAAAAAGCACCCAGCTGAGTTCCCGGTTGGTATAATACTTGGGATCACTGAAATTGATTTCCATATCGTCCTGCTGCCTCCCTTAAAATTTCTTCTTCTGCCGGATCACCGGTGTGATGCTGTATACTTCTTTGAAAAATTCCGTGTTCGTCTGGAAGAATCCTCTTTCCAGCGTAATATCTTCCTGGGTATCTATTTTCAGGATCAGTTCGTTATCTTGCAGTGTGGCCTTCACACCCTTCATTTTCTGTTTGTGGCTGCGGTCCAGGCTGTTGGCCAATCGCAGAATGGCTGTCAGCTTCGCTACAATCAAATAGCTCTCCTTATCCAGTCCCTGGGGATGATCCTGTGCCTGCCCGTAATACACGAAATTACTGTGATTAAAACGCACCACATTAGCTACGATCTCACGCTCCATATGGGAAAGTCCGATCATCTCCGTCGCCATGATAATATCATAGGACGCTTCTCCGATATTAATCATGCTGATATATTTTCCACAGTCATGCAAGATTGCAGCCAGGCGCAGATACAAACGCTCTCTCTGGCCCATGCCATGGACTTTTTTCATACTGTCAAAAATCGTGGTGGTGATATGTTCCAGGGTATCCGCTCTCCTGGTACTGCCATTGTAGCGTTTGCTGATATTCATTGCGCAGGCGATAATATCCTCCGCAAAATCATGCTCTCCCCGGAGTAATTTATTCTGCTCCGCATATTCATAAGCGATACCATCGCACAATGTGACACCCGGTGCCCAGATCAGCGCCGCTCCCATCAGCTCTGCAATGCGTTTGGTCAGGACCGCACTGATATACACAAGAGGGACTTTTTCCTCCGCAATATCCATCCGCTTTGCAAGCTCCGTGGTTCCTCTGGTCCGAAGTGCCTCCATCAGCTGGTCAAATGCCTTACTGTCCACCATAGCATTTCCGTCTCCCCGCTCATGTGCCTTCCGCACTGCCCAGGGTGACAGATAATCATCCACGATAATGATATTTTTGATCTCACGATCCTTAAGATACAGCTTTTTATAATCATCCAGCTGTGCCGTAGCCAGTTCGTCCACCAGCTGCTCCATCTGGGTACTGCCCGCATTCAGATGATTCAACAGCTCCTGTAAACGTAATACACCAAGGCGTAAGTTCTGGGTCGATACCAGAGTATCCTTGTCAAACAGAGAGATCTGAATACTTCCGCCTCCAATGTCCAGAATCGCCGTCTTCTCCTCGATGATTCTGCGGAACGTCTCCCCTTTGGAGGCAATCGACTTGTAATCCAGGAATCTCTGCTCGGAGTTGCTTAAGATCTCTACCCGGATGCCGGTACGCTGCTCGATCTGATCCTGCAGGATCAGGGTATTCTCCGTCTCACGGATGGCACTGGTGCCGTATGCCTTATAAGCGATCACTTTATAAGATTCCATGATCTGTGCGAATTCTTTCAGGGTATGACACAGATCATCCATTTTTTCATTGCTGATCTTCCCATTGGCATAGGTATCCGATCCCAGATCGATTCTCTGACGGATACAGTCGATCTCCCGCATGGTATTTTTCCCCGAAAAATCAAATATTTTCATGGTGAGTTCGAAACTGCCCACATCGATGGCAGCAAAAGTTTTTACACTCATAGGGTTCCTCACTTTCCTAACAGGTAATCAATGAACTGCTGGGCACTTCTTCCGGACAATCCGCCGTGGGATAGTTCCCATTTATTAGCCTCCTGTAAAAGCTCCTCTTCCGGCATCTCCACATGATATCGCTCCGCCAGTGTCTTTACGATATTCTGGAATTCCTTTTTATTGGGAGCGCCGAAGTAAATAGTCACGCCGAAACGATATACCAGCGACAGCTTCTCCTGTACGGTATCACTGGTATGCATATCCTCGCGGGTCTCTTCCTTGTCACTGTAATTTTCGCGGATGAGATGACGGCGGTTGGATGTCGCATAGATCAGAACATTCTCCGGCTTTTTCTCCAGTCCGCCCTCGATGACTGCCTTGAGGTATTTGTACTCGATCTCAAATTCCTCAAAGCTTAGGTCATCCATATAAATAATGAATTTATAATTGCGGTTCTTGATCTGACTGATGACCGCATTCAGATCCTGGAACTGATGCTTGTAGACTTCGATGATCCGCAGTCCCCTGTCATAATATTCATTGGCAATCGCTTTGATGCTTGAGGATTTACCGGTGCCCGCATCGCCAAACAGCAGACAGTTGTTGGACTTTTTTCCATTCACAAATGCCTCTGTGTTGTCCACCAGCTTTTTCTTGGGAAGCTCGTAGCCTACCAGATCATCCAGCTTCACGTGGGCAATATTTAAAATCGGAACGATATGTACTCCTTCCTCATCATGGGTGATGCGGAAAGACTTGTGCAGGCCAAATTTACCGACACCGTATTCTTTATAGAACTGGGTCAGTGTGGATTTCATATCTTCTGCGGTTCCGTCTGCGCAGAACTTCTCCGCCAGCTCACAGATTCTGGCGCAGATCCGTTTATTATAAACCTTGCTCTCCTGCATGCTGCTGGCATAATTTTCTATTAAGGAAAATTCCGGTACCTTAAGTATCTCCATCATGGGAGCAAAATCAAAATCATAGAATTCCTTGAAAATGCAGATATCATGCAGCGCCGCATCGTTGATGGAGCCGGCAATCTCTCCGCGGATCTCACAGCCGCAGCTGTAGCTGTTCTCGTTGTTCACCAAAAGATTTGCCAGGTAACAGTGCCACAGATTCCCATGAAATCCGTAATTACCCGCCAGGTCGATCAGGTCATGGATACACTCGTAAAACAGTGCCGCCATGTCCTCTGTATTGTAATATTCATCATCGTAATGGGACATGAGAAATGCCATATCATACAGCAGTTCCCCATCCTCAAAATCACGATATACGATCAGTTCTTTTTCTCTCATATGTCTAACCTTCTTGTCTTATGTTTTAACTGTTCAGAGCCACGTAACGATTATCGAATGGTCGTCGGATGCTTGTATTCGTAATACTTAGTAATTGCCCAGGATCTTCATGCTGCGGGCTTCTTCCCGAAGTCCCCGCAGTGCGTTTTTCACTGCGCTGTCCGCAAGGTTCCCCTCAAAATCGATGAAGAAACGATACTCCCAGTTCCGGTCGGGAATGGGGCGGCTCTCGATCTTGGTCATGTTTAGATTGTTGTAAATAAAATGGGACAGAATGTGATACAGGGATCCGCTCTCGTGGGGGATCTCCAGGCACAGACTGATTTTGTTGGCATTTTTACGGAAGATCTTCTGGTTCGTCACAATGATGAAACGGGTGGAATTGCTGTCGGAATCATTGATCCCTTTTTCCAGAATTTCCAGTCCGTAGGTCTCTCCCGCATATTCGCTGGCGATAGCTGCCTGGGTTTTATCCTTTTCCTTCGCTACTTTTAATGCTGCGAAAGCGTTGTTCTGCATACTGATCTGCTGCCAGTCATGCTCCGCCAGATATCTGGCACTCTGCATCAGGGACTGGGGATGGGAATAGACTCTTTTGATCTCTTCCATCTTCGTCCCGGGCAGTGCCAGCAGACAATGCTCGATGGGAATGACCTGCTCTCCTACGATATAATTCTCGAATTCTACCAGCAGATCATAGATCTCATTCACGATTCCGGCGGTGGAATTCTCAATGGGAAGTACCGCGAAATCTGCGCTGCCTTCATCAATGGCACTCATGGCATCCCGGAAAGTTTCCACATGGAAGGCATTGACATTTTCCCCGAAAAATCTGCGCATGGCAGCCTGGGAATAAGATCCCTCCGCTCCCTGGTAGACCACTCTGGCACAGTCGGTTTCCAGTTCTTCCACGCCGATAAAAGGAAGCCTTCCCTCACTTCCGTGGGCGGCTAACAGCTGGTACTGAAGCTTCCGGCTCATGGACATGATCTGTTCAAACAGTTCTTCCACGCCGTGGCTGTTGAAATCGTTGTGGGTCAGTGCCTTGACACCGGCGATCTTCTCCTGCTCACGTTGCTTGTCGAATACTTTTTTCCCCGTCTCTATTTTATATTCCGCCACCTGTCTGCTGACATCCATGCGCTCCTCATAGAGATTTACGATCTGTCTGTCAATGGTGTCGATCTGTTGTCTTAACTGTGATAAATCCATGCTGTTCTCCTTAACTTAACTGATATCTGCGAATTGTTCCGCTGCAAAGCAGCTATCGCAATTCTCAAGCATTCGGAATCCGCTGATTTCAAATGTAACTATTCAGAATAGTTACATTCTATATCAATTTCACCTTGTTCGCAAGCAAGAAGCACGGTATAATATTAGATATTACACAAACTTTACATTCCATCTTGTTGGAAAGAAGGTTAATACATGAAAGATAAAAAAGCATTGTTGATTTTAATTCCTTTTCTTCTGTTCGTAATCATCGTCGGTGCACTTGCCATCGTGGGCGACCGGATCCCCGACAATCCCCCGGAGACGGTAGGCAATACCGCGGGCAATCTGAACAATTCCGGTTACTTCTGTGAGTACGACGGAACGGTGTATTTTGCCAATGCTTATGACAGTAACACCCTGTACTCCATGGATCCTTCGGAGCAGAATATCAAAAAACTGGGCAATGCTTCCGTGGAAAATATTTTAGCCGGAGGAAACTACCTCTATTACTACCAGACCGGAGCTTCCGGGGATGCCGGTATTGGTGCCCTGCGCACCGTTCGTTCCTTTAACCGCTGTAAATTAAACGGTACGGATGTGACCGGACTTACCAGAGATCCCATCGTTTCCGCCCAGTTGGTGGGAAGTAATCTCTACATCATGACCTCAGGCGATAACGGACCTTTATTTTACCGCATGAAAATCGACAAATCCGACAAAACGGATCTGGCAGATTACGAGATCAATCCCGCCTGTGCCGTGAACGGTACCATCTATTACAACGGTACTCAGGAAAATCATTATCTCTATGCGCTAAATACCTCGACGGACAGCATCTCCACTCTATGGGACGGCAATCTGTGGTACCCTATTGCACAGGGTGACTATATCTACTATATGGATGTGGAAAATAATTACAGACTCTGCCGTTATTCCCTCTCACGGAACGAAGTGGAAGTTCTGACCGAAGAACGGATTGACTGCTTTAATGTGGGATACGGCTATGTGTACTATCAGGTGAACGGCGAGGAAGCATGTCTGAAATGCATGCGGGATGACGGCAGCGATTCCTGGGTTATTGCCGAGGGCAATTATACCGCCATCCATATGACTTCCCAGTATGTTTACTTCCAGATGTTCGGAGAGACTTCCACCTGGTATCATTCACCCCTGGGGACATGGACTTACAGCAGCTTCGACGGAGCCAGAGAGGCAGCACTGGATGTCCTGAAAAAGTAATTGTATTACCAGACAAAAAGAGCCACAGGCATTTCGCCTGCGGCTCTTTTTAACCTTCTTCGATATGATTCAGACCTTGATTCAGAATCGTGATGATATGGTCATCTGCCAACGCATAAAAAATCGTCTTGCCATCTCTGCGGTTCTTCACCAGATCCATCTGCTTCAATACCCGCAGCTGATGAGAAATAGCGGACTGGGACATGCCCAGCAGCGTGGCAATATCATACACACACATCTCAGAACACAACAGTACCGACAAAATTTTTAATCTCGTTGCATCTCCAAACACTTTGAAAAACTCTGCCAGATCCTGAAGTTCCTCTTCCGGCGGCATCTTCTCATCGATCTGTCTTATGGTCTCCGGATCAGCGGAGAGATAACTATTCTTCTCTTCCATCGTATTCTCCATTATCATTGCTGTATCAGCAGATGCCTGCCGCACCTGCTGTTATCTATGGTTGACTATATTTACTATACACTATTTCTGTGAATTCGACAAATGAAAATATTGCCGCATCCCCTCTGTCATGGTAATCGTTCCCTCATGGTCGATGAACAGTCCTTCCGCATCATATTTTTCCAAAAGCTTCTGCCCTTCCTCTGATCCTAATACAAAGCAGGCGGTAGACAGCGCATCACTTAAAAATCCGTCCGTTGTCACGATGGTAACGCCCGCTACATCGCTACGTGCGGGGAAACCGGTCCTGGGATCCAGTATATGATGATATCTGACACCATCCACTTCCACATACCGCTCGTAGTCCCCCGAGGTGGATACACAGTACCCGCCATCCAGTGTCAGCACTCCCACACTTTGCGAAGGATCCTGCGGATCTGTCACCGCAATCTGCCAGGCTCCGCCTTCCGGCTTGTTTCCGTAGGTTAAAATGCTGCCTCCCACAGAGATCACAGCACCGCTTACCTTAGGATGTTCCTCCAGGGTCTTACGGATCTCATCCAGTGCTACCCCTTTTCCCACTGCTCCGAGGTCTATCTGCATTCCCGCCGGAATACTCACCGCCATACTGTCCGTCCGCTGTTCCAATATCATCTGCTGCCAGCCAGCCGAAGCGAGTGCCTGTTCTATTTCCTCCCGCCCCGGAAGTTCATAATCCTGCGGATCATCTGCTGCCGCCCAGGTATCAATGTCCCACAAGCGGCTGAGCTTACCGATGCTCACATCGAAAGCACCACCTGTCTGTTCCGAGATCTGCAAACACCGTTCCAGCCAGCCTGCCATCGCAGTGGAGACCTGTATCTGCCCTTTTCCGGCGGCTGCATTGATCTTCGCCACTTCCGCACTATCCAGCCGCCAGGAAAGTTCCTGTTGTTCCAGGTCGTTTAATTTCTGCAAAACAACGTCCGTTACCTTTTCATCTGTTTTTCCGTCCGTTGCAGCCGGGGAATTTCCGGTCACGTAAACGGTCTGGGAGATCACGGTTCCCATTGCGGTATCTATGCATTTTTCGCATTCGGTCTGCTGTCCGCAGCCTCCCAGCAAAAGCGCCGGGATCATTGCAAAAAACGTTGCCAGGCACACCACCCGGGGCATTTTCAAATACTTCTTCATTTTTTACATTCCTTTTGCTATACTGTTCTCATCGAAAGGAGTTCCTTATTCCTATGAATGCTTCCATAAATGATCGAAAAAAAGCAGTTCTCCTTGCAGCAGTTCTGCTTGTAATAGCCATTCTTTGCGGAATCCGGATCTATGCGGTCTCCCACAGTTCCACCGGAAACGGTCAGGCGCTCTATGCTGACATTTATCAAAGCGGTGAATTACTTGAGACCATCCGTCTGGACACAGTGACTGACGAATATATCTTTGAAGTTCCGGGAGAGGGTGGCGCCTCGAACACCGTCTGCGTCCGTCCGGGCAGCATCGCCATTATCTCTGCCAATTGTCCGGATCAGATCTGTGTTCATCAGGGATTTATCAGCACCTCACTGCTTCCCATCACCTGTCTGCCCAACCGGCTGGTGATTCGGGTAAGGGAAGAGGCTGCCTGTTTGGATGACACGACGCTCGTCCCGGACGGCGTGACCTATTGATGAAATATCATGATGCCAGGGTCAAAAGGTCTAAGCCCACATGAGCTTGCTCATAAGTGGGTGAAA
>ERZ1107006.3263-NODE-3263-length-10739-cov-6.728192_pt1 | contig 10739 bp, 12 predicted proteins | sample MGYA00403696_ERZ1107006 | MGnify/ENA primary metagenome ERZ1107006 (study PRJEB35170, sample SAMEA104062441) | human gut metagenome | biome: human gut; feature: human-associated habitat; material: faeces | place: Denmark | collected 2012-08-13 ...
AGCGTACCCGAACCATACTATAATGGGTTTATAAGTTCTCTTTGGGATGGAGGACGATTTATGGGACATTCCATTGAACAGTCCATGTTGACAGCAGAGATCTCCCTGCGCATGGAGGGCCTGTCAGTTTCAGATACCTGCGAGGACTGGTGCTGGAAGCTGCTCGCCGGTGAGATCACTTTGGAACAGTATTTAACTCATGTCATCTCTGGCAGTGAGGTGAGATAGCCTGTACGATTGGACAGGTCAGATTCGTATCATTTGATCAGATTCTCTATTCCGGACAGCGTAGGTTGTCCGGAATTTTTGTATTTGGCATTTGATGGCAAAACAACTCCAAAATTGTTGCAGGTGCCACCCTTGACCCCCGCAAAAATGGCTTCAAACCGGCATTACTGCTGACTGTGATGTCACATCTGACGCCCGCATAGACTCCATGATGCCATAACTGACCCCCGCCATTTTCGAAAGCGAAGGTCTCACAAACCGCATCAAACTGCCATTTCCGGTCCGCGTTGCGGGCCGGTGTGGGCTGCGGTGATGTCACCGCTTTATCCTGCTTCATTTTCGACCCCATGTGTCACCCCCATTTTACAGGGTAAACCACCCTTTGGGATGGGTCATGGAACTCGTCAAATGTAGCGGATTTGTGTATGAGATTTTAACCCTGCTTGCCTGGATGACCCACACAAGCCTGAGAAATTCTGCTTTCTCAAATACTCCGCAAAAACGGCCAAACAGGGGCTGGTATGGGAGCAGGGGGTGTTTCCTTACTCCGGCGGCGAAAGCCTCACACAGGCCCATACAGGCGGTCATAGAGGGTATTTCTCCTCTCTGACTGCAAAGGAAAAAGACATGCATGCCCTGACCAACACAACAACAACACCTTACTCTATGCGTGTGTGCAATTCCGTTTGACATATATGTCTAATAGGCCAACCATACGAAAAACAATCATTTTGGTCCGTATGGCAGCATGGAGATTTTGGAATTATCAAAAAGGCCAAGATTTTCTCAAAAGATTTAGCTCCAAAAAGGAGAGGGATCAGCTTTTGCTAATCCCCCTCTTGGCAGTATATTTGTTATAAAGCTGTTAATCCCACCAGAAGTACCAAACGGTGGACTGCCGCAGCACATCTGCCAGAACGCCCACAGTGGCGTCCTCTGGACCCTGGTCAATCACATCGGGGCAGAAGCCATACAGTTCCACCGCTGCATCCATGGCCTTCTCCTTGTGGACGGGAGCCGGGAGCAGGAACTCCAGCTCATCGTGGCTCATGGCGGCAGGCACCGCGCCGTACTGCTCGAACCAGTATTTCGCCGCTGCCATCAGCTCCGGCGTATCGGGGCAGTCGTTCCAGTTTCCGAAGGGCAGGTAGGCAAAGATCTCCCAGGGGTTCTTGACCGGAATTTTCGCCAGAATGAGAGGGTGGGTCATATCGGTGTCGGAATCCCAGTAGCAGGAGATACGGTTATTCTCATAGCCGCCTTCCATCTCGCCCAGGATTTCCTCATCCCAGTCCATATCGTCATCCTCGGCTTCTTCCTTGCGCTGGCCGGTCAATTCCTCCAAAACCGCCTTTCCGTCTTTGACAGAGGTGGAGAGCATCTTCTTCCGGTACTCCGTTACAGTTTTGAGGTCAAATTCGTAAATGTCTACATCATTCTTCGGGTCGGCGTTCATCACCAGACACTCCAGCAGCGTTTCGTCATCCGCCTTGATGAGTACCGGCACAAAGCCTTCTTTGACACTTTCCCGTTTGGCATAGCTGTATGCCGACATGATGGGATCATCGTCCTTCATGGAGGGGAAATAGGTGCATTCACAGTCCAGATACTCCATCAACGCCTCGGTCAGTTCAGAGGGCTCCAGCGTGTCCTCGTCGAAGTCCTGTCCCTGCCAGTTGGTGAAGCGTTCCTCAATCACCTTTGCCATGGCCTGGTACCGCGGTACCAAGGTAAACGGAATCGTCCCCCTTGTGGATGTTACAAGCGGGGCACAGGTATTGCTGGCCGAAGCAGGCAAAAACAAGGACCGCTCCTGGACTCATGACCTGCCGACTGTAACCTACAATAACAGAGCATATTATCTGTTGAATAAGGCCGGAACTTACAAAGGGGTATGGCTGAGCGGTGATGGTGACAATGCCGGTACATATACCTATGCCGATGAAATCACAGTCGCCGGTGAGGCAAGCTCCTGGACAAACACGATCCGGCTGTACACCACGGCGGATCAGACGGAAAATACCAGCAATGACCATGCGCAGAGCTTTTACTACCTCACGCGGGTATATTCCAACACGGTGCCCCAATATTCGATAAATGGCATCGTATGGGCCGGTGACCACCAGACCCACCGCCTGACAACCTATTATAATCGTAGAGTGCTGAACTTTGATTTGACCAAGGAGATCGTGCCTGAAGCGACAACGAAGGCGACCGGCAAAAAGGCCTGTGCTGTCAGCAGCGGTGAAAAAGTCATTTACCGCATTACACTGCAGGCGCGGGATGGACTGACCGGGCAGATCAAGCTGCAGGGCAAGGATATAAAGGACCTGCTGCCTGCCAGTCTGACAGGTTTCCGATGGACAAAGGGTGAAAACATTGCCGTCAGCTATGACTTTGGGACAGGCGAAGGCGCCGGTATGATAACTGGCAGCCAGGATGATTGGAAGATTACGGTGCCGGATGCTCAAAAGCCAAACCAGCAGGCTATTACCTGGGGTGATGGTTTCAGTATCTCCTTTGGCAGCCAGCCGGTGTATATCTATGTAGAGCTTACCTACCCGCAAGGCGATGCCTGGGATGCCTATGTGGACGCCTACAGCAGCACTGGTGTGGTCAACACGTTCCAAGCCATGGGTATGGACGACAGTGTCAGCCACAACCTGAAAATGACGGGAAAAGGCGTCCTGCAAAAGGGCGTATACAATACGGCGGTTGTGAGATTGACTAATAACTTTGATGTTACAACAGGTTACTTTATAAGTAACAAGGGGACAAATTCCAGAAATATCTACGGCACTACGGGAACACATCCGTTCGCTACGCAGTACTATATTACTATCGCCAATGAGGGAAAAGGCCGGTTGTATCTGGAAGATGTTCAGGACATTCTGCCGGACGGCATGACCCTGAAAAATTTGCAGAGTGACCCTGCGAGATATTATTATGATTTTAGCAGAACGGTACAGACAATAACAACCGCCAACAGCTTTCCTTTTGCAGAGTGTACTACAAGCGGTAAAAATTTTACAGCGGTAAGGGTGCAGGTTGCAGCCAGCACAGCTGACTTGCAGGATGGACGGCAAAAAGTGACGTTCACCTTTACCCCCGGCGGGTCAGGTACTGTAAAGTATGATGCAGAATCAGGCAAGTGCTATCTTGAATCTGGGCAGGCAATACAGTTCGGATATTTCTGCTACTCTGGGTCAAAGACGCAGTCAAAAGATATGGCCGTTAATACTGCCGTAATGCCCTATTGCGATTATAATGGCGGTGGGATAGAGGTTGGAACGAGCCGCTTTGCCGTGAAGGACAGTTCTCAGATGGAAGCTGTGCTGCCAAACGATGATACGAATCCGACCATCAATGAAAATGCATGGGCAGCTGACTGTGGGTTTGCGGTGGACTCGGCGGACGAAACAACAAAATGGCTGACATCCACGGTTACACAGCATTTAGGCAAGGTGGAAATTGGACTGAGCAAGACAGTGTATGGTTCCACAAAATCACCAAATACAAAACCCAATGCAGTAGGCAACGAGGAAGAGGTTTGCTGGAGCGTGCTGGTTGAAAATAAAGGCACGACTGCACTGGAAGATTATGTTATCAGTGATGAAATACAGGAACCATATAGAATAACGAGTGTTTATGCCTACTTTGGTACTACAGAAGCTGAGTTAAAAAGTGGTAATACATATGCGTTTTTGTGCTCGATCAGGGATTATGACAAAGCAAGTGACACATTCCTGGTGGCGAACCAGCGGCTCAAAGTAAATGGCGATCCAATAAAAATACAGGCAGATACACATGGCGGAACCTATCGTAGTCACCCTGTTGTAGAAAAAGATCCTTCGTTCTACATTGCGATTGTTCGGGATACGGTATCTGGAAAACTCCGCGTGAATGTACGGCTGGCTGGTCCCACATGGGCAGTTCAGAGCGGAACCTATACAGATTTTCGGTTTTGGACCGAAAAGCCGGATGATTCTCGGCTGGTCAACAAGACCTACACCAACACCGCCTGGCTGACCCCGCTGCGGGACGACCTGGGCTGGGATGGTACGGCTACCAGGGGCGTGATCGATGAAAAATTGTCCACCCCGTATTGGGGCAAGGGCGAGACCCGCACATCCATCCGCAGCAGTGCGAATGTAATGGTGTCCTACGGTTACTCTACCAGCTCGTCGATTGCCGTCTCCCAAAAGGACCCGGCAGATCATACAGTTTACTCGACCAGCTCCGACGAGGCAGATACCACGACCGTCCTGCCGGATAAGAATGCCAGCGTCCATTATACCCTGACAGTGGACAATACGGTCTATGCCACCCCGCAGGCCCTGACCAAACTGGTGCTTATCAATAACCTGCCGCAAGAGGGAGATCATAACCCCTTCCAGGACGACGATATGCGCGGCAGTGAATACCAGATGAGCCTGACAGAGGGCAATACATTCACCGTAAAGGCCAGCATCCGTCAAAATGATGGTACATTTGAGACAAAGGTAATCGACCCTAAGTACATTAAAATACAGTACAGCAAGGACGTTAGCTTTGATGGGGATGACTGGAACGGTAAGGAATCCGTTAAATGGACGACGAACCCGGAGGGGGCACGATCTTTCCGCATTATTATCGATGACCCGTCTGGTGCAGCCATGCCTGCACACAGCAAAGTTACCGTGGAGTACGACGCCAAAGCAGATACCCCGGACAGCATCGAACCCGGCCAGACCGCTTACAACAGTTTTGGTTACCACTATGAGGTGAATGGCGGAACTGCACTGGAAGCTGCCCCCTCGGGCGTTGGCCTGCGTACCCCGTATGTGCCCACCCTGCAAAAGCGCCTGGAGACCCCGGATGGTGAGGCTATGGCTGCCGGTGCAGATGCAAAATTCAATTTTGTCATCTATGACGGTGCCGCAGTGACCTTGAAGGATGACTTTACCGAAGCCGACCTGGCCAAAGCCTTGCAAGGGCGTACCTACACGTATGTGGCAAAGAAGGTTGACCCCGGCCAGATGGAATCCGATGCCCCATGGCTGAAAGACCTGAAGCAGTACAGCTATGCAAACGGCACCTGGACCGCAACTGATACGGCTTGGACATGGAAGAACGGGAGCACCTATCATGTGATCGAGTTGCCGATTACAGGTGACTACCGCTATGGTTCCATTAACCGCAGCACGGCACGCAGCTATAGCTTTACTTACAACTATGCCAATAAAAACACGCTGCAATGTGTAAACATTGGCACCAGTTGGGCAGCGAAGCTGACCAAGATCGAGGAAAACAAGCCTGAGATCAAGCTGCAGGATGCTTACTTTGCCCTGTACAGCCCGGTTGAAGCGGACCAGATGACGAAAGATGCCTGCAGTGCATTGCTCGTTACCAAGAAGCCAGACCTGACGTACGAGGACGAAAATGGCACAAAATGGTACCTGAAGTCTGTGGTCAAGACCGATGCTAATGGCACCCTGACTTGGGCAGGGCTTTCCGAAAGCGAGTACCGGTATGTCGAGGTGCAGGCCCCCAACGGCTATAACCTTGACAGCACAGTGCGCAAGGTGACCCGCCCCACAGGCGGTGGAACAGCATCTGTTTCTGTGACTAACCGACCCGGCTACAACCTGCCGGAAACCGGCGGCATCGGCACTTGGCCGTTTATGACGGCTGGTCTGCTGCTGGCCGGCACCGCCCTGGCCCTGCTGCTGAAAAAGCGCAAGACCAACAACTAAAATCATCCCCCGCAGAGCGACCCATCGTAAGGTCCTCTGCGGGGGATTTTTGGCTAAATACACTTTGAGTCCAAAGGTATGAAGGTAACCGTCTAATAATTGACGTCCAGTGGAAATTACCACTTGACCCTTGTCTCAACAACCTTGCCAATTATAAATAGATAGTCAAGCAAATTACTTTTGGCTACGAAATCTTCTCGCGTAGAATTAAAAAAGTGCAAAACTATTGATGACCCTACTTGCTTATACTGCGCAATGAAGCCGACTGGATAAGGATTATAGATAAAAAGGCCGATATCTCCATCGCAAAGACGCTGCTGATAATGAATCAACGCGGTATCACCAGCCAGTATACGAGGTGCCATTGCATCATCGTCAAGGACATAGTAAATATGGTCATTCGGGTTTGGTACGTATGCCCATGCGGAACCATATTGTTCGTCGAAAATATACGACTTTCCGTATGGTCTGATTTTCCCAACAGCAGGGATGGAATACTCGGCGGGAGCATCAAGGAAATCGTGACCAACGGGGGAGATGTCCTTGGCACCTTTGAGGAGTACATCAGTAGATATACCCAAGATGTCCGAGAGTTTAGAAATTGAGGTAGGGGAAGGAGTGGATACTCCCGTTTCCCATTTGGCAATGGCTTGCTGTGTGACACCCAGCTTTGAAGCAATTTCCGCCTGACTATAGTGCATGGATTGCCGGGCGCGTTTTAGCTATTCTGCAAACATTTGTACTCCTTTTGTGTAGTCGGATTCCCCCGGCGGATCAAAAAGAATTATTGAACAGGCACCTCGACCTCAACATACCATTTCCCAATTGTATTACCAGAAATATTGGAAGAACGCTCAAAAAACAGGTAACGTTCCTGGCCGCAGACGGCGATGGTATAGCGGTCACCCTGACCGCCAGCTTTGGCAGCGGCGGCCTGACGGCGGCAGATAACTTTGTCGATTATAAAGTGTCGACCATCCGGCCATTTAATGATCCGCGGACGCATTACGCCATCCGATTGAATAATGCAATCCACATCTATATAAACGCGCTGCCATTGTGTCATGGTGGGTACCTCTTTAAAAGTCAATTTCCTAGAAAATCTCCATGTGCCTCAAACGGAAGTCGTAGCTCGGAGTATCCCTTGCATAAGAGTAATTTGACCTTAAGCACAATCAACTCTACAGGATATCCGAGTGAGCAAGCTATTTGCTGGACGCTGTATCCATCGTGACAAAGCGCGAGGATATCATTATCATTTATTAAGTATTCAGCAGCAAAAAGGCTGGCCTCATATTCAGTTGTGGAGGTGTTGTCTAACGAAAGACTTGTGAAAGATCTCGCATCTGCAGAATAGGGGTGGAGAATACAATGCCCTAATTCATGTGCAAGACACACCTGCTGCATTACTTCATCTTGGTCGAGATTCAGGGTTACATGAAGTTTTCCGTGAAGTTGGATGGCAAATCCCCGAAAGGATTCTTGTATATTACCATAATGCTGTGCATCAACAAGGATACCCTTTGAGTGGGCGAGGGCCATGGGAGAAATATCGCCATATTCTTGCTTGAGAAAAGCAACGGCATCAATAATATACTCAATTGCCATAAGTCACACCCTCCCTTCGGGTTACTATTTGGATACGGCAAAAAGGTATAATTGGAGAGCCTATCTCTATTTTACCAGATGGAGAGTCCAATAGTCTGTACTTCAATTCTCGGAGTCCTTCTTTTCGGACTCGGCTGCGCCACGACAATCGAGATATGCCTGTGTGAGCGCACGGTAGTAGGCATCTTTGGCGGCCTGTGAAAGTTTGCCACCAGCAAAGAGACCGACATTTTTGGCGAATAACTCATTTACTTCTTCTGCACCCTGATCGCCATAGAGTTCTTTGACTTGGTCGAGCTGAGAAATGGGGGCCTCGTTTTGATTGCTTCTCAAAGCGGAAGGAGTCGTATGCAGTGCCTCAGCAATATGCTGTAAGGTAGTATCCCTTGGAGTGCTTTGTCCGGTCTCAATTTTATAGATGCTCACACGAGAAACACCGGATAGCTTTCCGAGTTCTTCTTGTGTGAGTTTTTGGCTTTCCCTAAGTTTTGCAATATTGGTTCCCAATGTGTTGGTCATCGTAAAACCACCTTTCCGAAATTAAAGTTAGCATTTTATGAAAACTTGTTGACTTTAAGATTGCTCGCTGTTATCATAAGTACAAGAAAAGATAACTTATAAATAGAAATGATAACTTACAAGCTAACTATAACACGGCGGCATAGAAAATGCAATACCCTTTTTCGGAAAGGATGAAAAAAAGTGAAGCGGGTTATTATTCATAGCGATATAAACAATTGCTATGCATCAATCGAACGGCAACTAAATCCCTCACTTGTAGGTAAGCCAATTGCGGTTTGTGGTGCTGCAGAAGAACGGCACGGAATAGTTCTTGCAAAAAGTTATGAAGCAAAGGCGTTTGGAGTTCAAACAGGAGAGGCCATTTGGCAGGCAAAGAACAAATGCCACAATTTGATTATTGTGTCGCCACACTATGACAAGTATGTTCAGTATTCGAGACTTGCACATGAAATTTATAAGAAATATACGCCTCTGATTGAGCCGTATGGACTGGATGAGTGCTGGCTTGATGTTTCAGGCAGTGTGGAACTGTTTGGGTCAGGTGAAGAAATTGCAGCAGAAATCCACAGGAGGTTTAAAGAAGAACTTGGATTGACCGTTTCTTGCGGTGTGGCGTCAAACAAGATATTTGCGAAACTTGGATCGGATATGAAAAAACCAGATGCAACAACGGTAATTCCGGAAGAAGGATTTCAAGAACTCGTCTGGCCACTGCCGGTATCGGACTTGTGGGGTGTGGGTAGACAAACAACAAAGAAGTTGGATTCTTATTGTATCAATACGATAGGTGCTTTGGCCAAAACCAATCTCCAATTTTTACAGGAACGATTTGGCGTTGCGGGAACTCAACTATGGCTGTACGCAAATGGCCGCGACACATCAAGAGTCGCCAGATATGGGTACATTGCACCAATAAAGAGTATCGGTCATGGAGCAACTACGGCAAAGGATATGGAATCGGATGAGGAAGTGTGGCGTACAATTTTAGATCTCACGCAGGAAATTGGCTATAAACTGAAGAAAAATCATTTGGCTGCAAGAGGAATTCAGATAAATGTCAGAGATAAAAATTTTTTTAGCTGCCAGTATCAGATGAAGTTGGAGTATATAACGCAGAGTACGCTGTTTTTGGCACAGGCGGCCAAATTGCTCTTCTTCAAAAAACATCGGTTTACTACGCCTTTACGATCGATTACGGTACGAGCAATTGATTTAGTCCCAGAGGACACACCACAGCAACTTAATTTGTTTGCAGGTTATGATAAACAAGATGACATTGTTCGATTGGAATCAGCAGTGGATCGCTTGAGGGAGCGATTTGGCAATAAGATAGTCGTGCCAGCATCACTAATGGGAAAATCGTGCAGACCAACACTCAGCACTGATTTCCCCAAGATGCCTGCGCCAATGTACCATTAAAGCGCATTTGTTCAGAAAAGGAGGAACCACAGTATCATGAGAAAAACAGGAATCACTGGAGAAGTGATAAAAATGTACGAAAATGCAGGGCTTGATGTGAATACAATCTACGCCAAAAGCCAGTTGCTGTTGTGCAGCTATCGCAGAATCTGTTGGAGTGTTCAAAATGATGCGTACTATCTTATGGATGAATCCTGCCACTATGGTGAGGATTATACTGCTGCGTTGGCGTACCTTATGGAATTTGCTCCAGATGTCCAACGAGAAAAATTTGAATACAGAATTCAGAACCTTATGGAATCTGAACATTGGATTCAACTCATCGATCTTGCGATTGAACGAGTGCGTACTTTTTACAAGCGGGGAGACCTGTATGCGGAACTTCTTTCAAAAAATTATCTGACGGGAGTGGTGTACAGAGTAGATGAAATCATTGAGAGTCTGGGCTTGGAGCGAAGCGTGTACTATAATCGACGTCAAGAAGCGGTGCTTTTGTTTGGATACGCATTGTGGGCCATCGTGATTCCAAGAGAAAAGGTAAATGCAAGAACAGAAAGTGGTGGATAAACAAAACTACGACATAAATACTACACAGTGACAATGAAATGTCATCAAAAAGACAAGAAAATAACTATATAACGCCTAATGAACAGTCGACATTAAAAATGTAGAATGGGTATGCTGGCAGAGAGCATACCTTTATAAGCACCCCATCGCATAAGCGATGGGGCTCTTTTTTTGTTGCCAGCCAATACGGTAGCAAGGCCGGGACGATTTAAATCGTCCCGGCCTTTTTGCTGACCTCTTTTGGGAAGGACTGGCAATGGAGAATCTGCATTTTGACCTGTCGAGATGCCGTTCGCCTCCAGACCTCCATCGGTTTGAAACTTTTTCAATCTGACGGAGGTACAAAATGGCTTATAACAAGGCAAGGGCCGAAATGGAATGGCTCAAATGGAAAAATAAGGAAGAGAATATGGAATATCAGCAATTCTTGGAAATCACAGAAGAACAGAAACTTATACCGCTGATTAGTGCGTAAAAGAAAATTGACCAGCGCCATACAAAAACGGTGCTGGTTAATGACTTTGCATAGGACATATTTAGTGATTTTGATCGTTAGAAGAGTGCTTTTTATTACAACAGCATACACCATGAGTGTGAGCAACTAAGGAGAGCAACTGACTCTTAATCAGTGGGTCCTGGGTTCGAGTCCCCGATGGTGCA
>ERZ1107006.3274-NODE-3274-length-10704-cov-3.485961_pt1 | contig 10704 bp, 7 predicted proteins | sample MGYA00403696_ERZ1107006 | MGnify/ENA primary metagenome ERZ1107006 (study PRJEB35170, sample SAMEA104062441) | human gut metagenome | biome: human gut; feature: human-associated habitat; material: faeces | place: Denmark | collected 2012-08-13 ...
CAGCCTTGTAGGTCAAGATATCCTCATAATTTCCATCATAAAGTTTATACTTACCGCTAGCTCTAACCTCATTCAAGACAACAGCAACTTCATTGCATCGTTTGCCTTATCCTTTCGTGCTTTGGCAACCTTTTGGGTGACGATACAACGTATGTCTGCAAAGGAGGCAGCTACCATCCACTTGTATTCACCTTTTGCCAATTCCCAAGCATTGATTTTATCGTTGAAGGAAGCCATGCCCATCACGTTCCAAGTCAGAATCAGTGCCTGGCTCTCGCCCGACTGGAGCAAGGCAGTTTTGCCGAAGGCCTTCAACTCCTTGGCAGGCTTGCCCATACCACTCTTGGGAGCCTTAACATATAACTATACAGCTTCACGTTCCATTAACTTACCAGTATTCTTCACATTCAAAAAGTAATCACCGTCAATATTGGTAATACAAGCGTTAGTAGTGCCTTTCTCCAGAATACTTACACCAATCATCTGTTCATTTAGGTTGTCCGTCACTATACCTGCCACTTTCAAGGCTTAGGTTTGCGCCTAACTGAAAGAGAGACAATACAGAAGCAGTACGGCAAATAACATATACCGCCTCAAGTTCATATTCTTTATTTTTTCATTTACAAATTAATTTAATTATTAGTTTAGCTTCGTACCATCGTTCATCGCCGTCACCCATACATTCACGTACAAGCAATCTAAGTTAGGTGGGAGGGAAGACCGTTGTTTCAATAAAAAAGATACCTATTTCGCATCATTTTTATAAAACATCTCTAATGCTTCACTATATATTATATCAAGACATCAACTTTATTATTTTCTTCCATGATAAATAAGCTCCTTCGTTTGTGGATCACGTGAGAATTGCATAAAATAATCCCACATCATTTTTGCTGCAGGTTTAAAATTCCAATGTCCATAATCATTGACCGCAACCATCTGAATAAGAGGTACCCCATTTTTACTCAACACACCAGTTTCCATCGAAATACCTTTATTCGTCCAAATTGTTTCACGATTCTCAAGAGTAATACCAAAAATAGTGTCCTTACTAAAATCTGGACGTTCTGTAACCGACATACCATTCATAATCTGATATATTTGCCATGCAGCAAAAAAAGCATTCTTCTGCCAATTATCTTTATTTATAAATGGTACTACAGTATCACTGGTTCCTGTTGCAGAAAAATAGGGCATTTCTACTGCACCACTCTTTTGGATCGCTTCACCCAACAAAGATTGCCGATCACAATCAAACCGGTAACTTCCAGGCAATATACCTGCCGAAAAGCCACCTACCGCAGCAAACAGATATGATTTTCGTATTCCTAATCCTGTAGAAGTGGCAGATCCAGCAGACAAACCTTCTGTGTAGACACGTGAAGCATCAAGCTGAGGATAAGTCTTCAACAAATAATATACAACCTGTTCAATACCATCCATACCCATCCGGGCATAATCTTTACTACCCTGCCATTCAAGTTCCACAACTACAAAATTTTCTTTTGCGCAGAGTTCAATGAAACCAGAGGTCTCAGCTTGTGTACGCGGATCATTCTCATTGCCATGCAGCAAGAGCAATAAAGGTACAGTTCCTCTAGGCGCTTTCAATGTTGCTTCAGGATGAAATTCATACCACAAAAAAGTTCCAGTACCCAGCAAATTCGTTTCCATAACCCGCCGAGTTATCCCCCACTCTTCAGGCATGATATATGGTTCAAGCTCATAAGTTCCATACTTTTCAGGAGTACCTCCCATATACCATGTATGTTTATAATTATTAAAACGATAGTTTTTAGACAACACTTGAACCCAAGCTTCCAAAAAAGTCTCTTTCAACGATGCACTTGTATCGCTCGATGAAACTACTTGCAACAGTTCTTCATCTGTATTGACATAGAATGTTAGGTTGCCCTTTACTGCAGTCTTAACAGCCTTATTAAGTTTTACATAAGAGTTGGTCACCTGTTTACTTCTAGCACCAGCAACGAATGTCGGTACAGGACAATCATCTAGTTCATACTTGCCAGGATTACCGCCAATAGTAACTATACCAGCCACAGCCTCAGCGTTCCGTGCTATGGCCTTGTTCACAAAAGTTGCTCCTTGTCCAATACCTATAACTTTTAGATTATTAACAACACGCATACCTTTAAAAAAAGTTTGGAAAGCCGACAAATCTTTTTCCATATCATAAGTATTACCCAAAGGATTCATAACACATACCGATGCAGAAAATTTATGTAGAATACTATCCATCCCCATCTCCTTAATCAAGGATTCAGCTTGAGTTACGTCACAACGTTTATCCGGATATATAAGGAAAAAAGGAGAAAAGCCCGCAAAACGGCCATCAACCTGCGTACAAGTATCACGATACATATATGCTTCTTGCTCTACTTTGGGGAGACGATCCAATATAATTGCATGATGCGAGTCAATACTTTTCCTTTTAATGACAATGTTTCTGACATCATAAACAATCTTGCAAAAACCGTCAGATATGCTACGAGTTGTAGAGGGTTGCGGAATTGCAAAATTATTGTATGGTCTGGCTCCATTTTGTTCTCCATCAGCCAACCGGCGGGACATTTTTTTCATAGTCTGAATATAGCTTAGAGACAGATAATTCTTTAAATATGGATAATGTCCACACCATATTCTACTGATACTTCCATCCGTCATCAGTTTCTCCATACGACAACAAGATTGATAAAAAGTTTCTATTGGAGACATTGGTACACATTGCAACCATACCTCTCCTGAGCCGAAAGCATCACCCGAATAACAATCTCCTTGTTCACGGTCAAGAAGAACAATAGAACCCGGTGTATGTCCTGCCATCAGCATAACTTCCAGTTTACGTCCTCCCAAATCAAATACTTGTCCTTCCTCCATATAACGTACCTTACCAGTATAGTTCACTGTTCGTTCCTTGATAAGTATACTATCGTTACGATGCATCCAAACCTCGTCGAAATAGCCGATACACCCAGCATGATCCGGATGTGCGTGAGTGATAATGACATCATAAGGTTTATTAGTGATACTCTCTACAATCTTATCCAAATCAGCGCAACGAGTACCCGCATCAATCAATGCAGCTTTATCATTACCCTCCAACAAATACATAGTAGTAAAATCCCATGTTTCAAACACCCATGTTTTATCTTTCAGCTTAGATACAGTCACCTCATCATTCTTGAAAACAACTTGTGACCATGTTCCCACAAAAGAAAATAGAACAACTATAAATAATAAACCTTTCTTCATAATCATATATTTAAGAATCTCTTGACACAGATAATACATTATAAACTACATAATCAACTTTCATATAAACTAGAGACAGCCTCCCCCCAGCAAAAAGAGAGAGGCTATATCATCAATCCACATCAATATCCCGGGTTTTGAACAATATTAGGATTTACCTCAATCTCATTTTCCGGATATGGCAGTAATTCATCACGATTAGGTGTCCAACCTGCCAATTCTCTTTCATTCTCTGTATAAGATACAGAAGTATCATACTGAGCATTATATATACCTTTAGCAGTAGTCAAATCATTTCCTTCTTTAGGAACTATAAGGAAGTTTGGCAATTTCTTACCTTTATCAGCCAACACAATAGGTGCATCTCCCCAACGTATCAAGTCTTGGAAACGCACTGCTTCCATAGCAAGTTCTAACCGACGTTCCAGCTTTAAGTCATCCATCGTAACATTTGACTTAGAAGGCAATTGAGCTCTTGTACGTACTTTATTCAGATAAATATCGGCATCAGGATCGTTTGTTTGAATACAGCATTCTGCCATCATCAGCAAGACATCAGCATAGCGAATAACCGGTGTACAGCTCTGATTACCGCACCAATATGACACATTTTCGTCATCTAAGCTTGCCAACCATTTCAAACGGAAATAGCCCTCATTGCCATATCTATTTGCTGTAGAATTTATACCAATGTTCATTCCTACAACTTGTTCAAAGGTACGAATCCAGCTACTTACACGATACCCATCCACTCCTTCTTCTGCTACATAAGCCTCATACAACGATTTAGTAGGATTGAAATAACTATAGCCACTGGTTGCATTAAATCTAAAATGAGAGGACGATTCCGGACCTGCTATAAACCCATAACCAAACGCCCAGTTAGCCAAAATACCATACCAGCCACCTTGTGCATACATATTAGCAGTATCATAATGACGGGTACACTCCAATACATATTCCTTACTTCCATTTCCTGCTGTATGATAGAAAATATTGATATCGTCTTCCAAATCATACTTACTTGAACAGACTTTTAGCATCAGTAAATTTTTGTTGGTATAAGTAAGACTTGCCCAATAATGTCTTGGCTGCTTCCAAAGTAGCACGGGTACATCCATCCTTATCATCCACACTAGTTTTCGAAGTAAGCACACCGGAATTAATAGCTTCCGTCAAATCTGTTTCAATAAACTCCCACAATTTTTCACGTGTAGAATTAGACACTTTATATTCTTCCGAATTCTTCAACACCCTATCTACCAAAGGAGGATTACCCCAAAGAGTAGTCAGTTCAAAATAGCAAAGCGCACGATAGAACTTAGCTTCAGCAATATTGCGAGCTTTAATGACACTGTCCTCTGAATTGAATTTTTCTATCACCAGGTTACATAAATAGATCGTAGTATACAGATCCTTATAATAAGTCTCTATCCAGCCATTAGTAGGCATGGCTGCACTTTCAAATATTTCCTGTGCATAAGTCTGGTCTGATCGTGAACCTCCTGTATTAAAATCATCTGCCAAAAGATTCTTCACGAAAAAGCCGTTGGCATATTGCGAAGCTCCTCTATGACCTCCGGAGAAAGCCGTACGCCACGAACGATAAACGGCAGCAATAGCCTCTTCACAATCCTGGTCAGTTTTATAAAAAGCCTCTTCATTTGTCACACCTTGCTGTGGAATGTCCAATAAGTCAACGTCGCAAGATGTAAACGAGATCACACCTGCCATTAATCCCAATAATATTTCTCTTTTCATAAGTTTATTAATATTCAAAAGGTTATATATTAAAATGTTACCGATAATCCAAATACTACCTTTTTTGTTGTCGGATAGTTACCATAGTCTACCCCCATACCACTTGTGGTAGTAGAAGACACTTCAGGATCGAGTCCAGGATATTTGGTAAACAAGAAAAAGTTATCCAAAGATGCATAGACACGTAAGTTGTCTATCATGATTTTCTTTGTCCATTGTTTTGGGAAGGTATATCCCAACTGAATTTGCTTGATACGGAAATAAGAGCCATCGAAAACATAAGCATCAGACAAACCGTATTTATCCGCATTCGTCAGTTGCGGACGAGCATATTTGGCAGAAAGATTTTGTGGCGTCCAACGCTGATCGTACATCTCTTTCAACGAATACAGAATCCGGTTATAGCTGTAGGACATAAACACATCATTACCTACCGAACCATTACCAAATACCGACAAGTCAAAGTTTTTGTAGCTGGCTGTCAACGTAAGACCATAAGTAAAATCCGGCATTGGTTTGCCAATCATAGCCTTGTCATTGGCATTGATAGAACCATTACCATCATTATCTCTGAATACGGGATCACCGTTTTCATTCAAATGGTCTACTTGATAACCACGGAAATACCATACCGGAAAACCTTCCTCAAAAGCAGAGAATGAACCATTGGAAGCCATTGTAGTACTTCCTTCAATACGTCCACCACTAACGTGTGGATCAAGGTAAGTAACTTCATTCTTCAACGTAGCGATGTTTCCTGAAACCGAATAGCTAAAATCTCCAATATTATCGCGCCAAGAAGCTTCCAGCTCAAAACCTTCATTTACTACATTACCAGCATTCATAGGAGCAGCAGAATTTCCTGCCTCATACGGAATAATAATGTTAGATACAATCAAATCTTTCGTTTTCTTCTTATACCAATCCATACTCAAAGAAAAGCGGTCCTTGAAAGCGCGAAGGTCAAGACCAATATTCAATTGCTCAGAAGTTTCCCACTTCAAATCAGGATTATAAAGTTGGGAAGGCTGAGCAGATGTCATATAATTTATTTTACTATTGCTGAAAGGATACCCAGCTGCATTCGTAATCAAGGCATTAGAATATTTATACCCACTCAGATTACTTGTACTACCATTCTGTCCCCAACTGCTCCTCACTTTCAGAAATGTAATAGGAGTGTGATTGTTCTCTGCAAAAAAGTCTTCATTGGATATAGTCCATCCCACCGAAGCAGAAGGAAAGTATCCCCAGCGATTCGTCGGAGGCAATACAGAAGCATCAGCAGCGTCAGCACGCATGGCAAACTGAGCCATGTAGCGGTTCTTATAGTCATAACCCACACGACCAAAGTAAGACAGTTTGCGGTAAATATAATTATGTCCACCGGTACTTTTTACCGCATCGCCGGCCGGCCAGTCCACATCCGCATACAAAAGGTTATCTTTGGCTATCTTGTCTACACCAGCAGACACATAAATCTGGTCAGACTGCGAATAAGACATACCCAACATGGCAGAGATATTATGTGTATCCAACAAGGTGGTATTATAGTTGACAAAGTTCTCCCATTGGTAATAAGTAGTAGATAAGCTGGTGCGAGTTACGCCGTTTCTGTCTTTATTTGAAGCTGAGGCAGAACCATAATACAAATTGTTGTGAGTGTAAGTATTATCCGTGGCAATACGATAACCCAAACGAGTGGTGAACACTAAATCCTTAATCGGAGTAAAATTGGCATATAGGGTACCCATCAGGCTGTTGCCCGTATTCTTCTTGTCGTTCATACGGATAGCCACCATCGGATGTACTTGTTCCATTGTGCCCAAACAGCTGTAATAATCACCATTGGCATTCTGTAAAAGTGTAAAACCATTAGCTATCTGTGCTTGCATCTGTGTGGGCAAAGCGTCAGCCGGATAAGTATCAGCAATGTAAGGAGCCAAGGTCATAACAGTAGCTATCATACTTACATAAGAAGTTCCACCACTACCATCACTGATGGCTTTGCTCGTATAATTGGCATAATTGGCAGTAGTACCCACTTTCAGCCAAGGCTTGATCTTGTAGTCAGCATTCAGCATGACAGAAAGGCGCTTGTAGGTATCACGGTCCTCACGAATGATACCATTATCATACAAATTATTAAGTGACAAGAAATATGAGCCTTTGTCATTGGCACCTTGAAAGGTGACTGTATGACGGGAAGCAGGAGAAGCATTAAATGCCACATCATACCAATCTGTTGACGACACTCCATCCCATACACCATTGCTTATCAACTCTCGAATATTAACGTCAGTAAAAGTAGGGTCAGCTTCCTTCATCTGTGTAAGGTACTCCTGAGAATTCAACAATTCAGGACGACGTGCTAGGCTGTTGATAGAATACTGGAAATCGTAAGAGATACTACTAGTACCCTGACTTCCACTTTTGGTCGTAATCAATACAACACCATTACCAGCCTGGGCACCATAGATGGCTGCCGAAGCGGCATCCTTCAATACCTCCATACTCTTGATATTATTAGGGTCGATAGAGCTTAAATCGTTGACGATAAGTCCATCCACTACATACAAGGGGTCAGATGTTCCATTGGAAGAGAAACCACGGATACGGATAGTAGGTGATGAACCCGGCTGAGAAGTAGTAGACACCAGCTGTACCCCGGCCGTCTTGCCTTGTAAGGCTTCTTCGGCACGGGTTATAGAACGATTCTGGATATCCTCGGACTTCACCTGCGAGATGGCACCCGTCACTGAACTTTTCTTCTGTACACCATATCCCACTACAACTACTTCGTCCAATGCCTGAGCGTCTTCTTTTAAGATGATGTTCATTACTCCCGCTACGGCTTTCCGTTCAAGAGCGACATAGCCGATATAAGAATACACAAGGGTAGCCCCTTGCTTCACATTCAGAGTATAGTTACCATCAATGTCGGTAATACAACCGTTGGCAGTACCTTTCTCAACGATACTCACGCCAATCATCGGTTCGTTCAGGTCATCAGTAACTCTACCATTCACCTTCACCGTCTGAGCTTGTACCAGACTGAAAGGGAGACAAATCAATAGGAAGAGTGTCATAGCCGCAAATCTCTCCCGAGCTGTTTGTTTCAGATTTTGTTTCATTTGATTAAATATTAGATTTATGTTAATAATAAAAAGGGCTCTTAAAAAAATGTCAGAATCCACGCACCGGAAAGGTCATCACCACCTCAAGCAGTTCCTTGTCATGATTGTACTTCATGCCACAATCATTATCGAAAATCATCGTTGCTCCCTTATCAGCTGTATAAGGTTCCCACTCGGGCAAACCTTCAGTATTGGGATTCCCCGTACGGGCAAAGTTCAGCCACGCACTGCTCATCTTGTCCGCCAGCACTTGTGCCGCCTTTCCGCCTCCGGTCATCGAAGCATGGCGCACGACATTGTTGAACACAAAAGGAATCTCCATACAATGCGTGCTGCGGAGTATTCCGTCCATCACGGGCGATTCCCAAGCAAACATATACATATAGACCGGTGCACCTTGCTGTGCCGACTTCAGTTTGGCCTGCTCCACTGCGCCGGGGCGGAAAATGAAGTCCACATCCACCAGGTCCTTGGGCTGATAACCGGGGTAGGCCTGCTCAAAAGCTTTCAGAAAATCATCCGTACGTTCACCATATTTCTTTTTAATCTGCTCCACAACCTGCTCCTTCGTCATGCTCCGCAAAGGCGGGAAGTAAGTGCTTGCGGTAAACTCGTGCAGGGTAGTGCCTATCATCACCGGAATGTCCTTGCTTTGCACCGGAGCCTGAGGGTCGAAAGGCTGTGCTGGCAGCACATCGCCATCTACCGTGGGAGCCCAGCCAAAGATAAAAGAAGCCACTCCTTCTTTATCAGCCTCTACACGCATTTTGGCAACGGCCTTTTCGCCTGCGGCAAGCAATTTGTCGTAAGGTACTTTCTGTAATTCATCTATCTGCGAAGCATTCAGTCCCAGCTCCTCCATAACCGCACTGCCAATGCGACGAGAATACTTTTGCTCCATCGTACGAAGCATAGATCCGCTTTGTACAATGGCTTTATGGAACAAGCCTCTCGCCGACGGTGTGGCAAGCAACGTAGAGACCTTGCCTCCCCCACCGGACTGACCGAAAATGGTAACATTCCGGGCATCTCCGCCAAAAGATTCTATATTCTTATTCACCCATTGCAGTGCCGCCACCAAGTCAAGCAGTCCGGCATTGCCCGATTTTGCATATTTATCGCCATAGGCGGAAAGGTCGAGAAAACCCAGGACGTTGAGACGATGATTCAGCGTCACAACCACTGCATCCCCTTTCTTTGCCAGATTTGTTCCGTCATACGAGGGAAGCTCCTGACCACTGCCGGCGGAATAACCTCCACCATGCAGCCACACCATGACGGGGCGTTTCTTCCCGTCTTTCAGTCCCGGTGTCCAGATATTCACCCGCAGACAATTCTCGTCAGGATAACCGTCATCCCAGTTGAAGGCAAACGCCTGTTCGTCGCTGTACCATCCCATGCGCTTGCCTTGCGGACAAGTAGGGCCATAGGCACGGCTGCTGCGGACGCCTTCCCATTTATCAGCGGCCACGGGCGGCATAAAACGTTCGGCTTTGGCATATGGGATACCTTTATATATATAGATACCATTTTCCACATATCCGGCTACTTTTCCTGATTCGGTCTCGGCAATGGCGGTTGCCGAAGAAGCCGTAATCTCCCCCTCCTGCCCACAAGCAGATGCTTTCTCTATTTTAGCTGTCCCTCCGCACGAGGAAAGTAGGATGGCGGTGAATGCTAACACTGACAAGAATTGCTTTTTCATATTATGTATTAGTTTTATGTTTTTATGATTGCAATATTAGCACATTCTCCCCAAAAGGATTTTCTACGTTATCCAAACGGCTTTCCAGTAACTGCAACAGCACTTCACCGGTAATACCTTTTGAACGTGATGCCTTTTCAAACAGGTTTCTAAACTGTTTTTCCAATACACCGTAAGTGTATTTAGCTTTTTGCTTCTCACGAAGCTGGATTCCGTACTCGGAAGTTTTTCTCTTGCGGGCATTTCCGTGCTGTCCGGGAGGATAGTTCTTTTTTGAAAGAACTTTATCCGGTCCGAATATTGCCTCACCAAACTTACGGGCAATTCTTGTTTTAGGTCCAGTATATCTTGCCATTTTTTTATTGTTTTAATGTTCTGTTCTGAATCTGGAACCGTGCAGCCGCGACTACAGAGAGGATAAGGTCTTTGTGTAATCTATTCACAATTCCGGATTCAATGTTCAAGAAACTATAGTTAATTATACTCTTCTCTTTTTCGGAGGACGACAACCATTGTGAGGAAGCGGAGTAACGTCTACGATTTCCGTTACTTCAATACCTGCACCGTGGATAGTTCTGATAGCAGACTCACGTCCGTTACCCGGTCCCTTTACGAATACTTTTACTTTTCTCAAACCAAGATCATAAGCTACTTTTGCACAATCCTGAGCTGCCATCTGGGCTGCATACGGAGTGTTCTTTTTAGAACTTCTGAATCCCATCTTACCAGCAGAAGACCAACTGATTACCTGACCTTCGCTATTAGCAAGAGATACAATAATGTTGTTAAAAGAAGAATGAATATGAGCTTGACCGTAAGCGTCAACTT
>ERZ1107006.3276-NODE-3276-length-10699-cov-2.275272_pt1 | contig 10699 bp, 8 predicted proteins | sample MGYA00403696_ERZ1107006 | MGnify/ENA primary metagenome ERZ1107006 (study PRJEB35170, sample SAMEA104062441) | human gut metagenome | biome: human gut; feature: human-associated habitat; material: faeces | place: Denmark | collected 2012-08-13 ...
ATTATTCCACAGATATGTGTCATGTTAACGGAGTGGCTAAAATATGCAAAGATACATCCCCCGAGGAAAGAGAACAAATGAAAGCCGAAATTCGCCAGATTTTTCAAGAAGAAATGAAGAAAATTGAACCCTATTATATAAAAATTGCCGATATATTGCTGCAGCATGGTGCCGACATTAATAAAAAATCCAACGAAGTTGCGCCGCTGCACTTTGCGGCTCAGGTTCCTCAAAATGAAAAACCGATATTGTTAAAATATTTTTTGGAAAAAGGGGCCAATCCAAATATCCGCGATTTTCAAGGAAATACACCGTTATTTGCAGCCAATTTTGCCAGCAACAGAGAAGCAATAGATTTATTGCTAAAATTTGGTGCTGACCCGAACATCCGTAACAATGCAGGAATTTTATACAAGGATTTTAAAACCGGGGAACTATATACGTTCAATTAAAAGACATGATTTTTCATCTATTGTGGCAGAAAAACTTTAGAAGGCAGAAAAATTTTCCGCCTTCTACTTTTATACACCTTTATAAAACCAGATGCTTTTTAAAATGCCTTTGCAGCCCGGTTATATTGTTTTCCCAAAAATAAAATCTTTCACTTCATCTGCCAGAGTTTCTGCCGTCAGGCCGAAATGCCCATACAATTCTCCTGCCGGACCGGACGCGCCAAAGGAATCCAGCCCAATCGTTTTTTGAGCAAAACGGTTCCACCCGAAAGTTGTTCCGGCTTCAAAGCTAATGACCGGAGCTCTTCCCAAAACTTCCAGCTGATAATTCAGGCTCTGTTCCTCAAATAATTCCATACAGGGCATAGAGACGACCGCAATATCAATCCCTTCGTCGGCGAGCAATTTCTGTGCCTCCACCGCTATTGACACTTCGGAACCGGTCGCTATCACTGTAGCCTGCCGCGTTCCGACAGCCGGAGAAATCACATAAGCACCTTTAGCCGTTAAGTTTTTATCCGCAGAGGTTCGCAACAGGGGCAATCCCTGGCGCGACAGAGCCAGAATACTCGGACGGCGCTCTTCTGTCAGCGCTGTCTGCCAAGCTTCGGCCGTTTCAACAACATCACAAGGACGGAAAGTCAGAATATTCGGCATAGCCCGGTATGAAGCCAGATGTTCAACCGGCTGGTGCGTCGGCCCGTCTTCTCCGACGCCGATAGAATCGTGCGTCAAAACATATATCACGCGAATTCCCATCAGAGCCGCCAAACGCATGGACGGACGCATATAGTCCGAGAAGACGAAAAAAGTTCCGCCATACGGGATTACGCCGCCATGCAGCGCCATGCCATTCATTACCGCGCCCATAGCATGCTCGCGAATCCCGTACATAATATTATTGCCGCAATAATCGTTTCCGGTTACGGTTTTCAGCCCTTCAACAAACGTAAGATTAGAGGCTGCCAAATCAGCCGACCCGCCGACGATTTCCGGAACATACGGCACAATCGCTTTCAGACACATTTCCGAAGCCTTGCGCGTGGCAACTTTTGTCTTTTCGGCGATTGCCTGTTCTTTTAGGGCATTAAGAGCCGTATCCCAGCCGCGCGGCAGACGATTGGCGATAAAATCGCGGAATTCGGAACCGGCTGCAGAGGCTTTTTCCACCCACCGGTTATATGCAGGCAAGCTGCGCCTCTGTGTCTGACGCCAATTATCCAGTATTTCCGCCGGGATTTCAAACGGTTTCCACTTCCAGCCCAAAGCATTGCGCATTGCTGCGGTTTCCTCGGCGCCGAGCGGCGAGCCGTGGCATTTGGACGTTCCGCATTTGGACGGCGCGCCAAAGCCGATGGTCGTTTTGCAAGCTATCAGTGTCGGTTTGTCCGACTGCTGTGCTTTGGCTATCGCCTGTCTGATAGCGACATAATCATGCCCGTCAATGCTAATGGTATTCCAGCCCATTGCCTGAAAACGCAACAGCTGGTCAGTGGAGCTGGACTTATCTACCGTACCGTCGATGGTGATGTTATTGTTATCCCAGAAAACAATTAGTTTATTCAGCCGCAAATGTCCGGCAAGCGATGCGGCTTCTTCGGAGATTCCTTCCATCAGGCAGCCATCTCCGGCAATGACGTAAGTATAATGGCAGCATAAATCGTCTCCGAAGCGGGCATTAATCATCCTTTCGGCAAGAGCCATACCGACAGCCGAAGATATCCCCTGCCCCAACGGCCCGGTGGTCATATCAATCCCGTCCAGATGCCCGTATTCGGGATGTCCTGCGGTTTTGGAACCAAACTGGCGGAAATTTTTGATATCCTCAAGCGAAATATCTTTATATCCCGTCAACCACAGCAGAGAATACAGCAGCATAGACCCATGCCCGGCGGACAGGACAAAACGGTCGCGGTCAAACCATTTCGGCGCCTCCGGATTCAGTTTGATATATTCCGCAAACAAGACCGTCGCCACATCAGCCATTCCCAAGGGCATTCCCGGATGCCCCGAATTGGCTTGGTTTATGGCATCTGCCGACAAAAAGCGGATAGCATTGGCCATATTGTGCAGGGTTGAGGTTTCCATCATGTTTTCACTCCTTCGTGTTTTCGAGGTTAATTTTACTTGCAGGATTAAATATAAACAGGGCAACCAGCTCCTGATGCCCGGAGTAGACAAACTGGTCGATGAGCTTTACCCGCTCAAATACATAACCGGCATTAATCAGCACTTCCGCATCATAAACAAAAGTTTTAGGATTGCAGGAAACAAAAACGATTTTTTCCGGACGCCGACACTGCGGCAATGCGGCAATTGCACGGCACTGCTTGTGGGCTCCCGCGCGCGGCGGATCCATAACCACGACCTTCACACCATCCAAATCTTCCGCCTCAAACGGAGACTTGAACAAATTGCGGCTGATTATCCGGACATTGTGGATTTGATTACGGTTCAAAGCATTTTGCAGCCCTTTAAGGGCAGCCGGGGCAGAATCGGCCGAAATTATTTCTTCAGCCCGGTTCTTTGCCAGCGGATAGGTAAAGGTTCCCAACCCGCAAAACAGGTCGGCGGCTTTTCCTCCGGCGTTCCCTGCATAGCCTGTTACCGCAGCTATCATGGCATTTTCCGCCGCTTTGGAGGCTTGTAAAAACACGTCCGGCGGGACGGCAACCGCACAGCCGGAAATATAAAGCTCGGGCACCTGCTTTTCAACAACGGTTTCCGGCATTCCTCCGCCTATACACCATGACAGGCGCAGCAGTCCGGACACAGCATTAACAAAATCTGCTGCAGCTAATCTGTGTTCCAATCCCGGCTCCGCCGGCAAATCCAAGACGACATCCATTCCGTTGTCTGCCTGCAACATTCGAACCGAACCGCAACGCAGGCTTACGGTTTGCATTTTCTTCCTTTTGGCTTTGACCGTTACGGAAATCTGACAGAATTCCAGCAAAAACCGGCGCAACTCCGGCAGAAAGGCATTTAATCCGGGCGTCAGCATCGGACAATTCCGCACATCTACCAGATTATGGGTTCCGGCTTGATTAAACCCAAGTTTCAGCATTTTTCCGCTTAGGACAAAAGCCATATCGGCACGACGACGGCAGCCATCGCCGATAAACACCGGTTCGTCAAACAAAGGAGCCGCATTTCTGACCATAGCCAGCGTCCTTGCGAAATTGTCAGCCTTATTCCGGCGATATTCATTCTCCGCCATTGAGCGAAGCGGGCAGCCGCCGCACCGGGCACATGCGTCTTCCATTATTTTATTGTCAGCCATTATTGCTCCTTTTTTGCCTGTTTAGCAAAAAAATCATAAACACAAGCAAGTTTTAAACATTTCTGCGGCGAAATTTAAAAAAGAGATGAATATTTATTTTAATGATATATAATGAGAGTTAAGTTCAATTTTACGCGGAGATTTTGATGTTAATTCATGTTCCAGACCATTTCAGTTCAAAATTCGCTTTTGATTTGGCGAAACTGCCGTCTGCCAAGACTGACCGCTCATCCCTGCTGCTGGCCGTTTCCGGTTGGATATGCGGCACTTTGCTGCTCTGCCTGGGAATTTTTGAACTTTTCAGCTTCATTACGGCAGAAAAGGGAAGCGGGCAGTCTTTTCTGGCAGTAGAGATTTTTGCTTTTATCATTGTTTTGATTGCGCTGGGAATTGTCATCGGATCAACGCTTTCCATTATCCGCTATAAAAAGTTTTATTTTGACGGCGAAACTTTCACTATAACCTACCGGCCGGCCATCGGCGTTACGCACCGCTTTACGGAGCCTCTGCAAAACTATGCCGGCGTCAGACTGAGAGTTTTGTTCACACAGTCGGGTCTGTTTAACCGCAGCCGCTACATTATAGATTTATATCATAAAGATCCTAACAAAATCATACCGCTTTACATTTCAACCCAAAACAAAAACATACGCAAAATCTGGGAAGATTATGCCCGGCGCTTTAACCTTCCTGCGCTAAGCATCGGCGACCGCGGGCTTATACAAAGGGACTGCGCCGACTTGGACAAATCATTAAAAACGCTCGCCGCCGAGCAAAAGCTCCCATTTATCGCCAGCGGCAAACTGCCGGCGCCGGAATCCCTTTCCGTTGAAGAACAGCGCACATCTACGGTTGTCGAACCTTCAGGCATCTACTGGGATATTTTCAGCACGCTGTTTTTACTGATTGCAATTGCCGCCGTTCTGCTATTAACGGCCGGCGGCGTATACCTGACGATTATCGGCACGACACTTCCTTTGAAATACTGGGCATTCGGCGCAATTCTACTGCTGGCCGTCCTATATTTTTCCACAAAACTTTTTAATTCTTACCGGCTTATTCTCGGCCGCGACTCGGTTTCCGTCATAAAAACGCTGTTCGGCACCCCTCTAAATGAAGAGAACATTGCTGCCGACAAAATCGAGAACGTAGAGCTCAGCTACAACCCCACTATTGACCGTTACAGCCTGGCGATTATCAGCGACGAAAAGGTTATTACGCTTGGAGGCCGCCTTCCGGTCAACGACCTATTGTGGCTTAAAGATTTCGTCATTCGCAAATTAATTGGTAATTAATGACAGATTTTCATTGCGAAAGCGCAAGGGATTTCGTATTTTAAGGATAAACCGTTTATTTTTAACTGAAGGATTGAGTTATGGCAAAAGAAATCAAACGCGGCGGAGCCGGAGAAAGGAAGTCGGAAAACGGGAGCAATCCGTATTTTAACCTGGATGCGGAAAAAGCTTTTTTTGACGAGGTCGATGAAGAGGTAAGAAACGAAAAATTCAAAGAACTCGTCAACAAATACGGCGGTTTTATTCTGGCCGTAGTCATTGCAGGACTTGCTTTTGCCGTAGGTTATGAAAAAGTAGGAGAATGGCGCGTCAGCAAAGCTGAACAGAGCAACATCCGCTATGTACAGGCGGTAACACCGGGAACGGATTATGAAAACAACATAGCCGAACTCGAAAGTATCGTCAATACCGAGAGCGGTCTGTATAAGGACATTGCCAGACTCCAAATTGCCAATATTCTGTTGGATAATAACCAGACAACCAAAGCTCTGGACGTGTTGAGCAAAATTTATCAGGATAACACGGTGAGTGAGAAAATTAGGGAGATTGCGGCAGTTAAGCTGGCCACCTATAAAATCGACTCTGCTTCTTATGCCGAAATTGAATCTATGTTAGGCCCGATTGTCCGCAAAGGCGGCGCATGGGCGCCAATGGCTAAAGAGCTTCTGGCGATGTCGGCAATTCAAAACAAAGATATGGCGAAGGCAAAAGCCCTTTATGAGGAACTGCTGGCCGGCGGAAATATCTCAGAAGAATTCCGAGCAAGAATTAACGATATGCTGGCATCTATCAATGAAGCACAGCAGGACAGGAATAAAAATTAACTAATAAAAAGAACCGGCGGTTTTCCTTTTGGCGTTTTGCTTGTTTGGATGTTTGTCGTCTTCAGCTGTTTTGAATTCTGTGAAAACAGATTATATAAGAGCCGGACAAAGTCAGCGTAAAGAGCATTGACCAAAAGTATTGGCCGGGGCTTGCAAATAATTTAACCGGGCGTGAAAATATTAATTTACCGAAGGAGAGGAATATGCATTGGCTGGGTAGAGGACTTTGTATATGCGGAATAGCGCTTTGCGTAGCGTCTTGCGCACAGGATAAGAAATTGCCGGAAGGCGTTCGTGTTTCGGTTTTGGATGACGAAACGCCGGCACTGGCAGCCGAGCACAAAAAACTTGTCAGACTTCCGCAGCCAAGTATTAATGCTTCATGGGCGCAGGCCGGCGTTAACCCCCGACATATCATCGGTAACCTGAAAGCAGGATTTACCCTTAAAGAACAATGGGCTGAAAATTTCGGAGCAGGAATAAACAAGCGCGATTTGATGCTGGCGGCTCCGGTTTCCGGCAAAAACGCTGTTTTTGTCATGGATACACACGGAAAGGTCAGCGCATTTAACCTGCTGACCGGCAAGAGACTCTGGGAAAACAGCCTGACGGCCAATATCGGCGGATTTAAGGATACCAAAAGCCGGGCATCAGGATTGGCTTTTGACGATAGTACGCTGTTTGCAACAACGGGGTTCGGGGGCGTGTTTGCAATGAATGCAGAGACCGGCGCGCCCAAATGGCGCAAGATTATGGAATCGCCAATCCGCATTGCGCCGACGGTAACGGCGAATATGCTGCTGATTCAGACTGTAGACAACAGGCTTTATGCCTTAGACAAGAGCAACGGCCAGGAATTATGGCGTTTCGGCGTGGCGCATGAAGACACGGTTATTGCCGGCGGTGCGTCCCCTGCTTATGATGCGGAAGACAATGTTGTCGTTGCCGGATTTTCCAACGGCGAAATTGTCGTTTTGAATGCGGCAGTCGGGACGCCGTTGTGGTCGCAAATGCTGGTTTCCAACAAGCAGGCGCGGTCGACAACGGAGATTAATACAATCGGCGCATACCCGATTGTCGAGGACGGTATTATCTATGCCATCAGCAACAGCGATATGACCGTAGCACTGGATATGCGCACCGGTGACAAGTTGTGGGAGAAAGAAATCGGCTCCACACAGAATATGCTGCTTTCCGGCGACTATCTGTTCATCATTTCCAACAAAAACATTTTATACGCCGTTGAGAAATATACCGGCGAGATTTTGTGGTCTTTGGATATCAGGGAATATCTTAACGACGAAGATGAAAAAGCTGCTGTTTATGCCGCGCCTCCGCTGATGCTGAACGGCAACATTCTGCTGGCTTTCTCGAACGGCAAAATTTTGAAGATTGACGCTGCCAACGGCATTGTCAGCGCGAAGACGGAGCTTGAGCTTGACATCAGCAACGGTTTGATTGCCGTGCAGCAGAAAGTCGTCGCCGTTTCTGACGATGCAGATGTGATTGTGTTTGAATAGGTTATTTTACGGAGTCTGTTATGGTAAGAATTGTTGAAGCCGATGCCGAAATTTACCCGCTGGAAAAAAAAGAAGATATTTGTACCCATATTGAGAGATGCGGCCGGACATGTTATAAGTCGGAAAATATGATAACAAATGAGACAGCGGTTCCGTTTATCAACGGGATTTTAAAAAGCGGCCACGAATCGGTTATTGAACACGCCAACGTTATTTTTACCATGCCGAACATACCGGAGAATCGCCGGATTTTGACGATGCGGGACATTCGGGGGCTGAACATATCCGTGGAACGGGACAGTCTGACGGGAGAAGACGCGATTGTCGTTTCAGGCAATATGCGCGCATTTCGCGATTTGGCGCGAAAATATGATATTCAGGATTTTCTGCTGCTTATAGGCAATCCGTTGTTTTTTATAAAACAAGATGCCTCACGGGCATTTGACGGAATTAAGCTGGAAAGCGTACAAACGTCCCGTTTCTCCGAACTGCATAATTATATCACGACCCATTCAGTATGCGATTTGGGAGCATATAAGGACATAACGCGGCACAGGCTTGCTTCGTTTTCCATAGAATCGACCCGCTATTGCAATTATGCAAAAGGGAAATTCGGCAGTGAACTGACCATGATAGAGCCGTGCAATATTGAAAAAGGGACGGAGATGTATGCCGAATGGCTGAAATGCATGAATATGATTGAAGAATCGTATATGAAAATGGCAGCATTGGGCGGAAAAGGCGACCAGCTGCGAATGTTGCTGCCTCATTCCATCAAAGCAGATATGATTATGTCGGCAAACATTACCGAATGGAAACACATTTTTTCGCTCAGGTGCTATCAGGCTGCACATCCTTCGGTTCGACTGATTATGAAAAAAATGCTGAATGCATTTTATCGGCAATGGCCGGACTTTTTTGCCGAACAATATCGGGAATTTATCGGACAGCAATAGCGAAGCGATGAGTCGGGCAGCAGCGCAAGCCATGACCTAAGCACCGGCGAAAGCGATGAAACGGGCGGCAGCGGCGATGTTAGAGCGGCCATTTTAAGGCTTGAAAAATTTAAGCCTTTATGTTATATGCAAGACCAATAGTTTATTTTTACAGCATAAAGGGAATAAAATGGCTTTGAAAGCAGCAATCGTCGGACGGCCGAATGTCGGCAAGTCGACTTTGTTTAATCGTCTGGCCGGCAAGAAGCTGGCATTGGTTCACGACCTGCCCGGCGTTACCAGAGACCGCAAGGAAGTTACAACAAAGCTGAAAGATTTGGAATTGACCGTTATAGATACGGCCGGTTATGAAGAGGCGCCCGCCGGACAGATGGAAGAACGGATGTGGCAGCAAACCAGGCGCGCGATTGAAGAATCGGACGCCGTGTTGTTTTTGTTCGATGCACGAGCCGGAATGCAGGCTTATGACGAACATTTTGCCGATTTGGTACGCCGCAGCAAAAAGCCGGTAATTCTGGTGGTGAACAAAATCGACGAATATTCGCCCGATAAAGTGTTCGAATTTTACGCGCTGGGGCTCGGCGAACCGTTTGCCGTTTCGGCGGAACATTCCTCCGGCATCGGCGACGTGCTCGATAAGGCGGTGGAATATTTTCCCGAAGGCGAAACGGAAGAGGATAAGTCGCTGAAAATCGCCATCGTCGGCAAGCCGAACGCGGGCAAAAGCAGCCTTGTGAACAGGTTGCTGGGGCAGGAAAGAAGCATTGTTACGCCGATGGCGGGCACCACGCGCGACGCTATCGATACTCTGTTTGAAAGAAACGGAAAAAAATACACGATTATCGATACGGCGGGCATCAGAAAGAAGCGCAGCGTGGATGACGACGTGGAATATTACAGCAATATGCGCGCGTTCGACGCGGTGCGCCGAAGCGACGTGTGCGCCCTTGTGGTGGACGCCAACGAAGGGCTTACCGAACAGGACGTGAAAATTATCGGCTACGTGCACGAACAGGGCAAACCGTCCGTCATCGTGATGAATAAGTGGGATCTTGTGGAAAAAGATACCCACACGGTGAATAAGTTTGAAGAAAAACTGCAGAACGACCTGAAATTCATGTCCTATTATAAATCGCTGTATATCTCGGCGAAAACGGGGCAGCGTGCGGAAAAACTGCTTTCTCTTTGCGACGAAGTGTACGCGCACGCCACGTTCCGCGTGCCCACGGGCGCGCTTAACGATTTAATCGGCGACGCGGTGCGTATTTCCGAGCCGCCTTCGTACCTTGGCAGAAGAATGAAAATTTACTATTCTTCGCAGGTGGCGGTGTGTCCGCCTACGTTCGCGCTGTTCGTAAACGACGAAGGACTGATGCATTTTTCTTATGAGAGGTATCTCGAAAACGTGATCCGCGGTGCGTATGATTTTTCCGGTACGCCGATTAAAATCGTTGTGCGGGAACGAAAAGACGGAGAATGACAGTAAACGGTAAACGAAACGCAATCGGTAAAACGAAAAGCGAAGGAGCGCGGGTGACTGAAGATGCAGGCTTGGGATTTTAAAGAAAATTGGTGGCAGTTTTTTATTCTTGCGGCGGCGTGCTATCTCGTCGGGTGCTTTAATTTTGCGCGATTTATTTCGCGAAAGAAGCATAAAGATATTACGAAAATCGGCAGCGGAAATCCGGGTACGATGAATATGAGCCGCGAATTCGGCTGGAAGATCGGCGTGATTACCTTTTTCTGCGATGCGTTCAAGGGCGGACTTCCCACGCTTGCCGCGCATCTGATTTTCAGAAAATTCGTGTTTTCCGGTTCCGACGTGTGCGTGGCGGATGTAGCGAGATATCTTGCGGCGCTGTTCGTTATTATCGGACACATTTTCCCCGTAACGAACCGCTTTAAAGGCGGAAAGGGAATCGCTTCCACATTCGGCGGATTCTGGTTCGGTTTAGCCTGTGAAAATCCGTGGTTTCTGTTGCTCGGCTTTTTGTTTTTCGTGGCGGTGGCGCTGTACATTTTTTTCACGGAGTGGGGCTCGATGGGCTCGCTGATCGGCACTTCCTGGTTTGCAATCTTGCAGGGAACGTTATTTCTGTTGCGTTACGGAGCGGAAAAAAACGTGTATTTCGCGGCGGCGATGTTGTTGCTGCTGCTGTTGAACGTGTTCACGTGGGGGGCGCATCATAAAAACGTATGGCGGCTGTTAAGCGGCACGGAACACAGAACTTCTGTGAAAAAAATTGCGAAAAAAGGCTGAAAAGCGTTTACTTTTGCGGAAAATACGTGTATAATAATATAAAACGCGAAGGTGCGGCGAAAGCGGCGGAAAACCGAAAAAGCGGCGCGCGCGTGAAAATTATAATACG
>ERZ1107006.3287-NODE-3287-length-10653-cov-6.430553_pt1 | contig 10653 bp, 10 predicted proteins | sample MGYA00403696_ERZ1107006 | MGnify/ENA primary metagenome ERZ1107006 (study PRJEB35170, sample SAMEA104062441) | human gut metagenome | biome: human gut; feature: human-associated habitat; material: faeces | place: Denmark | collected 2012-08-13 ...
AGCTTATGCCTGAGCAGCTGCGTTTGCGTTATCAACAAAGGTCTTGACGGCAGATTCAACGTCCTCACCGGAACCGACGCGCTGCAGCATGTTCCACCACTCGGTACGAGCAGTTGCCCAGCCCGGAGTGATCTGGTAGTAGTCGCCCAGATAAGCCATGAACTTGGTGTACTCGCTCATGATGGCGTTGTCAGCGTAGATGTCGCCCACACTGGCGCGGACCGGGAAGTAGGTGGAAGCCAGAACGCTGTCCTTCACTTGGTCAGGGTCAGCAGCGATGAACTCGATGAAGGTCTTGGCTGCCTTGACCTTGGCCTCATCGCCATTATCGAAGACGCCAAAGCCCCAGATGCCGCCGCAGAGCTTCGGGTCGCCGCTTGCAGTCGGGAATGCCATGGGCATGATCTCGTCGCCGTCGTTGGTCAGGCCGGCGTCGTTGTTGTCGGCGTTCAGCTGCTGAGCGATGTTCCAGCAGAATGCCATCTGCAGCGTGCCGTTGCGGAACAGAGTGATCTCGTCGCCGCCGGCGATGGAAGCGTCGAAGTTGATGCCGTCGGTGTCGTACAGGGTCTGGATGGCCTTGATGTTCTCGGCAGAGTCTGCAGTGTACTTGGTGTGAGCGTCGTCGGTGAAGGTGCCGCCGTACATATTATTGATAATAGCACGGGTGCCCTGGTCGCCGCCCTGACCGCCGCAGTAGATGGCTGCCACGTTCTCGTAGCCGCCCTTGTACAGAGCGTCAACGGTGTTCAGGAAGCCTTCGGTGCTCCAGGTGTGCTTATCGGTGTCGAGATACTTGTCAGCGCCCACTTCCTTGACCTTGGTCATGTTGACGGCCATGCAGTGTGCGGTCATGCACAGGGGGTACTCGTAGTAGTCGCCCTTGTCGTTGTGGCAGGCGGAGTTGACGGACTCGTAAATGTCCTTCTTGGCGTCGTCGGTCCACAAATCGTTCAGCGGAGCCATGACACCCTTTGCGCCCCAGTTGGCCACCAGACGCTCGGGGCCTTCCATGATAAGGTCGGGTGCGCTGCCGCCCTCGATGGCGGTGTTCACCTGGTCATCGCCGTTGGTGTAGTCGAGATACTCAACGGCCACTTTAATGTCAGGATACTTTGCGTTGAAGCTGGCGATGAGCTCCTGTACGGTCTCGTCCTTGCCCCAGCCGCCGATGGGGTATGTCCACAGCTTGATGCTTGCGCCGGATGCAGAGCCGGAAGCGGCAGTGGAAGCAGCAGTAGAAGCTGCCGTGCTGGTAGAAGCGGACTTGCCGCCGCAGGCAGCCAGCGCACCCGCTGCGCTCATAATACCAACGGCCTTCAAGAAGGAGCGGCGAGAAATGGCGTTCTTCATAATAAGTTCTCCTTACCTATCATCATATCGGCGGTCCTTCATCCCTGACCGCTCTTGCTGGCCTTATTATAGAAAACTTCTTTCATTTTGTCCATCGGTCGCATACACAATTTTCAGAAAGTTTTCTTGTCTATTCCGCACAAATATCTGGGATACCAGCCAGATTTTGGCCACTTTCACTAGTTTTGCCGCCAGTTGTATCCATTTTGTAATCATTTCTGCGTGGTTTGTCATTTTCGGTTTGAAAATCATTTTCGTTTTTCCTGTCGCAGTTTTGAAATTTATTTTCAGTAAAAAGTCCTACTTTTCCTCGATTTTTAGATGCTCTGCACAGCTTTTTCTTCCGAATTATGGCGAAAGGCACACTTGTCAAGCGGCCAAACTTCTTTTATACTTTTTATAAAGATGCTCCCTTCCCTGTGCAGCGGAAGGGGCAAAAGAAGGTATCAGGAATAGTGCGGGCATTGCGGCCCGCTCGAAGGAGCTTGACCATGGGTACAAATTTTTGGGAATTGCTGCATCAACGACAGGACCAGCTGACCAGATCCGGCCACGCGGTCGCCGACTATCTGCTGCAGCATGCGGACGAAGCGCAGTATCTCTCCATTTCCTCGCTGGCCCGGGAGTGCAACGTCGCCGAGGCGACAGTGTTCCGGTTCTGCCGGGCTTTGGGGTTCGACGGCTACCATGAGATGCGCATTGCGCTGGCGCAGGCCAACGCCACCGGCACACCCTCCAGTCAGAGGGAGCTTCAGCCCGGTGCCACCACCGCAGAACTTTGCGAGCACGCATACGCCCGCTTTCTCACCGCCATCAACGGCACCCAGAACGCCCTCTCTACCGAGGCCGTGGACGAGGCCGTACACCTGATGCAGGAGGCCAGGCAGGTGTTCTGCCTCGGACAGGGCGGCAGTATGCTCCTGGCAAACGACATCTGCGCCCGCTTCGCCAGCCTTTCCACCAAGTTCCGCACCGCAGGCGACAGCCATTTACAGCTGCTGACTGCCAGTCTGATGAACGAGGCCGACGTTGTGCTCTTCGTCTCCTACTCCGGCGCGACCCGCGACATGATGGAGACCCTGCGCACCGCCAAGGCCGCCGGGGCAAAAATCATCCTCCTGACCCATTACGAGGACTCCCCCGGCGCATTGCTCGCAGATGTCGTCCTTCTCTGCGGCGCACAGGAAAGCCCGCTGGACTCCGGCAGCATCCCCATCAAGGCAGCATTCCTCTATGTAGGCGAAGTTCTGGTGCTGCGGTATATGCTGGATGACCCTGCCCATAGCAACACCGCGCAGGACCTCACCAGCGAGGCTCTGACCGTGAAAATGCTGTAAAAAGTTCTTTTCCATGTACTGCCAAAACTGCCCGGAACGATAGGAGAAGGTCGTTCCGGGCAGTTTTTTTGTGTTATGCAATAAAAATGACCGCAACACGCCCGTTGACTCATCTGATTCAAGGCATTATAATCGACGTATGGCAAAGTTTGTCGAAGAGCAGGAGCGAAAAAAGTATGGATCATAGTCACCGCGATCGCACCTACAAAAAGAGCCGCTTTCAGCAGGAGCTGGAGCAGAGCGTCTCCCGTAAGCTGATCTCAAGCCTGCTGCTGGGATGTCTTTTGTTCTGCATTGCAATCGCTGCTGTGAATGCTCTCAACCAGAACGCCCGGCGGGAAGACCATCTGGAGAGTGTCGCCTCCACCTTCCATGAGGTGTACAATAACACGTCAGCCTTTCTGCTGGACGCTGGACACACCGAACTATTCCTCTCCGAGCTGCGGAATGATCAGGACAACCTGCGTTATCTTATCAGCCATTACAACGTCTCGGCTCTTGTGGAGATACAGCTCATCCTTACCGACTCCAAGGGAAATGTTCGGTTCACGACCTTTTCGGAGGGAGAGATGAATCTCCACCGGCAGGAATTTAACAGCATCGCCGTGGACAACGCCTGCCATCTTATGCGGGCCGTCTACACCACGGTCTACCACTTCCGAGCCAACAGCTCAGAATACGTTATGATCCATCCGCTCTACCGGGATGGCGAATATCAGGGTGCTGCGGCAGTTTATCTGAATGAGAACGACTGGACAAAACTGTTCAGCCAGTACCAGTACGATGCCATCCTCACCAAATCCAACGGTGATGTCATTACCTGTTCAAACTCCTCCTTCCTCTCCCAGAAGAACGCTAACAAGTATCTGCCCGCCGATGCGGCGCAGTATGTGCGAGTGAACGGGAACCGCTATCTGCGCAGCAGCCGCTCGCTGGAAAACGGCACGGTGTTGGCTTACTCCTTCATCTACTCGCCCACGAATTACAGTTATCTCTTCGTGGGTCTGCTCCTGATCGTACTGCTGGGCCTGAGTTGGGCAGCAATGTTCGTCCGTATCATGCACGCTATGACTGAGCAGATGGTAAAGTCGGTGGACACTCTCGTGCGGGAGATCCGCATCATCCGCAAGGAGGACCCTGATCACATCATCGAGATCGACACCGGCGATGAGATCGAAGAGATCGCCCGTCAGGTCAACAAGATGGTTCGCAGCATTCAAGAGCTGAGCCAGCGCAACATCGCTCTTGCCGAAGTGAACAACCGGATGGAGATGCAGAATCTTCAGGCGCAGATCAATCCCCATTTTATTTATAATACGCTGGACAATATCCGCTATCTTATCCCGACAGACCCCCAGCGAGCCCAGCAGCTGATTGGGCGGTTTATCGGCATCCTGCGCTACAGCATCAACAACACAAAGCACAATGTCCCTGTTAAAGATGATCTGAAATATCTGCAGGATTACCTTGTGATCCAGTCCACCCGCTTCGGTGCGAATTTCTCCTACGAGATCGACATCGACGACGCCTGCATGGAGTTCATCATCCCGAAGCTGCTTTTACAGCCCTTGCTGGAAAACAGCATCAAATATGGATTCCAGAAGAAGCCATGCATCCATATAAGGGTACGGGGCTGGCTGGGGGAGGATGCGCTCTATTTCACGGTAGAGGACAACGGCGGAGGCGTGGACGAGACCATGCTGGAACAGCTGCGAGACATCCTGCGCTCGGATGAAGTGAACATCGAGCACAATGGTCTGCAGAACATCAACCGTCGCATCTGGCTGGGCTACGGCGGTGACAGCGGACTGACCATCGACAGCACCGAGGGCGAAGGCTTCACGGTGAAACTCAAGCTCCGGCTGGGAGGAATGTAAACCATGTATCGCGTTCTGCTTGTAGAAGATGAAGAGATCATCCGCAAGGGCATTCGCTACTCGGTACCGTGGGAGGAGTGCGGCTGCTCGGTGGTGGGCGAGGCAGAGAATGGGGCAGCAGGTGAAGAAAAGATCGCTGAACTGCAGCCTGACATCGTCATTACCGACATTACCATGCCGGTAAAAAACGGTCTTGAGATGATCGCCGACACCCGGGAGAAATTCAACTATATCGCCATCATCCTGACAGGCTACTCGGAGTTTGAGTACGCCCAGCAGGCTATCCGGAACGGCGTATCGGATTATCTGCTCAAGCCTCTCGACATGGACGAGATGCGTACTGCGCTGGAGAAGGCTGTCCGCCTTGCGGGGGATAACCAGTACCTCCAACAGCGGGAGGACAAGGCAGAGGCCGTCCGCAGCCGGACAGCTCTGTCGCCATTAAGCGAAGATAAGGTCACTGACCCGCTGGTGCTACGCATCGTAGCCTATCTGAAAGAGAATTACCGGAGCAAGATAACACTTGCGGACCTTCAGGAACAGTTCCACTACTCGGAACGGTACATCAACCAGAAGTTTCAGAAAGAGCTTGGCACAACGGTCATTGACTACCTCAACCGCTGCCGTATTCAGAACGCTCTGGAACTCATCCGGAAAGGAAAACTGCCCATCTCCCAAATCGGCTGGGAGTGCGGCATTGGTGAGTACAAATATTTTAACCACGTTTTCAAAAAATACATGGGCTGCTCGGTGCGGGAGTACCAGAGCACCTTGAAATAAGTGTCTATGAAAAAATACCGAACAGCCGCTGTTCGGTATTTTTTCCATTTGTTCTGCAATTTGAGTATTATTTTTGTGCTAGAAGCATTAAAATGGGATTATCGAAAGGTTTCAGGTAAAAAATGGAGGTTTTTACTATGAAAAAGATTTCTCGTCGTTCGTTCCTGATGGCTACCGGTGTTATCGCAGCTTCTGCTGCTCTGAGCGCTTGCGGCGGCTCCTCCGCCAGCACCTCTTCTGCCGGTTCTACCGCTGCTTCCACTGCCGCTTCTGGTTCTGCTGCACAGGGCGGCGGCGACCTCGTGATCTACTCGCCCAACTCTGAGGGCCTGCTGAACGCCACCATTCCTCTGTTTGAGGAAAAATACGGCGTCAATGTCGAGCTGATTCAGGCCGGCACCGGCGAACTGGTCAAGCGTATCCAGTCCGAAAAGAACGATCCCTACGCAGATGTCCTGTTCGGCGGCTCCTGGTCGCAGATGTACACCAACGAGGACCTGTGGGAGCCGTATGTTTCTGCCAACGATGCAAACGTCATCGACGCCTACAAGAACAAGTGCGGCTTCATCACCGGCAATGTGCTGGACGGCAGCGTCCTCATCGTCAACACCGACCTCATCGGTGACATCAAGATCGAGGGCTACGAAGATCTGCTGAACCCGGCTCTGAAGGGCAAGATCGCCACTGCCGACCCCGCCAACTCCTCTTCCGCTTTCGCACACCTGACCAATATGCTGCTTGCAATGGGCGGCTACGAGGACGATAAGGCATGGCAGTACGTCCACGACCTGTTTGAGAATGTGGACGGCAAGATCTGCGAAAGCTCCAGCGGCGTTTACAAGGGAGTTGCCGATGGCGAGTATGTGGTGGGTCTGTCCTATGAGGATCCCTGTGCTCAGCTGGTTCTGGACGGCGCACCTGTCAAGATCGTTTACATGAAGGAAGGTACTGTCTTCCTTCCTGCTTCCGCCACCATCATCAAGGGCGCAAAGAACATGGACAATGCCAAGCTGTTCATTGACTTCATCCTGAGCGAAGAAGTACAGAACATCTGGGGCAGCACCCTGACCAACCGTCCTGTTATGAAGGATGCTGCCACCAACGATGCCATGACCCCGATGGCAGACATCAATGTCATCGAAGAGGACATTCCCTACGTCAGCGCCCACAAGTCGGAGCTGGTGGACAAGTACACTGAGATCTTCACCGATCTGCAGAGCAAGTAATTCAAAGGGCAGCAGGAGGCTAGTATGAGCAGAATATCAGTCAAAGACGCAGTAAAGCGCTACGGGAATAATACGGTCATCCCGGACCTGAATCTGGAGATCGGAGATGGTGAGCTGTTCACCCTTCTGGGTCCCTCCGGCTGCGGCAAGACCACTCTTCTCCGTATGATCGCAGGCTTCAACTCCATTGAGGGCGGCGACATCTTCTTCAACGAGAAGCGCATCAACGATATGGACCCCAGCAAGCGCAACATCGGCATGGTGTTCCAGAACTATGCCATCTTCCCGAACCTCTCCGTCCGGGACAATGTGGCATTCGGTCTGAAAAACCGCAAGGTGGACAAGACCGAGATCAAGAAGCGGACGGATGAGTTTCTGAACCTGATGCAGATCATGCAGTATGCCGACCGTATGCCCAACCAGCTTTCCGGCGGTCAGCAGCAGCGTATCGCACTGGCTCGCGCACTGGTCATCTCGCCGGATGTGCTGCTGATGGACGAGCCTCTTTCCAATCTGGACGCAAAGCTCCGTGTCGAGATGCGCAGCGTCATCCGCCACACCCAGAAGAGCGTTGGCATCACCACCGTGTACGTCACCCACGATCAGGAAGAGGCAATGGCCATCAGCGACCGTATCGCCGTTATGAAGGACGGCGTCATCCAGCACGTTGGCACTCCCCGCGACATCTACCAGCGCCCGAAGAATGTCTTTGTCGCCACCTTTATCGGTCGCACCAACATCGTGAATGCCCACGTCAAGGACGGCATCATCACCTTTGCCGACGGCTACCATGAGCACATCGACGCTCTGGACAAGGCTGCCGAGCAGGATGTGCGCTGTTCCATCCGCCCGGAGGAGTTCATTATCTGCAAGGACGGCACCGAGGGCATCCACGGCACCGTGCAGGAATGCACCTACCTCGGTCTCAACACCCACTACACCATTGACACCGATCAGGGCGACTCGGTGGAGATCGTAGAGGAGTCCTCCATTGGCGAGGGTCTCAAGAAGGGCGAGAAGGTGCTGCTGAAGGTCAAGAAAGAGAAGATCAACGTCTTTACCAAGGACGGCGATACCAATCTCATCAGGAGCGACGCTTATGAAAAACAATAATAAGTTCCGTCTTGATGTCTGGGGAGCCATTACGCTGGGGACCATCGCACTCTATGCACTGTTCCTGCTTTACCCGATGGCATACATGATCCGCCAGTCTGTGCTGGACCCCGACACCGGCGGTTTCACGCTGGCTTATTTCACGAAGTTCTTTTCCAAGAGCTACTATTTCGATACCCTGATCAATAGCTTCAAGGTGTCCATCACAGCGACGGTGCTCTCCATCGCCATTGGCACCCCACTGGCATACCTGTTCACGATCTTTAAGATCAAAGGCAAGTCGGTGCTGAATATCCTCATTGTGGTGGCATCTATGTCGGCTCCCTTCATCGGTGCCTACTCATGGATCCTGCTGCTGGGTCGCAGCGGTGTCATCACCGCCTTCTTCAAAAACCTCGGCATCGCCATCCCGGACATCTACGGCTTCGGCGGCATCGTGCTGGTCATGACGCTCCAGCTGTTCCCGCTGGTGTTCCTCTACGCCAAGGGTGCATTAAAGAATATCGACAACTCCCTCATCGAGGCGGCTGAGAACCTCGGATGCTCTGGCATTGCCTGCTTCTTCAAAGTGGTCGTACCCCTGATCATGCCCACCCTGCTGGCTGCAGCTCTGCTGGTGTTCATGCGATCCTTTGCAGACTTCGGCACCCCGATGCTGATCGGTGAGGGCTACCGTACCTTCCCTGTTGTCCTTTACACTGAGTTCATCAACGAGGTGGGCGGCAGCGACGGCTTTGCAGCCGCTATCGCCGTCATCGCTATCGTCGTCACCACGCTGGTGTTCCTCGTCCAGAAGTACGTTTCCAACAAGAATGCCTTCGCCCTGAACAGTATGCACCCCGTGGAGGAGCGGGAGGCCCGCAAGGGCATCAACGCTCTGGTGCATCTGGTCGTCTACCTTGTAGTGGGCATCGCCATCATGCCGCAGGCCTACGTCATCTACACCTCGTTCAAGAACACGCAGGGTAAGATCTTTGTGGACGGCTACTCGCTGCAGAGCTACCAGACCGCCATCGGCAAGCTGGGTCGCAGCATTCAGAATACCATCATCATCCCCCTGCTGGCACTGGTCGTCATCGTGCTGCTGGCTGTTCTCATCGCTTATCTGGTGGTGCGCCGCCGCAATGCCCTGACCAACGTGGTGGACGTCCTCTCGATGATTCCCTACATCGTGCCCGGCACGGTCCTTGGCATCGCACTGCTCATCGGCTTCAATAAGCCCCCGCTCCTCATCAGCGGCACCATGCTCATCATGGTAGTGGCCCTCATTATCCGGCGTCTGCCCTATACCATCCGCTCGTCGGTGGCTATCCTGCAGCAGATCCCCATGAGCATTGAGGAAGCTGCTATCTCGCTGGGCGCTTCCAAGATGAAGGCATTCTTCCGCATCACGGTTCCCATGATGGCTTCCGGCATCATCTCTGGTGCTATCCTGAGCTGGGTCACCATGATCAGTGAACTGTCTACCGCCATCATCCTGTATACCGGCAAGACCAAGACCCTGACGGTAGCAATCTATACCGAGGTCATCCGCGGCAACTACGGCACTGCAGCTGCATTGTCCACCATTATGACCATCCTGACCGTCATTTCCCTGCTGGCCTTCAGCAAGCTCAATGGCGGAAAGGATATCAGCCTTTAAGTAATCCCCCGTTCTCCTTCGATCACTGAGTTTCCAAACCGGGCTGTTGCTCAGCAATGCAAATAGCCCCCAACGGAAAAATGAGACAGGCTTCCCGAAAGGTGGGTCGCCTGTCTCATTTTTGTTGTAAGTTGTACGCTTGGGGATTTCAGACCTTTGCGATCCCGTCCATTCCTTCGCTTGTAAAGATCTGCGATGCTTTTCAGATCACGCTTTCCGAGTTTTTTGCAAAGGCAGAGGGAAGTGAGTCTGCCCCGGTAGTACTTACACCCCAGCAGGAAGCCGTTTTGAATTTACTGAATTGTGATTATGCTCCATGGGCATCCATTCTGTTACGCGGCGGATTAACTCTTCTAAATTTAACCGCCCGCTCAGGTGTGGTTTCAGGGCAATCCGCATCAAACGTGATTGGCATTTTCTTTGCCGCTTCCAGTTCTGCGAGTTCTTCTTTTGTAAATGCAAGTTCCTGTTTCAGTTCCATAGACATTTCACTCGTTTTTACCATAATAAAGCCCCCTTTCAAATTCGGTAGCCATTCGTGCCGAAATCAATCTTGTCACATCTGTTTTTGTACCGCTTTCTTCAATTCTTACTCGTTCAGTATGCTTTTGTGAATTTACTTACAATCATCCTTTTTCTCCCGATTTTAATCAATTCACTTTTCTTCGCAATTTCCGTCATTCATGTACATTCTGCACTCCTCACTTTTTCTATATAAACAGCAACAAACCCACGGCGGATCGCACAAAGGCAATCCACCGTAGGCTTGAACTCTCCTGCAATCTTTATTTGCTGCTCCTTTTTGTGGGTCAAGACAGAGCTTCCAAAAGCCACCTACATATAACCCTCAGGATTTCCCGCTTCTTGCAGTTTTTCAACAAATAAAACATTTGAAGGACAACTCAAGCCGTCAAAACCATTTAGTTATCGTAGGTTTTCTTGGTTGACCCTATGCGGTTGTCAAGTAAGGAACAAAAAATTTTACAAAAAAAATAAGCCCTACAAGGCTTTCAGTCGGTTTCAAACCGATCTGAACCTTGTAGGGCTTGACTGTTTGCTCTATATAATTCTTATTTTATACCGCCTGCAGTGGCGTATTTTCCAAGATTTTCTTGAACTCTTCTACTGTCATTCCAGCGTCTTCCGCTGCTTCTTCAATCGTCACACGGCCCTTTCTCACCTGCTTAACCAGCATCCGCATTACTTCTCTCCAACCGTCATTCCATAGTTTCTATTCTTGTCCTAAGCTTATACACAATCCCAGCAGTTTTTTTCCTTAAATTGTCATGCTCGTCTTTCACTATTCACCTTTCCTACTTCATAGC
>ERZ1107006.3288-NODE-3288-length-10652-cov-2.810041_pt1 | contig 10652 bp, 5 predicted proteins | sample MGYA00403696_ERZ1107006 | MGnify/ENA primary metagenome ERZ1107006 (study PRJEB35170, sample SAMEA104062441) | human gut metagenome | biome: human gut; feature: human-associated habitat; material: faeces | place: Denmark | collected 2012-08-13 ...
TAAGAGGATGCCATAACACCGCCTTTTTTCACCTGATCATTTAACAGAGCAAGGGCTGCGGTGGTTCCGGGTGCTCCGGCACGCTCCAGACCGATCTCACAGAGAATATCCGCTACACTGTCGCCGATAGCCGGGGTCGGTGCCAGGGACAGATCCACGATTCCGAAAGGAACATTTAACATCCGGGATGCTTCCTGTGCTACCAGCTGTCCCACACGGGTTACTTTGAAGGCAGTCTTTTTAATGGTCTCACAGAGAACCTCAAAATTCTCTCCGCGCACCTTCTCTAATGCAGTTTTGACAACACCGGGACCGCTGACACCGACATTAATGATCTTGTCCGCTTCGGTCACACCATGGAATGCACCTGCCATAAAGGGATTGTCATCCGGTGCATTACAGAACACAACTAGTTTTGCACAACCCAGGGAATCATCTTCCTTGGTATACTCAGCGGTTTCCTTCACCATCTCTCCCATAAGCTTGACCGCATCCATATTGATGCCTGTCTTGGTGGAGCCCAGGTTCACAGAGCTGCACACACGCTCTGTGGTGGACAGCGCAAGAGGAATGGAACGGATCAGCAGCTCGTCTGCCGGAGTCATTCCCTTGCTTACCAGTGCAGAATATCCGCCAAGAAAATTCACACCCACTTCATGTGCTACTTTATCCAGGGTCTTTGCAATGCTTGCGAAATCCTCGATGGTGTGGCATGCGGCGCCGCCGATCAGCGCAATGGGCGTTACGGAAATTCTCTTATTTACAATGGGGATGCCAAATTCTCTGGAGATCTCCTCTCCGGTCTTCACCAGATCCTTGGCTGCTTCGTAGATTTTGTTATAAATCCTCTCATTTAATCTGTCCAGATCGGAATCGATACAGTCTAACAGACTGATTCCCAGTGTGATAGTACGCACATCCAGGTTCTCTTCCTCAATCATTTTGTTCGTCTCGGTTACTTCATATAAATTGATCATTACAGCTCCTATCTGCCCCTTCGGGTCTTATTTATTTCGAAATCGTGGGGCTTATCAGATGCGGTGCATCTTGTCAAAGATCTCTTCCTTCTGGCATTTGATCACTACGCCGATCTCTTCTCCGAGAGCAGCCAGTTCATCTGCCATGTCACCAAAAGGCTTCTGCATCTGATTGGTGTCAACGATCATCATCATATTGAAATATCCCTGTACGATGGTCTGGGAAATATCCAGGATATTGATGCCGTTCTCCGCAAGATAGGTACATACCTTTGCGATAATGCCTACTGTGTCCTTACCAACTACCGTAATAATTGTTCTTTTCATAATCGCCCTCATTTTCTGCATGAAATCATGCTATTATTTTTATCTATTAAACTACACTTTACTACAATTTGCAACCTCAAGTTCAGCCTATGAACATATTCAGACACAGAAATCATGCTTGCATCATTTTGTGAGCGAATATGTTTCAGGCACCGAGCGCCAAACTATGGAGCAAAGCTAGTCATGAAATGACGCAAAAGCGTGCTATGATGCGGCTCCAACGAATAATGCTGGCTGATGCGCTGCGGATCATGCTGTCAACAGTGACCTTCGTCGGTCGGGCCTTAATAGAGAACGAAGTCGGAGCGGTAGCTACCAGCGTAACTTTTTCGCCTTTTTTCTTCTCCATTGCTGACTGAAGGAGCAGCACGATTTCTTTCGACTCCACGTCACTGAGAGAAGGGTACTTTGAGCGGATCAATTTGCCTGCTTCATCAGTGCCCGTTTCGCCCAAATCCAGGATGCCATGAAGCAGGAGATCAAGCTTCACATTGCCAGTTGACACAGATCGATCACCAGCTCTCTGAAATAAGCCTGGGATTCCCGGTCAGCAATCGGTACGACCAGACCGCGATCAAGCATCCGATTTCCGTTTTCACACGCGGTTTCTGAGATCATACAGCACGAATGGCATGCGGCCCCATTGGAGTTTTTTCCGGCCGGCATATTATGCATGCATTCCGGATCATTTGTACACAGCAGAGCTTCCTGGAAAGCATCACGCATCAGCTCTGTTATTTTTTCCGCTGACCCCAGTTCAACAAGGCCGCCAAGAGAACCTTCTTTATCAGCGCTGCCGGTATAGAACAGAACGCCGGACATTTTGTCGCCGAAATAAATCCGTTCCCTGATGGATGTTGAGGAGTAACCGGAGGACATTGACATCTGCTTGATCATCAGATGGGCAAACGTATGCATCAGTACATAGATTGCATTGCGTTCGACGGTCACCGTCCACCCTTTTGATTCGCAGAATTCTCTGTAAGTATCCGCATATTTCTCTGACAGAGCCCTGACCGTGGCGAGCCAGCGATCCAGAGCCTGCCGGTTAAACTCAATAAAGATTCCTTCGCCGTGTACTTCCGCAGCTGGCAGCCATTTTTCACCATCGCCGGTTTTGCCTTTACTGAGTTTGACCACATTGGGCTGCTCGTCAGCATCCGGATCAGGTGCGTCGACACGCATAAACCCAAGAAGTACCTTGACCTCACGAAGCCTCGTGACACGGATGATACGACTGAAGTACGGCCGCAGATAATCGGGCAGTTCTTCTTCCTCAGCCTTGAAGTGCTTTTTGTTGGATGCGTAGGATGGATCGTTATGATGCGTTATAGCGTCATACTCCATCTGCTTGATTTCTTTGAACTCTGTTATGTTTTTAAGACGACGCTCCAATGCAGCGTCGAAGTCAGGACGAGAATACGCCTGGAAATAGAGTTCATATACCTTGCTGACGCCTTCGTCGCCCATCAGCGTTCTGGCAAGTTCAATATCGCGCAGATGTTCATCGATCAGATTGAACAGGGGATTGATCCACGGCGGGATGGATATTGCGCTTCTGCTCACGGGAAAATAGACATTGGAGGCACCACGCTGAGACGGAATCAGCTGCTTGCCACAGCGTTCATTCCTTGCGTGGGGGCGAAATGGATGGTGACCGTTGCAGACCATGCCCTCATAGTTTTCTTTCTGTGTAGCGCCGCTCATACTGCGCCACGCATTGCATTTGGTGCATCTGACGTGCATGTCAGCCAGCGTTGACGTGTCACCTGAAGAACTGATTCTGAGAGCTCCATCACATCCGTCATTGCCTCTGTGCACCCACCAGCTCCACGGAAAATCGTCCATATGTCCGTTTTCGCATATGGTAATAAACCTGGAAGGATAGGCGGACCATCCGCAATCAGGGCATCTTGCCCCAATGCTCAGATATTTCTGAAGATCAAAACCGTCGCGTATGTCGAATATTCGACCGCACTTTGAGCAGATATGCGTATACGGGAAAGCCACAACCGGAACATCTCCCCAGTTGGCTGAAGTCCTCGGCATGTAGAAGCAGTCCACGCCAAGGTAAGACGCAAGCCTGCCGTCAATGATCTTCTTTCCCTTTTCTTTCCAGTAGTTCGTATCAAGGACAGTAACGGAGTCCTTGACAGCATCAACAATGGATCCCGGCCCGAAAGTAGTGATAATCTGATTGGGCCGAAGCTCTCCGAGAAGATTGCGGTTAAAGGGCATCTGTCAGTCCTCCTCGTAATAGAACATATTGGCGGCGCTTTCAACTTCACGCATGGAAGTCAGGGTCGGCTTCTCTGTGTCTGCACAGTCCCCACCGTAATACCCCATGAGAACATTGTATTTCTGATCTTTTGACCGGAACAGCGGCCCCTTGTATTTCAACGGCTTTGAGCTTGCCGCAAGTCCCTTCCAGGCTGCGATAAACTGATCGATCTCTCCGTCAGCATCTTCTCTGACACTGGGCTTGATGATACCCAGCCGGTCAAGAATCAGCGTCTTCAGTTCGTTGATTTGCTCCGGTGTCAGCGAGGCAATATTAGCCGCCGCGTCATTGGGGGCCATGTCCGGATATTTCAGACGAATCGCCGAAATGATCAGCGCATGCAGGACACGATCTCTGGCGCGCGCCGAGAACGGTGTGGCGGTAGTTCCTTCTACAAACCGATACAGCTGTGAATGATAGCCGGTGAAGTTCTCATAGTGAGAAAGGTCTCTCGGCCGGTAAGGATTGTAGATCATGACAACAAGACCGGGAAAAGACCTGCCAATCCTGCTTGTCGCCTGGATGTATTCTGAGTTCTGTTTGGGCTGACCGTCGACGACCATCAGCCCCAGGCGGTCAACGTCCATGCCTACAGCTATCATATTTGTTGCCACTGCGGTATCGAGGGCCTTTTTCTCCGGGAATCCGGTTTCCAGCTGTTTGAGCTTATTCGGGATCTCGAATGAATTCATGCGGGATGTAATCTCAATCCTCTGATTCAGATACCGCCGTTTGCTCATCTGATACCGGTTCTGTATGCGCTGTATGCGCTTGGGAATGTCGTCCTGGAGCAGCCGAACAGTACCGCCAAGTTCACGGATACTGTTATGATAGCCAATAAGAGTATAATACGGATCGATTACGTCCTGGAATTCTTCCTGCTGTGCCAGGTTATATACCGTCTGAAGGATAACGGCATATACGCGCAACAGGGTGGTGCGAACGGACTGACCGTTCCCACAGATGCCAACGTACCTGCGGAAAGGATTCTCATCTACAGATATTTCCCTGATAAAGAAACTGTCACCAATCTCAAACCCGTTCGGGGGGAACTGCGCAGTCTGCTTTCGCGCATACAGACATCTTGCCTGGGCAGCCGCATTCCTGATGGTGGCTGTCGATACAACATACTTGGGCCTGATTTTCTGATCTCCCCAGGTACACATATCTTCGATAATCGTTTCGTATGCGCCATAGATTGTGCCGAGAGGACCCGTTATCAGATGCAGCTCGTCCTGGATAATAAGTTCAGGCGGAAGGAAGAGACGTACAGGAGTTAGTGTTGATGCCTCCAGTTCCCTTGTTCTGGGATGCCTGCTGTGCTTTTCACCGATTGCAACATATCCGTCCCGGCTGCAGCGCCGATCCACACGGCCAAACAGAGTATTGGTGCTGACATCCCAGGGCAGACGGGCAAACTTGTCCACCGTTGAAAGGATGATGGTGGGACACCTTGCGTAGATCTCTTCATCCACAAGATACACGGGGATTGCCTTGCGCCCCCTGTATTTGTGGAAGATGCAGTTCGGGTCGGAGCAGTATATGGAGACAGATTTTCTGTCATGATCAATCTCAAAGTTATTTTCGTCCAGTTCGGTGCCGCAGAAGGGACATGCAAGCAGCTGCCTGTAAATGAGCCTTCTCTTCCTGGCGCCTTCACCCGGATTGTCCGGGCTGTCCTTCAGTTCCTCAAAGTTGTTAGGCGTCACGCCACCGCCGACCCAGAAGCCAATACTGATGGGCTCTGTGCCGTATTTCGGAGCAGTTTTTTCCCTGACCATCTCAGCGGCAATAACCATCTTTGTAATGCGGTCGCGCTGCTGTGTCGTCAGCAGCCGGAGAGTATAGCGCAGGATCGCCGTTACACCGCCGTCGCGATTGTATTCATCATTTTCCGATGCTCTGAGCCTTCGGTTGGCAATGACGAAAGCCATCAGGCCAAGATAGGCTTCCGTCTTGCCGCCGCCTGTGGGGAAATAGAGAAGATCGACAACCTCGCGGTCTTCGTGCTGCGGATTGACAATTCCGTTCAGGTTCATCAGGATGAAGGCAATCTGGAACGGCCTCCATCCGAAATCATTCTCCGGCCTCCTGGGATCGACAAAATCCCCCAGATTGCAGTCCTTGTTTACGGCATGCTTTTTTGAGAACGACATGATGTTCCGCTGCAGAAGCATGACACGGTTCATGAAACAGAAAGCATCCCAGGCAATCTCATCACTGCCGATCAGGGAAATACCCTCACGGATACGGGATAAGGCCTTCCGGCATTTTACGATGACATCATCGCCAACTTCAGCGCAGAAGGCAGGGTTTGCCATTTTTTTGTCTTTGCCGAGTGTATCGGAAATCCACTGATCGTATGAATCAGCGAGAACCGTGAGCCTTTCGATGATGCCACCCCGGTTCGATGCTTTTGACAGGAAGCGCATGGAGAAGAAGCTTCCATCAAAGCCCTTCAGCTCGGCACTCACGCCGGGAAACTCATATTGCGGAATGAAATCGGACTTTACCCAGGATGTAAACCCGTTTACGACTGGACCCCAGGTGGCAGCGCACCCACGTCCGCGACCAATGATTGGGCGCTGCTCAAAGTAATATTCATCTGCTGCGTTAACCTTCCGGCAGATAGTCTCAGCGGCAAATATGTTCCTGCCTTCGGGAGAGAAAGCCCGGATTTCAACCTGGAACATCATGCCTTCCAGATCATTTTCCGGATTCCTGCGCCTGTTCATGATATACGCGGTTACAAAGCTGTATCCGTTTTTCAGATGAATTCTGGATACATAAACATGCACATTGGAATCACAGGTCAGCTGATATTCATGGCTCCTGTCGAAGTCAGCAAAATGAACCGTGATGGTCTCTTTCATCGGGTGACGCATAAATGAAGCATAGCTGCGTTCCCGTCCACTTTTGTCAGGACGCTTTTCAGTTGTCTTCGTATAGTCGCCCCAGATGACATCCAGGCAGACGGAATCTGTCCCGGCAGCCACGTAAAAGCTGATGCCGATGGAATTGGGCAGCTTGAACCGGGTGGTGACAACGGGTTCGTTATCATCATCCTCTCCGGCAGTGAAATTATTGTCATCCTCGTGATCGATATCCGCTTCAAGCTCCTGGTCGTTGCCGTCGGCGGCATCTGCTCCCGCTTCGGTCTGCGGCGCGAGAAGTCCGATGATATAAGCATGCCGGGGATTCTCATCCAGCACTTCATCTTCCGACTGCGGGCCCATCAGATCAACTTTCATGGCATCAATGATCATCTGACGAACCTGGGCGTATCTGAATCTGTCAGCCATCATCATTCCTCCGTAATTTCTACAGCGGTCCCCAGAGTATACCTGCATGTGTTTCCGGGATGAATGTTTTCATCCGTGATCAGCCTGTAGACCCAGGGTTTGTGATCCGGGTCGGCGGTGGAGGCGAAGCGGCACCAGCGAATGCCCTCGCGGGCCTTGGCTATCACGTCCTGTGCCGTTACTTCGTTGGCAGCTTTCACTTCCACCATGTATTTGTGCGTGGCGGTTTCCACCAGGAAATCAGGATTGTACTGCTGGCCTGCCTGCCAGAACAGCCCCAGCTGATTCAGCGGAGGCTTGATCCAGCGGATAACCTCCGGGTCTTCCTCCAGAATGATGGAGAACAGCCGTTCCGTATCGCTGTCGAAACCGTTCTCTGTGTAGTATCCCTTCTTATACCCGGTGAACAGGTATTTGCGGATGTTCGCCTTATCGGTAAAGGGACGGTCAAAACGGACGCGTCCGTCCTTACGGATATTTTTGACAAATCTGCGGAACAGGATCAGATCCTTCTGCACGGTATGGATGTCCTGCGTCTTCCGCTCCACATGCTCGAAAATCTGTGCGCGGATGTCGCTGACGATCAGGGTGGCATAGCGGCGGACGATCTTTCGTTTATCTTCCTCATCGCCTTCGATCTGAGCCAGATATTGATCCACCACATCAATGATGAAATCCGCGTCATCATAGGAAAGCTCCGGGATAGAGTCCAGCAGCATACATGCCAGTGTGTTCATCGCGTCTTCCACTTCGAGAATCTGCGCGTCCACGGCAGCAAGGAATTGCTGATTGACAGCGTCAAAGCGCTCGATTTTCGCCATGGCTACTTCAAAGTCCTGAATCGTCCGCCTGACCTGGAAGCGGTTGAACTTCACTTCAGACGTGGTCTGAACCAGGATTTTGGGCACGGAAATTGCGCGTCCGGAATACTCGCGGAATTTCTGCACGAACTCCTCTTTTGATATGGGCTTTTTATCCCCTGCGGGGGTCTGCGCGGGTTCTGGGATAGCCGGCGTCTGATCTCCGGCTGAACTGCCATCCTGCGCAGGCAGGTCAAACAGGGAAATCTGGTTATCATCCGCTTCTGAGGTCTGCCGCTGCCTGCCGGGACCGAAGGTCCTCAGATAAGCATCGTACAGATTCTGCTGCGTCCGCGGGTTGTCCGCCTCTCGGAAGGTCAGCGTGCCCGTATCCGTGACCAGCTGATCAAAGAGGGAAAGCTGCGCATCGTCAACAGGACTGCTTACGTCTACGATATCGGTCGGCTCGACGCCTGTTCTGTCCAGATCCCTGTAGCGGAAAATGTCACTGTTTTTAATCTCATCCACCAGCTCACGGTAGTGCTCATGGGCGACGATGTCCAGCGTATCAATATCCTCATCACCGGTGATAAAGCCGAAGGGCAGACGCAGACCTCTGCCGATGGTCTGCATGGCGAGGATGTCGCTCTTCGCCGCATTCAGGGGAATGATGGTGAACAGGTTGTTGACGTCCCAGCCTTCCTTCAGCTTATAGACATGCAGCACAATTTCAATCGGGTTCTCTGCCTTCTCGATGGAAAGCAGCAGGCGCACGTTCTCCTCGGTCTCTTCACCCTTCATGTTGGAGTGAATTTCAATGACCTTTCCCTTGTATCTGCCGCCCAGGAAATCATCGCTGTCGATGAGCGCCCGGATATCCTTCGCGTGATTCGTATCGCGGCAGGCGATCAGCACGATCGGCTTCACATAGGGCAGGCCATGGTCATCACAATACTGGCGGAGGATAGCCTTGCGATGCTCGTGCTGAGTCAGGCCGTCGCGGATCTTCATTTCCTCAATGTCCGCGTCCGTATAGCCCGCCATGTTGGAGCGACCCATGACGACCGGCGTTTTAAGGAAGCCCTCCACCGCGCCGCGCGCCAGGTCGTAGGAATAGATCACGTTACTTGTGCTCTTGGGCGTTGCGGTAAACTCCAGTCCCAGCACAGGTTTCAGGAAGTTGATGGCCTTCATGGAGGCCGGCGCGTAATACCTGTGCGCCTCGTCCATGCAGATCACCAGGTCATTGAAACTGGCCAGCACGGCGGAAAAGGACATGCCCAGCGTTTCCCGGAATTTATGGAAATTGAACTGGGTGTCCGTCTTGCTGTTGAAGATTTTCCCGATGTTGAAGATGAACAGTTCGATCTCGGACGATTTTTCAAACGTCAGCGCGGTCTGCTCATAATGCACCGGGTAGGTATCATAGTTTTCGCCATCGTACACCTTCGGACGGCCCATTTCCGCTTCCAGTCCCTTGAAGATATACTTAGGGTGAGCGGGGTTGGACTCCTTGCGCAGCTTGTCATAGATGGTGCTGCCCGGAGCCAGGATAAAGAAATGCCGGTAGCCTTTTGTCTTGTAAAGATAATAGATAGACGCGCCCATCAGGCGGGTTTTGCCGATACCGGTGGCCATGGCAAAGCAAAAGGACGGGAAGTCAAACTTGGCGTCTACTTTGATGGTGCGCTGCTTTTCGCAGTGTTCGGTAGCGGCAGCCTCCACGGCGGCCTTGCTGTCCCGCTGATAATCGCAGTGGGTGCTGATGGCGTCCAGATAGGACAGCGCTTCCTTCTGAGGGCCGCGCAGGCTCATGGCATAGCTGATTCTGCTCACAATGTCCGCCATTTATCGCACCTCACTTTCAAAGCTGCATTTTGCTAGCAGGTCTTTGGGGATCTTCCGCACTTCGATGTTGTCCGGCAGGATCATATCGGACTGGATCGCCGTGCCGTAAATCAGCAGGGACTGGTCTTCGCCCAGGGCGGTGGAGACGGATTTCACATACTCGGCGTTGACGAACTCCTTTGTGATGTGGATGAACCGCTTCTCTGAGGAATGCCCGTGGAACACACCCTCCGGCTGATAGCGGAAGCCCTCGATCTTGCAGATCGCCTCGCAGAGCATTTCAAAGGTATACTCCGGATTGATCTGATAGATTGGCAGCTTCGGATTCCTGACCAGAAGGCTGGGAGCAAGTCCATAGAAGTGATAACCGCCGCCGCCGTGCCACTTAAATGTTTTACTAACGCCCCCCTGTTCGCCATCAACAACCTTGTCCATACGAACTTTGCAGTGTGTATAAGCATGCTCACCCAGTTCGATGCCAATCCAGCGACGTCCCATTTTGTGAGCCACCGCCACCGTTGTTCCAGAGCCAAGGAAAGAATCCAGGATTAGATCTCCAGGATTTGATGCAAGTGTAAGAATTCGAGCTATAAGCCTCTCCGGTTTCGGCGTAGCAAAAGGGGAACTGCTGAATAGCTTTAGAATCTCCTTCTTTGCTTCATCCGTATGACCAACATCTTGATACAAGAAAAGATTCGTAGGGGGAACATCTCCCACTGCTGAGAGATAGGTTTTTCTTGCTATTCCGCCTTGACCATTTTTACTGAAATAGAATTTGGGCCAAGGGCCTTTCTTCAGCACTTCTTTTGCAAGCTTTTGCGATTCTTCCAGAGGAAGTGCTAAAACAATCGCCTTGACACCTTTTCTGACTTCGGAGGCACTAACCCCGCAAATTTCTGCCCTTTTTGTAATATCATCAATCTCCTGGAGCTCATATGGACACCATCCATTCATTTGGGAAAGCATTTCATCTTGCGAATATCTCCAGTGAGAGCTGGGAGTCGGGTACAATAGCGCGCCTGTAAAAGGATGCTGAATGGCATAGACCATGCCTTGATGAGTGTTGGCGTCTGCAGCATAAGGATTATCAGAACGCCATGGACCTACATCACCATCA
>ERZ1107006.3296-NODE-3296-length-10622-cov-10.280307_pt1 | contig 10622 bp, 6 predicted proteins | sample MGYA00403696_ERZ1107006 | MGnify/ENA primary metagenome ERZ1107006 (study PRJEB35170, sample SAMEA104062441) | human gut metagenome | biome: human gut; feature: human-associated habitat; material: faeces | place: Denmark | collected 2012-08-13 ...
CGTCCCGGTCAAGAAGATCGAGAAGGACGCCGACCGCGACTACTGGCTGTCGGCCCGCGAGGCGAAGGATTACGGACTGATCGACGAGGTGCTTTCCAAACGAGACAAGTAAACCGCATGGCACAGAATAAGAACAACAACAAGAACGGCGGCGACTGCTGCTCGTTCTGCGGCGCCAAGCGCACGGACGTGGAGATCATGTTCCAGGGTTCGGACGGCGCGAATATCTGTAACAAATGTATCGAGAACGGCTATAAGATCATCGTCGACAACGACATCGCCTCCGAACGGGGACGGCGTCCGGCGGCGGCTCCGCTCAAGATGGAGGAACTGCTCAAGCCGGCGCAGATCAAGGAGTTCCTCGACCAGTATGTCATCGGGCAGGACGCCGCCAAGCGGTATATGTCCGTGGCGGTCTACAACCACTACAAGCGGCTGCTGTACGCCCCGAAGGAGGACGAGGTCGAGATCGACAAGTCGAACATCGTGCTGGTCGGTCCGACGGGCACGGGCAAGACGCTGATGGCCCGCACGATCGCCAAATTGCTGAACGTGCCCTTCACTATCGTGGACGCTACGGTACTTACCGAGGCGGGATACGTGGGCGAGGATGTCGAGAGTATTCTCTCGCGGTTGTTGCAGGTGGCTTCCTACGACGTGGAGCTGGCCCAGCGGGGGATCGTCTTTATCGACGAAATCGACAAGATCGCCCGCAAGAGCGACAATCCGTCGCTTACGCGCGACGTGTCGGGTGAAGGTGTGCAGCAGGCTTTGCTGAAGATTCTGGAAGGTACGGTGGTCAATGTTCCTCCCCAGGGCGGGCGCAAGCATCCCGAACAGCAGTTCGTGCAGGTCGATACGCGCAACATTCTGTTCATCTGCGGCGGAGCGTTCGACGGCATCGAGAAGAAGATCGCCCAGCGGCTCAACACCCGGGCGATGGGTTACGGACGGATGAATGCCGATTCCGTGGACCGCAACAACCTCATGCAATACCTTATGCCGCAGGACCTCAGGTCGTTCGGTCTGATTCCCGAACTGGTGGGCCGCCTGCCGGTGCTGACCTATATGGAGCCGCTCGGCCGCGAGGCCCTGCGTTCGATCCTCACGCAGCCCAAAAATGCCATCATCAAGCAGTATGAAAAGCTGTTCGAGATGGACGGCGTGAAGCTCGTGTTCGACGACGAGGTGTTGGACTATATCGTCGATAAAGCCATCGAGTACCGGCTCGGTGCCCGGGGATTGCGTTCGATCTGCGAAGCGATCATGATGGACACGATGTTCGATATCCCCTCTTCGGGAGAGCGCCGCTTCGAAGTGACCTTGCCTTATGCCCGGGAAAAGTTCGAAAAGAAGAAATTTTTGGCGCTCAAGCAGGTCGGATAAGCCGGATTTATATTAAATTTGTACCACGAACGCCGGGCCGCTTGCAACATGCCGGAGCGGGAGGCTGTCGGAATGGAACATCGAGCGGGCGGGATTTCCGGTTTTCAATGCGGTCTTGTCTGCCTGGTTTTCCGCAGGAACGGAACCGGGCGGATCTGATGCGGGCCGGGTGAAAGGATTCCGCAATTTATCCTGAACAGGATACGCAAGTCCGTTGCATCGGGGGTGGTGCAGGTTTATCCGAGTTGCGCCGTATGTAGCGGCGAAGCGAGAAATTCAAACATAATAAAAGCATACAATCACTTATGATTACTAAATCCGAACTCACGCGCGTTGCAGACAACATCCGCATCCTGTCTGCGGCGATGGTCGAGAAAGCCAAATCGGGACATCCCGGCGGCGCAATGGGCGGCGCGGACTTCATGGCTGTACTTTACACCGAATTCCTTCGCTACGATCCGGACCAGATGGATTATCCCTTCCGGGACCGTTTCTTCCTCGATCCGGGACATATGTCGCCGATGCTCTACTCGACTCTCGCACTGGCCGGAACTTATTCGGTGGAGGATTTGCGTAATCTGCGGCAGTGGGGCAGCGTCACGCCGGGCCATCCGGAAGTGGACGTGCTGCACGGTGTGGAGAATACGTCGGGTCCTCTGGGCCAGGGGCATGCCATGGCGCTGGGCGCCGCGATCGCCGAGCGGTTCCTTGCGGCTCGTTTCGGGGAGTGGCAGTCCCACAAGACCTATGCCTATATCTCCGACGGCGGTATCGAGGAGGAGGTGTCGCAGGGCGTGGGCCGCATCGCCGGCCACCTGGGGATGAACAATCTGATCATGTACTACGACTCGAACAACGTTCAGCTTTCGACCAAGGTCGATGAGGTGGATACCGAGAACGTAGCGATGAAATACGAGGCGTGGGGCTGGAACGTCATCACCATCGACGGCCATGACGTAGAGCAGATCCGCGAAGCCCTCACGGCCGCCAATGCCGAGAAGGAGCGTCCGACGCTTATCATCGGCCGTACGGTTATGGGCAAGGGTGCGGTCGCGGCCGATGGATCGAGCTTCGAGGACAAGGTTTCGACGCACGGTCAGCCGCTGACGGCTGCCGGAGCCGATTTCGCCGCTACCGTCCGTAACCTGGGCGGCGATGCAGAGGATCCGTTCAAGATCTTCTCCGAGAGCGGCAAGGTGTTCGACGCCCGCCGCGAAGAGCTTCGTGAATGGGTGCGCACGCAGCGCGAGAGGGAGAAGACGTGGCGTTCCGAGCACAAGGAGCTCTCCCGCAAACTCGATCTTTTCCTCTCGGGCAAGGTGCCGGAGATGGACTACAAGGGACTCGAGATCAAACCCGACGGTGCGACCCGCGCCGCCTCGGCTTCGGTGCTCTCCTTCTATGCGGAGCGGATCGAAAATATGATCGTCGCCTCGGCCGACCTCTGCAATTCGGACAAGACGGACGGCTACCTCAAGAAAACCAAAGCCTTCTCGAAGGGTGATTTTTCGGGCAAGTTTTTCCAGGCAGGCGTTTCGGAGCTGACGATGGCCTGCATTGCCAACGGTATGGCGCTGCATGGGGGCGTGATTCCGGCGTGCGGTACGTTCTTCGTCTTCTCGGACTATATGAAACCCGCCGTGCGTCTGGCTGCCCTGATGCACCTGCATGTAATCTATATCTGGACGCACGACTCGTTCCGTGTGGGCGAGGACGGTCCGACGCACCAGCCCGTCGAGCACGAGGCTCAGATCCGTCTGATGGAACATTTGAAGAATCACCGGGGGGAGCGTTCTATGTTGGTGCTGCGTCCGGCCGACGGCGAGGAAACCGTTACAGCTTGGAAATTGGCGATCGAGGAGCATCGTCCCGTCGCGCTGATCCTGTCGCGGCAAAATATTAAGAATCTGCCCGCACTCAATCACAGCCGCCGTGAGGAGGCTGCCCAGCTTTCGAAAGGCGCCTATATCGTAGTCGATGCCGCCAAACCGGCTGTGGTGATGCTCGCTTCGGGTTCCGAAGTCGCTACGCTGGTCGAAGGTGCCGAGTTGCTTTCGAAGGAGGGAATCGCGGTCCGTATCGTGAGCGTGCCGAGCGAAGGACTTTTCCGCGACCAGCCCAAATCCTATCAGCAGACCGTTCTGCCACAGGGTGTGGTGCGTTACGGCCTTACGTCGGGTCTGCCCGTGACATTGCTGGGACTGGTAGGTGAAAACGGTATGATTCACGGTCTGGATCACTTCGGTTATTCGGCACCCTACAAGGTCCTCGACGAGAAGTTCGGTTACAACGGCCAGACGGTATATGAAGAGGTGAAGAAGTTGATCGGTAAATAAGCCGGTTGTAAAACGGATAGAAGACAGGCCCGGATGCCGATAGGCGTCCGGGCCTGTCTTCTGTTTGTTCCGTCGTTCTCCCGTTGATTTTTTCACGGGTCTTTCCGCTGTTTTTTGCACCCGTCGGGTTTCCCGAAGACTTGTCCGGCGATGTTCGGGGAAGAACGGGTGCAGCTTTGAAATCGGATCATGGACAGAGTGCCTTGGGGCGGCCTTTTCCTGTTATTGTTGATAACTTTTCCATAAAATGCCGGAGGGGCGGACCATCGAATGCGATTAAACCCTATATTTGTTTTCGGTATCGGTTCCCGATGTGGAGGGCGAATCCACCGGGATTAAAAGGGAATCCTGTGAAAGTCAGGAACTATCCCCGTAGCTGTAAGTTTCTTTTGGGCGGTACATTCTCTCAGCCACTGGCCGTTCGGGCCGGGAAGGCGTGCCGTCCGGAACAAGTCAGAAGACCTGCCGTACCGGGACGAGATTCGTTGCTTTCGGGTGAAAAGCGTCGGAACGGTTTCGGATGCTTCGTCGTATCTATTGCCGGTTCTGTAAATTCCATTCCTGCCTGTGTTGTATCGGGTCGGATCGCTGCGAATCCGTCGTTCAGAAGAGGTGTATTTCGGTTTTTCCGAAGGGTCGGTAAAAAGTCGTCGGATCGGACGACACCGATCTGGCCGACGAAGGCGTACGGTATGGCTCGGAACGTGCGGCTTGTCGTGTTTCTGCGGAGAAAGCCCGGCGGCTGATATTTGTTGCCGTCGAGCCGGGTCGGAATCGGCCGAATTTCCGTCGGTGGAGTTATCGGTGTGGGGAATTCGAGCGTTGAAAGTATGAGTATAATAATATAATATTTGAGGAGAAGTTTAATCGTTATGGAAACATTCATTGTCAAGAGGGACGGAACGCGGGAGGCGTTTTCGATGGAGAAGATTCAGCGGGCGATCGCCAAGGCATTCCTTTCGGTCGGGAGTTTCGCTACGCAGGACGTGATCACCAACATCCTGAGCCGGGTCAGCGTGACCGACGGCATCTCGGTCGAGGAGATCCAGAACCAGGTGGAGGTCGCGCTCATGGCCGAGCGTTACTACACGGTAGCCAAGGCTTATATGCTTTATCGCCAGCGGCATACCGAGGATCGGGAGGTGCGCGACAAGTTGCAGTTCCTCATGGAGTACTGCGATGCTTCGAACGCCGCGACAGGAAGCAAGTTCGACGCCAATGCCAACGTGGAGAACAAGAACATGGCTACGCTCATCGGCGAGCTGCCCAAATCGAATTTCATCCGTCTGAACCGCCGCATGCTCACCGACCGCCTCAAGGAGATATACGGCAAGGAGTTGGCGGACAAGTATATCGAGATGCTGAACGACCATTTCATCTACAAAAACGACGAAACTTCGCTGGCCAACTATTGCGCTTCGATTACGATGTATCCCTGGCTCATCGGAGGAACGATTTCGATCGGGGGCAATTCGAAAGCCCCGACCAACCTCAAGTCATTCTGCGGCGGCTTCGTGAATATGGTTTTTATCGTGTCGAGTATGCTCAGCGGCGCCTGCGCCACACCCGAATTTCTGATGTATATGAACTATTTCATCGGCCAGGAGTACGGCACCGACTATTTCAAACGGGCGGACGAGGTGGTCGATCTCTCGAAGAAACGGCGCACGATCGACAAGGTCATCACCGACTGTTTCGAACAGATCGTCTACTCGATCAACCAGCCCACCGGCGCACGCAACTTCCAGGCCGTCTTCTGGAATATCGCCTACTACGACCGCTACTACTTCGAATCGCTCTTCGGCGAGTTCCGTTTCCCCGACGGGTCGCGCCCCGACTGGGAGGGGCTGTCGTGGTTGCAGAAACGCTTCATGAAGTGGTTCAACGCCGAACGGCTCAAAACCGTGCTCACCTTCCCCGTCGAGACGATGGCGCTGCTGACCCGCGACGGCGACGTGATGGACCGCGAGTGGGGCGACTTCACGGCCGAAATGTACGCCGCGGGGCACTCGTTCTTCACCTACATCAGCGACAACGCCGACTCGCTGTCGTCGTGCTGCCGCCTGCGCAACGAGATCCAGGACAACGGATTCAGCTACACGCTGGGAGCGGGCGGCGTCTCGACCGGTTCGAAGAGCGTGCTGACGATCAACCTCAACCGCTGTATCCAGTACGCCGAGCGGCAGGGCATTCCCTATCTGTCGTTCCTCGAAGAGGTGGTCGACCTTACGCACAAGGTGCAGCTGGCCTACAACGAGAACCTCAAAGAGCTGCAACGCAAGGGAATGCTTCCGCTCTTCGACGCGGGCTACATCAACCTGTCGCGCCAGTACCTCACCATCGGCATCAACGGCCTGGTCGAGGCGGCCGAATACAAGGGGATCGCCATCGTCGACAACCCCGACTACGTGCGCTTCACCGAGGAGATTCTGGGGTTGATCGAGCGCTACAACCACAAGTACCGCTCGAAGGAGGTGATGTTCAACTGCGAGATGATCCCCGCCGAAAACGTAGGCGTGAAGCATGCCAAATGGGATCGCGAGGACGGCTATAAGGTGCCGCGCGACTGCTACAACAGCTATTTCTACGTCGTCGAGGACACGACGCTCAACATCGCCGACAAGTTCCGCCTGCACGGCGCGCAGTACATCGCCCACCTCACGGGCGGCTCGGCGCTGCACATGAATCTCGAAGAGCACCTTTCGCAGCCGCAGTACCGCCACCTGTTGCGCGTGGCGGCGCAGGAGGGATGCAACTACTTCACGTTCAACATCCCCAACACGGTCTGCAACGACTGCGGACACATCGACAAACGCTATTTGAAGGAGTGCCCCCGCTGCCACTCGACGAACCTCGACTACCTGACGCGCGTGATCGGCTACATGAAGCGCATCAGCAACTTCTCGCAGGCGCGGCAGCAGGAGGCTGCGCGGCGGTATTACAACCGTCCGGAACGGATCGAGGGCGGCGTCGAAGAGCGCAGCGTGGCGGCACCGCGACGCGACGAATAGACGACGGCCATGCTTCGTTACACCGACTACGACATCGTGTTCCGCGAGATCCCCGACGAGACGACGCTCGCCGTCAACCTCGCGGGATGCCCCAACCGCTGCCCGGGCTGCCACAGCCCGCAGTTGCAGGAACCGATCGGCGAACCGCTCACCGAGGAGGTCGTGGAGCGGCTGCTGGTGCGCTACGGCGCTGCGGTCACCTGCTTCTGCCTGATGGGAGGCGACGCCGAACCGCACGAGGCGGCGCGGCTGGCGCTCTTCGCCCGCCGGCTGCGGCCCGCCCTGCGCACGGGGTGGTACTCCGGACGTGCGGCGTTGCCCGAAGGGTTCGATCCGACGGGAGTTTTCGACTACGTGAAACTCGGCCCCTACATCGCTGCGCGGGGGCCGCTCGACGATCCGGCGACCAACCAGCGGCTATGGCGCATCCGGCCCGACGGCCGGCGCGAAGATCTCACGCCGCGGTTCTGGCGCAAACGAGGCTGAAAAACCAATTGGGGAGAGCAAATGCTCTCCCCAATTACGTCAGACCCCGTCTCCGCCGCCGATCGCCCCTCCTCGAACGGCCGGCGATGCTGCGACCGTCTGCGGACAGACGCCCCGCGAGCGGCCGAACAGCGGACAAACAGACGAAAGAATCGGGCGATTCGAAAAAAATGCTTACCTTTACGTCCTGTTTTACAGGATTCGACGCCTGAAGGCTTTGTGTCCGGCGTCCGGTAACTAAAACTGAATTTTATGTCATTCAATCTGTTAAAAGGGAAGAAAGGAATCATTTTCGGCGCGCTCAACGAGCAGTCGATCGCATGGAAGGTAGCCGAACGCGCCGTCGAGGAGGGTGCCGAGATCGTGCTGACCAATACCCCCGTGTCGCTGCGCATGGGAACGCTCAACGAACTGGCGGCCAAATGCAACGCTCCGGTCATCGCGGCCGACGCCACGTCGGTGGCCGATCTGGAACACCTCGTGGACGAGGCGATGAAGCACTTCGGCGGGCCGTTCGACTTCGCGCTCCACTCGATCGGCATGTCGCCCAACGTACGCAAGGGCCGCACCTACGACGACCTCGACTACGATTACCTGCAAAAGACGCTCGACATATCGGCCATTTCGTTCCACAAGATGATCCAGGTGCTGCGCAAGAAGGACGCCCTGCGCGAGTGGGGTTCGATCGTGGCGCTGAGCTACATTGCCGCACAGCGCACGCTCTACGGCTACAACGACATGGCCGACGCCAAGGCGCTGCTCGAATCGATCGCCCGCAGTTTCGGCTATATCTACGGCCGCGAGAAGCACGTGCGCATCAATACCGTGTCGCAGTCGCCGACGCCGACCACCGCGGGCAACGGCGTGCTGGGGCTCAAAGACCTCATGGAGTTCGCGGAGAGCATGTCGCCGCTGGGCAACGCCTCGGCGAACGATTGCGCCGATTACGTGCTGACGCTCTTCTCGGATCTGACGCGCAAGGTGACGATGCAGAATCTCTTCCACGACGGCGGCTTCTCGTCGATGGGTATGAGCCGCCGCGCGATGCGCACCTACGAAAAGGGGCTGCGCTTCGAAGACGTACACGAGCATCAGTTCCCCTTCGGCACGGGCGACAACAAGGAGGAATAGGGCTTCGGCGTCGAACGCGTGGAGCCGCCCCGCCGGTTTTATCGCCCGTATCCGGCTATTTCAGCCGCACGACGATCTCGATGGGATAGTGATCCGAGATATAAGGCACGCCGTAGTCGCCGTCGAGCGTGCGGTACGACAGGCACTTCATGTTGCGCACGAAGAGGTGGTCGATGACCATCGAGTTGGGCGCCTGCCCCCAGCCGTTGTACGTTCCCTTGCGGTCGGTAACGGGGGCCTTCTCGCGCGCCGGCGTCATGAACTTTTTGAGCGGGTCGAAGATCCGGTCGTCGATCGTCGAGTTCAAGTCGCCGCCCACGACGACGGCCGCCTTGCGGCCCGCGATCTGCTGCACCTCCCGCACGACGAGCTTCACACCCTCGCGGCGCGCCACCACGCCCTTGTGGTCGAGATGCGTGTTGAAGTAGTAGAACTCCTTGCCCGTGGCCTTCTCGCGCAGATGCACCCACGTCATCGTACGGTTGCAGGCGCCGTCCCAGCCGCGCGACACGCGGTCGGGAGTCTCGCTCAGCCACAGGTCGCCGTGGTCGAGCAGATCGTAGCGGTCGCGCAGGTAGAAGACGGCCATGATCTCGCCGCCCTCCTTGCCGTCGTCGCGGCCCACGCCCACGCGGCCGTACTGCGGAAGGTTCTCCTCGATGTACTTCACCTGGAAGAGGTAGCCTTCCTGGATGCCGAAGACCGTCGGCGCTTCGCGTTCGAGCATCCGCAGCGTCGCTTCGCGGCGGTGTTCCCAGCTGTTGGCACCGTCGTCTGCCACGCCGAGGCGGATGTTGTAGGAGATGATCTTCGCTTCGCCCTCCGGCGTCGCATCCGCGACGGGAGCCGCAAAGGCGGCGGCAGTGAATCCGGCCGCGGCCAAAAGAGTGAGAATAGATGTTTTCATCGATATTTGGATTGGTTTCGAATCAATATTTGTAGCGAATCCACCGGAACATCTCGCGCAGCGTCGGTTTCTTGCCGTACATGAAGATCCCCACGCGGTAGATCTTGGCCGAGAGCCACACCATCCCCACGAACGCGGCGTAGAGCAGCACGAGCGAGAGGACGATCTCCCACGTCGGGATGCCGTAGGGAATGCGCGCCATCATCACCACGGGCGAAGTGAAGGGGATGAGCGAGAACCAGAACGCGAGCGGCGAATTGGGGTCGTTGAGCACCGACATCTCGACGATGACGGCCAGAATGATGGGGATCATGATCGGCGTCTGCAACTGCGCGGCATCCTGTGCGTTGTCGACCGCCGACCCGACGGCCGCGAACATCGCCGAATAGAGCAGATAACCGCCCACGACGAAGAGCAGCAGGTAGCCGAACAGCATCGCCAGATAACCCACGTCGGTAGCCAGGGCGATGGCGCCGAGCGTTTCGGGGTCGAAATCGCCCGCCGCGGCTGTCGCCGCACCGCCGCCCTGCTGCAAGGCCGCGGCAGCCTCCATCGCGCCGTCGGGCAGCACATGGGGCATGACCGCCGCACCCGCACCGCAGACCAGCACGGCCCAGATGAGCACCTGCACCACCGCCACGGAGGCCACGCCGAAGATCTTGCCCATCATCAGTTCGAAGGGTCGCACCGACGAGACCACGACCTCCAACACGCGCGACGACTTCTCCTCGATGACGCTCTGCATCACCATGGCGCCGTAGATCATCAGGAACATGTAGAGCACCATGCCGAGCCCCAGCCCCACCATTGCGGCGACGGCCGACGAACCGGACGAAGGCGAACCCTCGTCGTTGCGGACGACCTGCATCTTGACGTCGGTCTTGACGTCGGCCAGAATCCGGTCGAGATCTTCGATCCGGTAAGCGCGCAGCTTCTCGCGTTCGAGCACTTTCGCGATCTGGCCCCGCAGATTCTCTTCGAGCATCATCGACGAAGCGGAATTGGCGTAGAGCTTCACGTCGGAGGGGTTCGTCAGTACGTCGGCGCCGATACAGAGCACGCCGAACTTGTCGATCATCACGCGCAGCGCCGTATCGACGGGCAGGTCCGACGTTTCGAAGCGCACCTCGTCGCTGCTTTCGAGATGCTGCGCCACCAGTCCGCTGCGGTCGATCACGACGATGGTCTTGGTCTGGCCCGAAGCGTAGCGCATCATCAGCGCCGGCGCCAGCATCAGGCCGAGCATCAGCACGGGCATGAGCAGCGTGGTGACGATGAAGGATTTTTTGCGGACGCGCTCGTTGAACTCGCGCGCCACGATCAGCCATATATTCGACATGAAAAATAGTAAATTGTTTACGGTCT
>ERZ1107006.3299-NODE-3299-length-10604-cov-2.558442_pt1 | contig 10604 bp, 6 predicted proteins | sample MGYA00403696_ERZ1107006 | MGnify/ENA primary metagenome ERZ1107006 (study PRJEB35170, sample SAMEA104062441) | human gut metagenome | biome: human gut; feature: human-associated habitat; material: faeces | place: Denmark | collected 2012-08-13 ...
ACGAAGGACCTGAAATACCTCTCCCCGGAGGCGGTCCCGCCCGTGCTGGACGACCGGACCGTCCGGCTGTCGTTCTCCGCGGCGGGAACTCTGGGCGACATCGGAAAGACGCAGCTGGAAATCTCGTCGCCCGGACACCTCGACCTCAAGGCCGACGCCGCGGCGAAAAACCTGCTCGACGCCAACCGGATGGAGGCGTCGGCCCGCTTCGAGGGCGACTTCCGGGACCTTGCGTTCCTCAAGGCGCTGCTCCCCGACACGGCCCTGCGGCGGCGCGTGGCGATTCCGGCCCTGATCCGGCTCCGCGGCTCCGCCGGGGCGGACAGGGGGACGTTCTCGACGGCTTCGACACTCTCGGCCGACGGCGGCGAACTTTCCGTGAAGGGGCGGTTCAACCCCCGCGAACAGAGTTACGACGCCGCGATCCGGGCCGACAGCTTCCCGCTCAACAGTTTCCTCCCGGCCGATTCGCTGGGGATCGTCGACCTGACCCTGCAAGCCCGCGGCACGGGCTTCGACCCGCTGCTGCCCCGGACCCGGACGAGCCTCCGGGCGCAGATCGACCGCGCGGAGTTCGGCGGACGCGACTTCGGGGGCATCGAACTCGACGCAGAACTCGACAGCCAGCGTCTTTCAGGACGGATCTCCGACCGCGACGAGGCGCTCCGGCTGCTGCTGTCCGTCTCCGGAACGCTGACCGAACGCGAACAGCGCATCGGCCTCTCGGGCAGCGTCTTCGGGTTCGACCTGGCCGCGCTGGGCGTCAGCCCGGAGCCGATCGGCGGATCGTTCGCCCTCGATGCCTCCGCATCCGCCGCCGGAAAGGGGGCCTACGCCGCCCGCATCGCGCTGGACAGCATCGAAATCCGGAACAAACACCGGACGGACCGCATCCGCCCGACGAGCGTCTCGCTGCACACCGACTCGGCCGCAACCCGGGCCGAAGCGGCTTCCGGCGACCTGTCGCTGACGTTCTCCACGCCCCAATCCGCTGACTCGCTGATCGCGGCGCTGACCCGGAGCGCCCGGGCGCTGGCCGGACAGATCGACGCGCAGAGCATCGACATGGAGCAATTGAAACCCGCGCTCCCCGACTTCGCCCTGCGGGTCTCGGCGGGTCCCGACAACATCCTCAACAGCCTGCTGAAATCCCGGAAGATCGCCTTCGACGCGCTGAACGCCGAAGGGGCGAACTGCGACTCGCTGCCCGTTTCGATCCGCCTGCGCACGGAGGGACTGGCCTACGGGAACGTGGTCCTCGACACCGTGACGGCCGACATCCGCCAGAACGGGAAACGGCTGGAATACGCCCTCGGGCTGGCGAACGCCCCCGGGAACCTCGACAACATCGCCCGGGCCGGACTGTACGGCCACCTCGTGCGGAACACCGGGCAGGCGAACCTCTACCAGCGCAACCGCGCCGGCCGCGAAGGATTCCGCTTCGGGCTGGACGTGACGTGGACCGACAGCCTGGTCCGCGCGAGCGTGACGCCTCCCGACCCGCTGTTCGGTTTCGAGCCGTGGACGGTCAATCGCGGCAACTACCTCGCATACCGCTTCGACAAGCGCGTGGAGGCCGACCTCGACATGACCCACGGCGACCAGCGGTTCGCGATCCGCACGACCCCGGGCGGCGGTGACGACGACGACATCCGCCTCGACATCGCCGGACTGAACGTCGGTCCGGCGATGGGGCTGTTCCCCTCGGCCCCGCCCGTCGACGGCGTGCTGGGCGCGAACCTGACGCTGAACCTCGCGGCGGACAGCCTCTCCCTCCGGGGCGGGGTCTCGGTGGCGGAGCTGACCTACGACAAACAGCGTTTCGGCAGCGTCGACCTCGGGCTGTTCTACAAACAGGACCGGGGACACCTCGCCGACGCGCGCCTGACGCTCGACGGAGCCGAAGTGCTGACCGTGCAGGGGGACTGCCGCGAGGGGCGCGAAAGCCCGCTCGACCTGACGGTGACCGTCCCGGGCTTCCCCTTGCAGCGGGCCAACGTCTTCCTGCCCGCCGACCTGCTCCGCCTTTCGGGCAGCCTTCAGGCCAGGGTCCACGCGGGCGGCACTCCCGAGCGGCCGAAACTCGACGGAGGCGTGCGGTTCGCCGGGACCGACGTCCGCGTCCCGATGATCGGCACGTCGTTCGGCCTCTCCGCGGACACGATCCGCATCGCCGGCAGCCGCATCCTGTTCGACGACTACGCGGTTTACGCCCCGAACAAAAGCGCGCTGACCGTCGGCGGCGAGGTCAGCCTCGCCGACTTCGGGCGCATGACGGCCGACCTCGCGCTGCGGGCCTCGGATTTCCAGTTCGTCGACGTGGCCCGCAAGGCCGGCACGGCGGTCTACGGCAAGGCCTATCTCGACCTCGGCGCCACGGCCAAAGGTCCCGTGGACGAACTCGTCGTCCGCGGCAACGTCGCCCTGCTGGGCGGCACGGACATCAACTACGTCATGCAGGACTCGCCGATGGACGTGAAGGAACGCCCGCAGAATGTCGTGACGTTCGTCTCGTTCAGCGAGCTGGACACCCAAACCCCGGACGACACGCCGCAGGAGGTACGCATCGGGGGCATGGACGTGCTTATAAACGTCGACATCAACAACGACGTGCAGGCCGCCGTGGACCTCTCGGCCGACGGCAGCAACCGGATCGACCTCCAGGGCGGCGGCAACCTCACCTACACGATGAACCCGCTGGGCGACGTCCGCCTGTCGGGCAAATACGTGCTTTCGGGCGGAAGCGTGCGCTACAACCCGCCCGTCATCTCGCAGAAAATCTTCAAAATCACGCCGGACAGCTACGTCGAATGGATCGGCGACATCGCCGACCCGGCCTTCAACATCACGGCCGTCGAGACCGTGCGGGCCAACGTCTCCTCCGACGGGCAGGACTCCCGGCCGGTGAATTTCGACATCTCGATCAACATCCGCAACTCGCTCAACGACCTGGCGATCAGTTTCGGCCTGGCGGCCCCCGAGGACCTCGCCATGCAGAACCAGCTGAACTCGCTGACGGCCGAGCAGCGCGCCAACCAGGCGATGAACCTGCTGATCTACAACACCTACACCGGCCCGGGAACGACCGCGAAAGTCAGCTCCGAGAATCCGCTCAACACGTTCATCCAGAAGGAGCTGAACCAATGGGCGCAGAACAACCTCAAGGGCGTGGACCTCTCCTTCGGCATCGACTCCCACGGCGAAGACGACCCCAACGGCCAGCGCACCGACTACTCCTACCGGCTCTCGAAAAACCTCTTCAACAACCGCGTGCGGGCGGTCATCGGCGGCAAGTTCAGCACCGACGCCGACCCGTCGCAGAACCTCAAGGAGAACCTGATCGACGACATTTCGCTGGAATACATGCTCACCAAACGCGACAACATGTACCTGAAAGTCTTCCGCCACACGGGCTACGAGAGCATCCTCGAAGGCGAGATCACCGAAACGGGCGTGGGTTTCGTCATCCGCAAGAAACTGTCGCGGCTGGGCGACCTGTTCAAGCCGATGCGTCCCAAAACCAAAAAACCGAGAAAATGAGTCCGCAGCGCATCCGAAACATCGTTCTGCCCCTCTGCGCCGTGCTGCTGGCGGCCTCCTGCTCCACCACCCGGCGGCTGGGGAGCGACGAGGTGCTGTATACGGGCGTGAAAAAGATCCTCATCGAGCCGGATTCGGGCGTCGTGCTCACTCCGGCGGCCGAGTCGGCGGTGAAGGAACCGCTGTCGGTCGCACCGAACAATCCGCTTTACAGCCCCTACCTCCGCACCCCGCTGCCCGTCGGGCTGTGGGCCTACAACCACCTCTATACGCCGAAGGAGAAAGGATTCAAATACTGGTTCTACAAGCGGCTGGCCAAACAGCCGGTGCTGATCTCCAAGGTACAGCCGCAGCTGCGCACGAAGGTCGCCGAGCAGGTCCTCGAAAATTACGGGTACTTCGGCTCCCGCGCCGCCGACTCCCTGCTCTACCGCAAGCGCGGCCGCAAGGCGAAAGTCCGGTACACGCTCGGCATCGCACCCGCATGGCACTATTTGTCCATCGCCTATCCGCAGGCCGTCGGGGGTCTGAAACAGCTGATCGACAGCCTACAAGCCACCTCCCTGCTGCGCGTCGGGGCGCAGTACAACCTCGACTCGCTCACGCTCGAACGCAAACGAATCTCCCAGCTGCTACGCAACCGGGGCTACTACTATTTCCGTCCCGAATACATGGAGTACCTGGCCGACACGACCGCCGGCCGACGGCAGGTCGCCCTGCGCCTGAACCTCCGGCCGAACGTTCCGCAGGCGGCCCTCATGCCCTACCGCGTGGGCGACGTCACGGTCCGCCTGACCAACATCAAACCCGGCCCTGCGGATACGCTGCGCCTGCCGGACGCGACCGTCATCGCCCGGCGGCCGCTGAAAATCCGCCCCCGGGTCCTGTCCCGCGCCCTGACGCTCCGGCCCGGGCAGCTCTTCACCGTCGACGCCCAGAACCGGACGCAGACCGACCTCAACAAACTGGGGATCTTCCGCTCCGTCAACCTGAGCGTCACGCCGCTCGACTCGCTGCGCGGCTCCGACACGCTCGACGTGGAGATCGACGCCCGGTTCGACTACCCGCTGGAGGCGGCCCTGGAGACCGACGTCACCTCGAAATCGAACAGCTTCATCGGCCCGGGCGTCACCTTCCGGGTCAGCAACAACAACCTCTTCCGCGGCGGCGAGGTCCTCTCCGTGAAGCTGAACGGCTCCTACGAATGGCAGACGGGCAACAAGAACTCCGGGGGACGCTCCTCGCGGCTCAACTCCTACGAACTGGGGCTGAACGCCAACCTCGACATCCCGAGGCTGCTGCTGCCCCGGAGCATGACGCGCCGGCAGAAATACCCGGGGAGCACGTCGTTCCAGCTGGGCGTCGACCTGATGAACCGTCCCAGCTTCTTCCGGCTGATCGCCTTCAGCGGTTCGGCGGGCTACAACTTCCAGACCTCCCCGTACAGCCGCCATTCGCTGACGGGCTTCAAGCTCACCTACAACAAACTGCTCCACACGACCGACTCCTTCGACCGGACGATGGACGAAAATCCGGCCATCGCCATGAGTTTCCGCAACCAGTTCGTGCCCTCGATCAACTACACCTACACCTTCGAGCGGACCTACGGCGCCACGGGCAACCGGCGCTTCTACTGGCAGAACAGCGTCACGTCGGCCGGCAACCTGCTTTCGGGCATCCTGCGGGCCTTCGGCGAACGGCAGCCCCAGACCCTCTTCGGCAACCGTTTTTCGCAGTTCGTCAAGGAGGTCAGCGAAGTGAAGTTCTACCACCGCATCGGCCGCCGCAACAACTGGCTGGCGACGCGTCTCCTCGTCGGCGCGGGCTACGCCTACGGCAATTCGGAGGTGATGCCTTACAGCGAACAGTTCTACATCGGCGGTGCCAACAGCATCCGCGCCTTCACCATCCGGTCGCTCGGCCCGGGCAGCTACCGCCCGCCCGCGGACGACCGCAACGGCTACCTCGACCAGACGGGCGACTTCAAACTGGAAGCCAACATCGAATACCGCTTCGGCATCATGGGGCGGCTCAACGGAGCCGTCTTCCTCGACGCCGGAAACATCTGGCTGCTGAAGAAAGACCCCAAACGTCCCGGAGCCGAACTCAAATGGAAAGGCTTCCTGAACGACATCGCGCTGGGAACAGGCTTCGGACTGCGCTACGACATCAGTTACCTGGTCATCCGCGCCGACCTCGGCATCGGCCTGCACACCCCCTATCCGAACCCGGACAAGAAGGGCTACTACAACATTTCCAGTTTCAAGGACGGTCTCGGATTCCACCTGGCCATCGGGTATCCGTTCTAAACGTCCGCTCCGGCAAGGCAGGACGCCCGCCGCCATACCCGCGCCAAAGGCCTCCGGACGCGCCGCCCTTCGGCGTCCGCATCCGTCCCTTCGATCCTTTCCGGTCCGCAGAAATCGCGGCCGTCACTTCCCGTTCGCAGAAATCCCTTTCGCCATTCCCGGCGGCATGCCGCATCGCTGCCGCACCTGCGCCATGCCCCTTCGTCCCCGGACAGCGGCTGTTCCGGACGAACCGGTCCCGTCCGGACATCTGCGCATACCATTCCGACCATCCGGTCCGGAACGCGGCGGAGCGCCCGGGTTATCCGGCCATTCCGCAAGCATCAAATGCACGGAGAAGAGACAGCTTGCAGCTGCCATATAATACCGAATTTACGAGAATACAATTTTCAATACGAAAACAAACCCAAGGGTTAAGGTTGTAGTTGCCCGCACAAATTCCGATCTGCATTTTTGTTCAGATTACCCCTTTGAAAGAACAAAAACAGCCAATATGACTACGACTCCTCCCGAAACTCCGAATGCCTCTGTAAACACACGTTCATCATCCCATCCGTCATCGCTGTTTCAGTAAGTCCGGGTAGATTCTGTTGGCTTCCCATCAACCATCAAAATCCGCTTAATATGTACGTTTCCGAACACCTGAAATGGCGCATTCTGATTGCGCAAGCCCTCAAATCGTTCCACTTCGAGCGCGAAAATGCCAACCGTAACCTCAAACTGGTCTTCGAGACCTTCGGCAAGTATCTGTTAGGCACGACCTACGACACGTTCCTGAACTACCTCAACAAGGAGAAGTACGACATCTCGAAACTCAAACTGCCGCCGTACATCCTGATCGCGCTGAAACTGCTCGACGCCATCCGGCTCGCGTGCGACCGCCTGCAGGCCCGCAGGCCGAACGCCTCGTGGACGCTGACCGCAATCGTCGAGGAAGTGCTCGCCGTCGTGCGCGAGAAAGAGACGGAGCACCCCGGCCGGAAAACCCGCGTCGACTGACCCTGAACCGCAAAAGAAACCGGGCTGCAAGATCGCTTGCAACCCGGTTTTCGCATGCTGCGGAAAGAAGGGGATTCGAACCCCTGAAACCCTTTAGGGGTTTACTCGCTTTCCAGGCGGGCCAGTTCAACCACTCCTGCATCTTTCCGAAAGGTGCCCCAAAAGTACACAATATTTCCCGATTCTGCAAATAGCGGCGCTCTTTTTCCGTTCATCCGCCCTGCGGACGGGCCTTTCAGCGGATAAAACTCGTCACGACCCGCTCTTCCGGTTCGGGACGGCCTTCCGAAGCCAGCAGTCCGGCCCGGAGCATCCGCGCCATGTTGCGGGCCAGCACGCGCATCGTCTGCAACCCTTCGGCGTCCTGCGCCGCCTCGCCCGGCAGCCTCCCGTGGACGCTGTTCCAGTATTGCGACGACACGACGGGCATGTTCGAAATCGTGAAATACTTGTTCAGCCGGTCGAACGTCGCGCTCGCCCCGCCCCGGCGGCATACGGCCACCGCCGCGGCAGGCTTGTAGGCCAGGCGGTCGGAACAGGAGTAGAACAGCCGGTCCAGCAGCGCCACCAGTGTGGCATTTGCCGATGCGTAGTACACCGGGCTGCCGACAACCAGACCGTCACACGCCTCGAACTTGGGTGCGATCTCATTGACCAGATCAGAAAAGACGCAGGCGCCTTTCTTGCGACATCCGCCGCAGGCAATACATCCACGAATGGGATTGGTGCCGACGGAAACCAGTTCTGTTTCCACACCGCTTTCCCGGAACACCTTTTCCATCTCGTGGAGCGCCGTATAGGTACATCCTTTTTCGTGGGGACTTCCGTTGATTAACAATACTTTCATGTGAGACACATTCCTTTCCATCATTGTGATGTTTTGCAGTATGAGAAACGGACACGAAAAATCCGTGTCCGCTGTGCGCATAATTATTTTCTCGGAATCGCTTATTTAGTTAAACCGCTCATCAATTACACGGGCGGTCTTTTTCGTACTGCGGGGCAGCACGCCTACTTCGACAACCTTGACGATAGGCGTAAATCCGATGCGGCTCTTGACCTGCTCTGCAATGCGGCGGCTCAAGTCTGCGAAATCCACATCACCGGTGGACTCCACGTAGATACGCATAGTGTCCTTGCCGTCCAGGTGAGAAATACGGATCTGGTACTCGCTGGAGATCTCCTCGAATGTACCCAGAATCTCCTCGATCTGGTTTGGGAATACATTGACGCCTTTAATCTTCATCATGTCATCGGTTCTGCCCATGATAATATCAATGCGTGGGAACTTGCTGCCGCAGGCGCAAGTGCCGGGGATAATACGGGACAAGTCATGGGTACGATAGCGAATCAGCGGAGCGCCTTCCTTGACCAGTGTGGTAATGACGATCTCGCCGATCTCGCCGTCCGGCAGATTTTCGCCGGTTACCGGGTCGATGATCTCCAGGTAGATATAGTCATCCCAATAGTGCATTCCGCAGTTTTCCTTGCAGCTGATGCCGATGCCCGGTCCGTAGATCTCGGTCAGTCCGTAGATATCGTAGAGTTCGATGCCCAGTTCGCCGGAAATGCGGTCACGCATCTTCTGACTCCATCGCTCTGAACCGATGACACCCTTTTTCAGACGAATCTTATCCTTGATGCCACGCTTGCCGATCTCCTCTGCCAGCAGCAGCGCATAGGAAGAGGTGGAACAAAGTACTGTGCTTTCCATATCCATCATCATCTGAAGCTGTTTTTCTGTGTTGCCCGGCCCCATGGGGATAACCATAGCGCCCAGCTTTTCTGCGCCGTTCTGGAAACCGATGCCGGCAGTCCACAGACCGTAGCCCGGTGTCACCTGGATGCGGTCCTTGTTGGTGATGCCTGCGGTCTCGTAGCAGCGTTTGAACTGGATCGCCCAGTCATCTACATCCTTGGCAGTATACGGGATGATGACCGGTGTGCCGGTAGTACCGGAAGAGGAATGGATCCGGACAATCTCTTCCTCCGGCACTGCCATCAGCCCCAGCGGATAAGCGTCACGCAAATCCTTTTTCTCAGAGAACGGCAGTTTGGCGAACTCTTCGGGTTTACTTCTGTCATGCCGGCAGCCTCCAGCTTTTTTCCGTAAAAGCTGTTTGAGCGTACCAGTGCCTGAATGCGGTCGTTGACCTGTTCCAGCTGTGTTTCATTAATCTTCATTGTGTTTTCCTCTTATCCTTGTATATGCAGTGCTTTCCGGTTCAATTCCCGGAACTGCGGTTTTACAGTACGTTCCATGGTTTCCGTCACTTCTTCCAATGTCAGCGGCAGCACATCGCTGCGCAGCACAGCCCCCAGCATCACCATATTCAGCACCTTCGGCGAGCCGATCTCCCGGCAGGCGGCATCGCCGTCCAGCAGCGTCACGTTTCCGGCGTTCCGCTGTACATAGCCGATCATTTCCGCTGCGTCATATGCGCCGCCGCCCAGTGTTGCCGTTACCGGCTGAATGGGATGGGTGTTCAGAATCACTGTGCCGTCCGGTTTCAGATAGGGCAGCATCCGCACTGCCTCTGCCGGCTCAAAGCCGATCAGCAGGTCAGCAGTCCCTTTCGGGAACATGGGACAGCAGAGATCATCTCCCATCCGCAGAAAGCTGAACACGCTGCCGCCTTTCTGTGCCATGCCGATGGTCTCTGCGCTCATCACCGGAATGCCTTTCGCCATTGCCGATGCGGCAAGCAGCTTGGACGTAAGGACAATGCCCTGTCCGCCTACGCCGCATAAAATGATGTTCTTACGCATGGCAAGCACCTCCTATCGCTTGTGTCGGGCAGACCTGCGCACACAGACCGCAGCCGGTACACAGCGCCTGTTCGATACGGACTTTGCCGTCCTGCAGAATGATGCCGGGGCAGCCCAGTGTCCGGATACACTTCTTGCACTGGATGCACTTGCTCTCCTCAATCTCTGCCGGCTTTCCGGACTTTATCAGCACCGCACAGGGCGACTTGAAAATGATTGCCTTTACGCCGGGCTGTGATGCCACACGCTTGACGCACGCCACTGCCTCTTTCAGATGCAGCGGATCCACGGTCTCCACCGTCTTTACGCCGATGCCGTGCAGGGTGTCTACAATGCTCACCTTGTCTACCACCTGTCCCATCATGGTCTTTCCCGTGCCGGGATGGGGCTGGTGTCCGGTCATTGCCGTGGTGGAATTGTCCAGAACCACCAGCGTCATGTTCGCCTGGTTGTACACAGCGTTCACCATGCCGGTGATCGCCGAGGCGAAGAACGTGGAATCTCCCACAAAGGCAAAGCAGGTGGTGTCCGGTTCGACCTTGCCGATGCCCTGGGTCATGTTGACACCAGCGCCCATGCAAAGACAGGTATCCACCATATCCAGCGGCATGGCATTGCCCAGTGTATAGCAGCCGATATCGCCGCAGAATACGCTCTTCTTCCCTTTCATTGCCTCTTTGACGGCAAAGAACGAGGCACGGTGAGGACATCCGGCGCACAAAACCGGCGGACGCACCGGCAGCTGCGGCGGCGTTTCCGGTGCTGCGGCAGCTGGCTGCTCCCAGCCCAGGAATGCCGCCAGATCTTTTGCCACGCTGTCGCAGGAGTTTTCTCCGGCAGGGGCAACATCGTGCGTCAGCTTGCCACGAATCTTTGTGGGCAGATGATACTTGCCGCAGAGATAAACCAGTTTCTGTTCGATCACCGGATCCAGTTCTTCCAGGCAAAGCACCTCATCCAGTCCCTGTAAGAATTCCACTGCCAGCT
>ERZ1107006.3304-NODE-3304-length-10577-cov-6.051131_pt1 | contig 10577 bp, 8 predicted proteins | sample MGYA00403696_ERZ1107006 | MGnify/ENA primary metagenome ERZ1107006 (study PRJEB35170, sample SAMEA104062441) | human gut metagenome | biome: human gut; feature: human-associated habitat; material: faeces | place: Denmark | collected 2012-08-13 ...
AAACGTCGACCGGCGGCTACACCGTAGAGATCTGGCTCACCGGCTACCACTACCCCACCCTCGCGGACCTGCTGACGCAGGTGACCGCCGTGGAGAGCAGTGTCACCGATCTTCAGGTGGCCCTGTGCGAGCTGTACGAAGAAAAGGAGGAAAATTGATGGCGAAAATTTATGCAGCCCTGATCCGCAAGGGTATCAAGACGCTGGACGAGGTGCCCGCCCGTCTGCGCAGCACCGTGGAAGCCCTGCTGGCGGAGGTGGAAGCCGATGCTTGAAGCCTGGTCCCGCACGCGGGACGGCACCCGGAAGCTGAGCGCAAACTTCACCGTGGCCGAGTTTGCCTGCAAAGATGGCTCGGACCCTGTGTTCGTGGACAGCAGCCTTGCCGCCCTGCTGCAGAAGATCCGCGACCACTTCGGCCGCCCCGTAGTCATCACCAGCGGCTACCGCACCGCCGCTCACAACAAATCCGTGGGCGGGGCCGCCTACAGCCAGCATCTGTATGGGCGCGCTGCCGACATCCGGGTGCAGGGCATCCCGGTGGAGCAGCTGGCCGCCTATGCAGAGACCTGCCTGCCCGGCACCGGCGGCATCGGCCGGTACCCGCCCCGGGCCGGACGGGCTGTGGGCTGGGTCCATGTGGACACCCGCCCCGCCAAAAGCCGCTGGACAGGTTAAGAAGGAGGTGAACCCAATGGAAAGCATCCTGTCCGCCCTGATTGCCGGTGCCGTGACCCTGATCGGGGTGCTGATCGCCAACAGCCGCAGTCAGGCCGTGACCGACACCAAGCTGGAAGAACTGACCCGCGAGGTGCGCGAGCACAACAATTTCGCCCGCCGCGTGCCCATTCTGGAAGAGCAGATGAAGGTGGCCAACCACCGCATCGCCGACCTTGAGAACCATGAACGAATGAAAGAGAGGAACTGATTTATGGAACTGAGCAACAAGATCTCCACCGCTACCCTGGCCCGCACCGCTGTGCTCCTGCTGGCCCTGACCAATCAGGTGCTGAGCGCAATGGGCAAGCCCGTGCTGCCCATCGAGAGCACCACCGTGGAGCAGCTGGTCACCGCCGGCATCACCACCGTGGCCGCGCTCATCAGCTGGTGGAAGAACAACAGCTTCACCGCTGCCGCCGTGGCCGCCGACAGCTACATGGCCCGGCTGAAGCAGAAGCAGTGATCGCCGACTGCCCTATATAAGGTAAGAGGGCAAGGCCCCCGGAGACGCAGGTTTCCGGGGGCCTTTTTTCGTCTGCAGCAGGGCGGCAGGAGAAATTCCAGCCGGTTCTTTGCCAGAAATTCCGTCCCTCAAAAAGTGGTTTTCCGCAACAATCCGCACACTCTGCACCAGTACCGCAACCGCATCATTTCACGTCCGCAACAGTTTCTCTTTTTTCTGCAACAAATTCTTGTGATTTGTGCAAAATATCCAATTCAGGCTTTGGAATATTTTCACAAATCATGCGTTTCTACATATTTTTTCTTGACAACCTGCACTAGAAAATGGTATAAAGGAAGCAGGATAGTAAGCCTTGAAATATGTCCATCTTATGGGACAGTGGTAATGCGTAAAAGACTTGACACCATTTGAAAGGAGCCATCAATCATGACGAACAAAAAGCTGAAACTCGCTGCCATGTCCGTAGCCCTGACCGCCTGTGTCGCTGCACAGCCCATGGCTGCCCATGCTGTGGAAGGCCCCGACTCTGTCGAGGATAACGCTGCCCCGCAGGCCGAGCCTGTAGTCGAGAATTCCACGCCCGCCCCCGTCGCTGAGGAAGGGGAAAAGCAGGAGGAAGTCGGAGAGCAGGAGGAGTTTGTTCCCCCGGTGAACGATGAGGCCAAGAAAGATGATCAGGCTCCCGCGTTCGGCCCCGGCACCAAGACCGATGACATCACCATTGACTATAAACCTGCTGAGAAGCCGGAAGAGCCCGGCGAGACGGACGAGACTGAGAACCCCGACGGCACCTATGTGAAGGGTGACGTGATCGACAACAGCAAGAAGGACGAAGCCACCGGCAAGGACGGCAAGATCGGCGAGGCCACCAAGGAAGAGACCCCCGACAGCTCTTCCAGCACCACCGTCGTGGACCCCGACGCCGAGGTGAAGAAGGGCGACCCCGTGGTGGGCAAGGACGAGGACGGCAACACCACCATCACCACCCCCACCGAGACCACCGGCACCCAGACCACTACCACCACCGGCACCGGCAAGGCCGATTCCTCCACCACCATCACCGACACCAAGAAGGGCGAAGAGATCAACCTCGACGACGAGCTTGGCAAGGACGTGCGTCCGGACTGGAAAACCGATAAGGATGCCAAGCTGGGCGGTTACACCGTGGACAAGGTCGAGCCCGCCAAGGACGGCAACTCCAAGACCCTGACCCTGAAAAAGACCAGCCCGACCGAAACGAAGGAAATGTCCGCTGAGGACGTTGCCAAGCTGCTGGATGTCCCCAAGGACGGCGTGGAGAAGAAGGAAGAGCTGGACGAAGAGGGCAACCCCAAGACCACCTACACCCTGAAAAAGGAAGAGACCTCTACCGACGAGAACGGCAACACCGTCACCCGCGTCACCTACTATGAGATCACCGGCAACTCGGTCAAGACCCGCACCGAGACCACGCTGGTGCTCAAGGTGGAAAAGGGCACCGTTGATGTTAATAATGAGGATCTGACCACCGAGATCGAACTGCCAAGCATCACTGCCAAGAACACCGACGAGACCAAGACGGATGTCATCGAGATTTCTTCGGAGAAGCTGGGCGAAATGCTCCAGGACGAGTACTATAACAACGTTACCGGCGAGTATGTCTATACGGAAAACGTGGACGGCAAGGAATATACCTATAAAGTCAAGAAAACGGAAGACTCCAAGCCGCTCACCAACGCGCAGTTGGCCGACCGTCTGGGCGAGGGCTTCACCGGCGATGACAACGGCGTTTACTACAAGGGCGAAAAGCTGACCTTTGACCAGATGGAAGCCGTGCGCAAGACTTTGAGTTACACCGTGGAGGTCACTGAGGTCACCAAGACCCCCGGCCAGGTCGAAGGCGGTCAGGAAAGCATCGAGAGTGCCAAGGAAACTGCCAAGCTGGAAGCCATCAAGGCCGCTCTGACGGATGCCGCCCGGAACGCCGGCATTAATGTGGAGACCGATGATTTCAAGAACCAGCTGAATACGATCGATCCCACCGGCAAAGGCCAGCTCAATCTCAGTTATACTGATGCAGACGGCAATGTTCATACTGTCACCCTCCGCTATAATGGGGCAACGGTTTCTGCGCCTCAGCCGGGCACTCCCGATTCGAGCAAGGACACCGAGACCCGTAAGGATGTTACGGACAACGTCATCACCGGCACCGCTTATGTGACCGGCTCGAATACGTGGACCGAAAGCGGTTCCCTCAACGGCACCTACGTCAAGCCCGGCAGCGGTGAACTTCCCTCTCTCGATGGTTGGACGATCGCCAGCAAAGACCCGGAGAAGGGCACCACGACCTACAAAAAGGAAGACACCGTGACCTCGCCCGACGGCACCAGCACCAAGATCACCCGTACCTGCACAATCACGGAATCGTCCGCTTCCCTCAGCGATACGGAGAAGGAAGAGATTGCCTGGGCGGAGTTGCTGAACCAGCACCCCGAATATAAGAACAAAGATGAGCTGAAAGCTGCAGGTTATAACATCAATATCAGCAGCATGGACTTCTCCGGCATCAAGCGCGTAGAATGGACGATCGACGAACTTTCTGAATCCACAAAGACGGACGCCAAGGATCTTAACGACAAGCTGGTGATTCCCGGCGGCAAGAACTGGTCGATCGACGAAAAGGCCGGCACCATTACGGTGGACGGAAAGACCTACGACAAGGTGACCAAAACCAATGACGGCTACACCTGCACGGTCGAGGACAAAAACGGCGTAAAGACCACCTACACCTTCACCAAACAGGCCGGTGCTCCGCTGACCCCTGAAGAGATCCAGACCGCGCTGGCAGGCCAATACAGTGTTTCCGCTGACAGCATCCGACTGAACGCCGACGGCAAGACCGCGACCTTCACGAAGGGTAACGAAACCATCACCGTGGATTACAGCACCCTGAGCGAGACCCTCACCGTCCGGAAGGATGTGCACACCTCCTCCAGTGTCACCGACATCATCAAGGACGATAAGGATCTTGAGAAGGCATACGACGAGCTGTGGAAGCAGATTCAGGAGATCCAGAGCAAACTTCAGCCCGGCGAGGAACTCTGGATCGGCAATCTGGAGGTTACGGACAAGACCGAGAAGACGGACATCATCAAGTATTTCACCACGGCCATCTCGCCCGAAAATATGAGCAAGGATGAGCTGATCAAGGCTCTGCAGGAGCAGGAGCGGATCGCCAAGAACTCCACCTATGTTGCCAACGCGGGTTCCAAATACGAAGAGACCAAGAAGAACTACTACTCCGGCGAAACGGAGAGCAAGTATTACTATCAACCTTGGGGCGGTTCCAAGATCGAGGTTACTCCTGCTGGTCAGCCTGGTTGGTATTACTATACAAACGATAAGGGCGAAAAAGAGTATGTCCCTTGGTGGGATATCGAGCGTCAGGATACGCGCAATGATATCGGCCACCTCGATCTTGCTTCCGGCTCCAAGCTGGATCTGCTGCCGGACAAGGACGGTAAGGTCGATCAGACCGACTGCGTGCTGGTGAGCAAGGATCTGAAGCTGGAGTGGAACTACGATGCCGGAAACCTGGTCAACGGTAAGGGCAACCAGACGGTCGGCCTGGACAGTAAGATCAGCTGGGACGATGAGGGCGGCAAGGGCAACGGCCACTACGAGTATGACCGCGGCACCCCCAACAACTGCCCCGACAAGAGCGCCTACTACAAGCTGACCGGCACTGTCGCCTATGATCCCATCAAAGATAAAGATGGCAGCATCAAGCTGTATCAGGGTCAGAGAGGCGACTATTGGACCCCTGGCATCAGCGCAGAGGATCAGGCCATCAATGCCTACCTGGAGGCAACTGGCAGCAACAAGACGGCCAAGGACTTGTCCCCGAAAGAGCGCAATGCCATCGTCGGCACCTACGTTGTGAAGATTGGAACCACCGACACCAACAGCACCGGTGAGAGCGGCTATCAGGTCTATCTCAAGACCTCTGAGCTGACCGCCTACGGCTATATGACCCGCGATGCCAACACCTGCATCAACAGCACCTACAAGCGCCAGGACGGCACCTGGGGTTACGTCGGCGGCTATGACCTGATGATCTCCAAGCTGACCCAGGTGAGCGAGGGCAAGGTCGTCGGCCAGACGGAATCCACCATCAAGACCATCACCGCCCCGCTGAGCATCCGCAGCTCTCAGGACTTCGCCAACCGCCTTCTGGAGCTGAACAAGCAGACCACCACACATAAAACCAGTGAGAGTGCTACGGCTTACGGCGAAAATACTTCCGGCGGCTTCAACGGTGCCTATACGCAGGATAAGAGCGAAACGGTTACCGGATCCGGTACCGGCAAAGGCCACTACACCACCTTTACCGAGGTGCTGAAGAAGTTCTTCACCGGCTCCGGCAGCAAGGAGCACGATGAGGGCAAAGTTTCCTACACCTACCGCACCACGGACAAGGTGAACACCACGCCAGTGTCCAAGGAGACCGTGACCACCACCGACGCCCATGTGGACTACAACTATACCTCCATCGAGACCCGGAAGGTGACCGTCTCCGGTGAAGAGACCGTTATCGTCCCGCCGGTCACTCCGCCGGTGGATCCCGATACCCCGGACGGCCCTGTGGAGGATGAGACCCCGGACGAAGTCGTGACCCCGGAGACCCCCGAGCTGCCGCCCGTGCAGGACGCCACCCCGGATGATGCTGCTCCGGAAACTCCGGTCCTGCCGTCTGACGCGGTCCTGCCCGCTGTGCAGGATGCACTGCCGCAGACCGGCGTGAACTGGATGGCCGCTCTGGGCATGGCATTCAGCGGCATGCTGCTGACCATCGCAGGCGCATTCGCCAGCCTCAAGTACAAGGAAAAGCACTGATGCTTTTCCCTTCCAACGTGATCCACGTCAAGTCGTAAACGCATAGAAAGGGCCTCCCCATTCCGGGGAGGCCCTTTCGTGTTGTGTTCGGCTTATGCTTCCGCTTTGGCAGCGCGGTACCACTGTACCAGCTTTTCGGCGTCCTGCCAGCCCTTGCGGTACATGGCTTCCAGTTCCATGCAGCGGTCCAGCACACAGCAAAAGCCGCCCCGCAGGCCGGAACTTCCGGTGCCTGCGGGGCGGCTTTTCGCATTTATGAAACGGAGGAAAACGCTCAGAGGTCTGCGCCGTTGGAGCGGATGACCTTCTGATACCAGTAGAAGGAATCTTTTTTGCTGCGGGCCAGCGTACCGGTGCCGTCGTCCTGCTTGTCCACATAGACGAAACCGTACCGCTTGCTCATCTCGCCGGTAGAGGCGGACACCAGGTCGATGCCGCTCCAGGCGATGTACCCCATCAGGTCCACGCCGTCGGACACAGCCTGCTTGACCGCCTCGATGTGACGGCGCAGGTAGTCGATGCGGTAATCATCGTGGACACTGCCGTCAGGCTCCACCGTGTCGTGGGCACCCAGACCGTTTTCCACCAGGAACAGCGGTTTCTGGTAGCGGTCATACAGCTGGTTCATGGTGATGCGCAGGCCCAGCGGGTCGATGGCCCAGCCCCACTGGCTGGTCTGCAGATAGGGGTTTTTCACCGAGCGCACCACGTTGCCGTCGTTCACGGCCTTGCCCTCCAGGCTGGCCGCCACGCAGCGGCTGGCGTAGTAGCTGAAGGAGATGAAGTCCACGGTGTTCTCCCGCAGCAGGGCGTCATCGCCGGGCTCGGTGTGCAGCTGCACCTGCTTTTCCGCAAACAGCTTGCGGGCGTAGCCGGGGTAGCGGCCCCGCACCTGCACGTCGATGAAGAGCAGGTTTTCCTGCTCCTTCTGCACCGACTCCCAGACGTCCTCCGGGTTGCAGGAGTAGGGGTAGAAACTGCCGCCGGCCAGCATGCAGCCCACCTGATTGGCGGGGTCGTACCGGTGGGCCAGGCGGGTGGCCGTGGCGCTGGCCAGCAGCACATGGTGGGCCGCCTGATAGATCACCTGACTGCGGTTCTCGCCCTCCTGGAAGGCGATGCCTGCCCCGGAGAAGGGGCTGTGCAGCAGGATGTTGATCTCGTTGAAGGTAAGCCAGTAGTGCACAAGGCCGGAGTATTCTTTGAAGCAGGTCTCGGCGTAGCGGGCAAAGCATTCCAGCGTTTTGCGGCTGCGCCAGGAGCCGTACTGCTCCACCAGACCCATGGGGATATCAAAGTGGCACAGGGTGACCAGCGGCTCAATGCCGTACTTCCGGCACTCCTGGAACACATTGCGGTAAAAGGCCACACCCTCCGGGTTGGGGGTCCGTTCATCGCCGTGGGGGTACAGGCGGGACCAGGAGATGGAGGTGCGAAACACCTTCAGCCCCAGCTCTGCCATCAGGGCGATGTCCTCTTTGTAATGGTGGTAGAAGTCCACGCCGGTGTGGCTGGGGTAATACTCCCCTGCCTGCAGCGTCGGGTGGGGCGTGCCGCCCAGCTTGACCTCCATGCGGTGGACACCGTGGGGCATCATGTCGATGTTGCTCAGGCCGCGGCCGCCCTCGTTGTAAGCGCCTTCGGCCTGATTGGCCGCAATGGCAGCACCCCAGAGAAAGTTTTCGGGCAGTTTGTAATCAGACATGGGAATCACTCCTCTTCCGGGAGATCCTCAAAGCCGATCACCAGCGTCAGCACAAAGGACAGCACGATGGACAGCACCGAGATGCCGGCGATCCAGGCGATGCTCACACCGGGGTTGGCCGGGTCGATGAACTGCACACCGGTGAGCACGCTGGGCGACACCATGGAACGGCTGGCCAGACCTGCCATGCCGGCCAGGCAGCCGCAGACAAAGCCGGTGATCAGGGAAGCGATCAGGGGGCGCTTCAGGCGCACGGCCACGCCGTACAGGGCGGGCTCGGTGGTGCCGGCGATCAGGGCAGAGGAAGCAGCGGCCAGAGCGGTCTGGCGCAGCTCGCTGTTCTTGGTCTTGAAGGCAACGGCCAGGGACACGCCGCCCAGGGACAGGTTTGCACCGATCTCAGAGGGCATAACGGTGCCCTCCATGCCGGTCTCGGAGATGGTCTGCAGGATGGTGGGGGTGAACACGCGGTGCATGCCGGTGATGACCAGCAGGGGCCAGAGGGCGCCCATGATGCCCACAGCCAGGAAGCCCAGCTTAGCCTGCACGAAGTAGACGAATGCGGAGATGCCCTCGCCGATCATGATGCCGACCGGGCCGACCACGATGATCGCAATGGGAGCAGCAATGAGGAAGATCAGCATGGGCTTGAGGAAGTTCTTGGTGACAGCCGGGGTGATCTTGTCGATGGCACGCTCAATATAAGACAGGATCCAGGTCATGCACAGGGCCGGGATGACGGTGTAGGTGTACTTGACGCCCACCACCGGGATGCCCAGGAAGTGTGCGGCGGTATCGCCGACCGTGACAGCTTCCATCATGGTGCGGAAATCCGGGTGCAGCATCAGGCCTGCAATGGCAATGGCGATGAACATATTGGTGTTGAACTTCTTGGAAGCAGAAGCGGCCACCATCACCGGCAGGAAGTAGAAGGCTGCATCACCGATGGTGTTCAGGATCTTGTAGGTCTCACCGTCGGCCGACAGCACACCAACCATGCCCAGCAGCATGACCAGCAGCTTGACCATGGATCCGCCGATGATGGCGGGGATCAGCGGGGACATGGTGCCCACGATGGCATCCAGAATGTTGTTGCCCACCTTCTTCAGGGTCAGAGGCTCCTTCTTCTCGCCGCGGGCCACCTGGCTTGCCTCGCCGAAGTCGCCCATCTTGAGCACTTCGTTGTAGGCCTCTTCCACATGGTTGCCAATGATGATCTGGTACTGGCCGCCCTGGTTCACGACGCCCATCACGCCGTCGGTCGCCTTGACGGCTGCGTCGTTGATCTTGCCCTCGTCCTTCACCACGAAGCGAAGGCGGGTCATGCAGTGGGTCACGCTGGCAATGTTCTCCACACCGCCGATGTTCTCCACGATCTTTTTGGAGATCGCAGCATAATCTTTTGCCATGATTGTTTCTCCTTTACCTTTTCAAGTCATCCAATTTCCGGTCGAAGTACTTCTGATGCGTCCATTATAGACGCAGGCAGGTGGTTTGTCAGCAGTTTCTGGGCATAAAAAAACAAGTGCCGTTTTTTCGCACTTGTTTTTTCCAGGTAACACCCTGTTTTTTATTTTTTGCTTTTTCAGATGGCTGCCGGGCCCTCGGAGGTGTAGCGGTAGAGCTTTTTGCCCAGCCGTTCCACGATGCTCATGGCCGGGAGCTGGGTCGTCACATCGTAGACTCCCAGCCGCTCGTAGGTGACATAATAGGCCAGATTATAGTCCGAGAGTTTTGCGATGGTGCAGTTTTCCGTGTTGGTCACGCTGAGGATCTGGCAGTTCTGCTCCTTGAAGCGCATCACATGGCCGATGGTGTCGCGGGACTCGCCGGACACTGAAAACACGATCACCAGCGAATTTTCCACGAATCGGCTCTCGGTGGGGTAGTGGGGCTCGTCGATGTACAGGCAGAACTTGCCCATGCTGGAAAAATAGCGTGCCCCGTACTTGGCCACGATGCCGGACATGCCGCTGCCTACAAAAAAGATGTGCCGGGCCTGAAAGATGACCCTGGTCAGCATGTCCAGCTTCTGCTCAAACTCCGCCGAGCAGGTCTTTTTCAAAAAGTCGATGACCTCCGACACATCGTCCTTGACCGGCGGCTGCTTTGCCTGTTCCAGATGCTGGCGCAGCCGGATCTTGAACTCCGCGTAGCCGTCGCAGCCCGCCTTTTTGCAGAACCGGAGGATGGTGGAGGTAGACACATGGGCGGCATCCGCAAACTCCCGGATGCGCATATAGCACACCTTGTCCGCGTTCCGCACAACATACTTATAAACTTCCAGCTCCAGATCATTCAGGCTGCAGATCATCTCTTCGCTGAACATCGGCCGCCCCTCCCTCGTGGTGGTTTTTGTTCCAGTATACTGTATTTTTTGCCGCGTTACAATTCCCCTGCTCAGAAAAAAGCCGCCGCACGGTGGCAGGGCCGTGCGGCGGCAGAAACATGCTTTGGGGAACCGATCAGATCAGGCTCAGGGCCTCTTCGTCGCCCACGAGGGTGAAGTCGGGGTGCATCTGCAGGATGCTGGCGGGCACTTCCGGGGTGACCGGGCCGAAGAAGGCCTTCTTCACGATCTCGGCCTTGCCGGTGCCGTTGACCACCATCAGCACCTTACGGGCCTGCATAATGGTCTTGATGCCCATGGTGTAGGCCTGCTTGGGCACCAGGTCTACGTTGCCGTCAAAGAAGCGCTTGTTGGCCTCGATGGTCTCCTGGGTCAGGTCCACACAGTGGGTCTCCAGCTCAAAGGCCTCGCCCGGCTCGTTGAAGCCGATGTGGCCGTTGGGGCCGAGGCCCAGCAGCTGCAGGT
>ERZ1107006.3309-NODE-3309-length-10558-cov-4.718366_pt1 | contig 10558 bp, 7 predicted proteins | sample MGYA00403696_ERZ1107006 | MGnify/ENA primary metagenome ERZ1107006 (study PRJEB35170, sample SAMEA104062441) | human gut metagenome | biome: human gut; feature: human-associated habitat; material: faeces | place: Denmark | collected 2012-08-13 ...
ACGGTCGCGTCCTGCTGGGTGTTGAGGGTGAGCGGCGCGGTCTCCGCGGCCAGCGCACAGGCGGGCGAGGCCAGCAGCAGGGCGCTCAGCGCGGCGGCTGCGGCACGGGTTTGAAGGCGTTTCATGGGGAGAATCCTTCCTTTCTGCTGATGTATGCAAGATGCGTTTGGATGGCGTCAATCAATGCTCGGCGTATCGGGGATGGGCGTTTCGCGCGGGGTCACGCCGACGTAGTAAATCGGCGCGGCGGCCTTATAGGTATCGGTGTATTTCTTCTCGCGGGAGATTTCCAGCCCATTGCTGTCCATCGTCACCAGATACACGTCCACGACATAGCCCTCGCGGCCCTTGTATTTGATTTGGGTCTCGTCGTCGTAGATGACGTGTTCGCCGGTCTTGTCCTTTTCATAGGTAGGTTCGGGCAGCGGGATGGTCTCCACCACCTGCGAATCGAGCTTGTAGGTGTAGCCGTTCGGATCAGGGCGGCCGTAGATGATGAAGCGGCTCGTCCAATAGCCCTTGACCTTGACGAACTGCGTCTCGATGTAGATGTTCGCGCCCTCGTCGTCGAGCACCTTCTGGGTCGCGATCCACTGCTCGTTGTTGCTCACGCCGCCGCACACGCCGATCTTCACGACGGTCTTGCCCTCTTTGGAAGACTTGTAGCCGGAAATCTCGGAAACGTTGTCCTCGGTCACGGCAAACGTCGCGCCTTCGTCATACGGGAAGGCCGGGAAGAACGTCTCGTGGTAGTTGACCAGCAGGAACTCCGCGACAAGCTGGGTCTGATAGGCCTCGACGACCTTCTTGTAAACCTCGTTGTCCTTGTCCGCGGTGCGGGCGACGATCACGTTCACATACGGGTTTTCGCCGTTCTCGTCCTGCTTCTCGATGAGCAGCGCGTCGCGCGAGGGGATCAGGCCGTAGGGCACGGCGTAGGTGCCGTTGATGGTGGAGGCGGCGAAATCGCCCAGCGTGGAGGGCAGCGTGTTCGCCGCAATCGGGGTCACCTCCACGTTGTAGAGGTACTTGGTGATGTCCTTGATTTCCGGGGTGTAGCCCGCCGCCGGATCAACCTCGATGAAGCCTGCGGCTTCCAGCAGCTTGATACTGGAAATGTCTTTATACGCAGGATCTGTATCCGGAAAATGCTGTCCGATATCACCAAGTGCCGCTGCGCCCAACAGCGCATCCATCACCGCATGAACCAGCACATCTGCGTCCGAATGTCCCAAAAGTCCTTTTTCATAAGGAACCGTAACGCCCCCCAGGATCAGATCCCGCCCTTCCACCAGGCGGTGTACATCATAACCGTGTCCAATGCGCATTTTCGGTTCCTCTTTCTGTGCCGGGCGGGGCAGGTCCTCCCGGGTGGTGATCTTCAGGTTGGCGTAATCGCCCTGGGTCAGCTGCACGGCGCGGCCGGTCAGCTCGAACAGGCTGCAGTCGTCGGTGACGCGCCGGGCCTTCTCAGCGTCCAGCTCCCCCAGTGCTGCCAGATATTCGGCGCGGTCAAAGCACTGGGGCGTCTGCACCGCATACAGGGTGCTGCGGTCGGGCGTGGTCTGCACAAGGCAGGCCTCCGGCACGGTCTTGCCGTCACCGCGCACCGCCGTTTTGATGGTATCCTTCACCGGCACGGCAGGGGCAGCGGCCCCGCTGCGGGCGGCAGCTTCCAATGCCGCCGTGATGACCGGCTGGCTCACGAAGGGCCGGGCCGCGTCGTGCACCGCCACGATGTCCCCTTTTGCCGCCAGAACGCCATTTTTCGCGCTCTCGGCGCGGGTGGCACCGCCGGGCACGATCTGCACGGGCTTTGTGCAGTCCGCTGCCTGCTGCTCCACAAACGCACGGTTTTTGCCCGCCACCAGAACGATCTCCATCACCAGCGGGCACTGCTCAAACGCACGGATGCTGCGGCGCAGCACCGTCTCACCGCCCAGATCAAAGCTGAGCTTATCAAAGCCCATCCGGGTGGAAGACCCTGCCGCCACCAGCACCGCCGATACTCTCTTTTCCATTTTCTGCACCTGCCTTATCACACACCGCCGTTTTCCACTTTTCCGGCAGCTGGATAGAATAAGCCATATTTTATTATAGCGTATCACGCCCCAAACTGCAACCGAAAATCTACAGCAAAAATGCCCCTCCGCACACGGCAGAGGGGCACAAATGAGTCATGCTTTGGTTTTGCTTCGGGAATTACTTCAGGAGGGGCTCGATGGCAGCGGCCAGAGCATCCTTCTGGGCCTGTGCTTCAGCCAGGTCCTTGCCCAGGGTGGTGAAGTAGGTCTTGATCTTCGGCTCAGTGCCGGAGGGACGCACCACGACGGTAGCACCATTTTCCAGCGTGTAGATCAGCACGTTGGCGGCAGGCAGGCCGGTCTCCTCGGGCTTCTTGTAGTCGGTGACCTTGACCACCTTGTGGCCGGCCAGCTCGGTGAGGGGCTCGTCACGCAGCTTCTGCATGATGGAAGCCATCTTCTCCATGCCGGTCAGGCCGGGGAACTCGAAGCTGTCCACCTTGTTCAGGTAGCGGCCATACTCCTTGTAGATCTCTTCCAGACGCTGCTTGATGGAGGAACCGATGCTGCGGTAGTAAGCGGCCATCTCGCAGATGAGCATGGAGCCGATGACGGCGTCCTTATCGCGGACATAGGGGCCGGCCAGATAGCCGTAGCTCTCCTCGAAGCCGAAGATGAAGCGGTCCACTTCACCGGCAGCTTCCAGATTTGCGATCTGGTCGCCGATCCACTTGAAGCCGGTCAGTACGCTGCGCATCTCCACGCCGTAGTGGGCGGCGATGGCATCGGCCAGCGGGGTGGAGACGATGGACTTGACGGCGACGGGATTCTTGGGCATGGTCCCCTTCTCGATGCGGCCTGCGCAGATGTAATCCAGCAGCAGAGCGCCCATCTCGTTGCCGGAGACCAGCTCATAGCTTCCGTCCGGACACTTCATGGCGATACCCACGCGGTCGGCGTCGGGGTCGGTGGCCAGCATCAGGTCGGCGCCGGTCTTGGTGGCGAGGTCGAGGCCCAGCTTCAGAGCCTCGAAGATCTCGGGGTTGGGGTAGGAGCAGGTGGTGAAGTAGCCGTTGGGGTACTCCTGCTCCGGCACGATGGTGATGTCGGTGATGCCTATGTCGTTCAGAACGTGGGTGACCGGCACCAGACCGGAACCGTTCAGCGGGCTGTAGACCAGCTTCAGGCCGGCGGTCTTGCACAGGCCCGGGCGCACCTGACGTGCCTCAATGGCGGCGTAGAGGGCGTTCTTGCAGTCGTCGCCCACAAAGCGGATGAGGCCCTGCTCGACGCCTTCGGCAAAGGAGATGTACTTTGCGCCGGTCAGGACATCGGTCTTCTGGATCTCGTCGTAGACGATGGCGGCGGCGTCATCGGTCATCTGGCAGCCGTCCGGGCCGTAGGCCTTGTAGCCGTTGTACTTGGCCGGGTTGTGGGAGGCGGTGACCATGATGCCTGCATTGCACTGATAGTAGCGGGTAGCAAAGCTCAGGGCCGGCACCGGCATCAGGGCATCATAGATGCGCACCTTGATGCCATTGGCTGCCAGAACACCGGCAGCCGTCTTGGCAAAAACGTCGCTCTTGAGGCGGCTGTCGTAGCTGATGGCGACGGTCTGGCTGCCGCCCTGGGTCTTGACCCAGTTGGCCAGGCCCTGGGTGGCCTGACGCACAACGTAGATGTTCATGCGGTTGGTACCCGCGCCCAGGACGCCGCGCAGGCCTGCGGTGCCGAACTTCAAAGCCACAGCAAAGCGATCCTTGATCTCGTCGTCGTTGCCCTCGATCTTTGCCAGTTCGGGCTTCAGATCCGCATCGTCCAGCTCCGCTGCCAGCCAGCGCTTATATTCATCCAGATACATGTTGCACACCTTACCTTTGTTATTTTTTCCCAAAAAAGGAGACAGTTTATTCAAACCTAATTATACTATAAACGCTTGTGTCCATCATGTCAATTGCATATTTTGCCACAATCTTACCGGTACAAAATCAGCAAATGCCACAAAAACAGCCGCTCTCCGGGTGGATGTCGGCGGGCTGCTGTGTTTCCGGCAGCAGCCGGTAGGGCTGGTGCACGTCCTCCAGCACCTCCAGCCACTGTTCCGGGCCGATGCTGTTCTCGCACAGATAGCGCAAAAGCTGCATCATCCGGGCAAAACTGCCCTGCGGAGCCAGCACCGTACTGCACTGTACCCGGCCCGCCTGCTCCCACCGCAGCTGGGCCAGCACGCCCCCGGGCACGGTCTGGGCACAATACACCACCGTGTGGGCCCGCTGCAGCCCCTCCAGCTCTGAATAAGTACGGATGTACCGGCAGTATTCCTTGCCTGTCATCGTTTGTCGCTCTCCTTTCCGCTGCATTGACATCTTTCCTGCCCTTTACTATAATGAAATCGACCGGGAGATGCTGTCGAAGGCTGACGGTTCCTCCCAAATTTTTCCACCCAATTTTCGACCGTTTTCGCGCAGAAAATGCAAGCGAGGTGCACCCATGTATTCGGTAACAAAGAGCTTTGGCCTGAACGGCCTGCGCGGCTTTGCCGTGGCCGTGGAGGCCGACGTTTCGGGCGGGCTGCCCGCCTTTTCCATCGTAGGCCTGCCGGATTCCGCCGTGCGGGAAAGTGCGGACCGCGTGCGTGCCGCCATCAAGAACCTGGGCTTCAAGTTCCCGGACCGGCGCATCACGGTCAACCTGGCCCCCGCCGATGTGCGCAAGACCGGCCCGGTGTACGATTTGCCCCTGCTGCTGGCCGTGCTCACGGCCAGCGGCCAGCTGGAGGATGTACCGGAGGACGCCGCCTTTCTGGGTGAGCTGGCGCTGGACGGCACCCTGCGCCCGGTATCCGGCGTGCTGCCCATGGCACTGGCCGCCGCCGAAAACGGCATCCGCGCCCTGTATGTGCCCGCCGAAAACGCCGCCGAGGCTGCCGAGGCTTGTGCCGACAGCATGGCCGTCTACCCGGCCCACACCGCCCGGGAGGTGGTGGACGCCCTGCGCGGCAGCCGGCCGCTGACCGCTGCGGCAGCCGTTCCCTTTGACCCCGCCGAGGCCTGGGCACAGGTGCCGGATTTTGCCGACGTGATGGGGCAGGCACTGGCCCGCCGGGCCATGGTCATCGCTGCGGCCGGGGGCCACAACGTGCTGCTGATGGGTGCCCCGGGTACCGGCAAATCCATGCTGGCCAAGCGCCTGCCGGGCATCCTGCCGCCTCTCACCCGGGAGGAAGCCGTGGAGACCACCAAGATCTATTCCATCGCCGGGCAGCTGCCCCAGGGCCGGGGCCTGATCACGGCACGGCCTTTCCGCAGCCCGCACCACTCGGCCAGTGCCGTCTCGCTGGCGGGCGGCGGCGCACAGTTCCGCCCCGGCGAGTGCAGTCTGGCCAACTGCGGCGTCCTCTTCCTCGACGAACTGCCCGAATTCTCCCGCGAGAGCCTCGAAGTGCTGCGCCAGCCCCTCGAGGACGGTTGCATCACGGTCAGCCGGGCCGCCGGAAGCGCCACTTATCCCAGCCGCTTCCAGCTCGTCGCCGCCATGAACCCCTGCAAATGCGGCTACTACGGCCACCCTACCCGGGCCTGCACCTGTTCGCCCAGCGCGGTGCGGCAGTACCGCAGCCGGGTGTCCGGCCCGCTGCTGGACCGCATCGACCTCTGCGTCGAGATGGACCCGGTGGCCTTCGATGAACTGCATGGCGCTGCCCCTTCCGAGAGCAGCGCCGAGCTGCGGAAACAGGTCCTTGCTGCCCGGGCCATCCAGGCCCAGCGGTACGCTGCTCCCGGCTACGAGGATGTGCGCTGCAACGCCCAGCTCACCGCCGGGCAGGTGCGGCGCATCTGCCGCATGACCCCCGGTGCGGAACGGCTGCTCCGCGCCTCCTACGATGCACTGGGGCTTTCGGCCCGCGCCCACGACCGCATTTTGCGGGTGGCCCGCACGGTGGCCGACCTGGCCGGCAAGAGCCTGCTGGACGAGGACTCCCTGCTGGAAGCCCTGCAGTACCGCGCGCAGGAAAAAGTGGAGCTGTGAGCCTTTTTCCACCTACAAAAACACCGGCCCCTCTCCCCGGCAGCGCTGTGCTGCCAAAGGAGAAGGGCCGGTTTATTTTTGTTTGTTTTACGCCGGGGTCAGTGCACTTTTGTTGCGCTATTGTTGTATTTCTGGTTTTCCAGCTGTTCCATCCGCTCGATGAACGCCAACGCGTACCGGGGCAGATAGTTCCCGGCCCGCCAGGCTGCCACCGACTCCAGCGGGAGGGTGCAGTCCCGGAGCGGAAACGCGTTGAACGGCACCGCGTTGTTCAGGTGTTCCAGCAGCTCGCCGCTCAGGAAGCCAATGCCGTACCCGTTGGCGGCAACCGCATCGGCGGCAATGCCGTGTGCGACTTCGTGGTGTTCGGCCGCATCGCCGGCAGCAACGCTTCCGCCTACGCTGCCGAGTAACCCCACTCTGCTCTCTTCTTCTTTCTTCTTTTTTGGATAAGCACAGCGCCCGCCTGCACCGGAACCACTCCGGAAGCAGGCGGGCGCTGTGTTGTTCAGGTTTCGCTCAGGGTCAGTTCGTGGTAGGTCCGGCCGTCCATGGTTTTCCACCGGAAGCAGCCGTTTTCCAACGTCATGTAGCTGTGGGCGCTGCCCTCCTTCGGCAGGCTCACCGAGCCGGGGTTCAGGTAGAGGCTGCCCTGCCCGAAGGGCTCCCACGCCGGGATGTGGGTGTGCCCGTGCAGCAGAATGTCACCGGGAGCCAGCGGCGGCGGGGTCTTGGTGTTGTAGACATGGCCGTGGGTGGCGTACACCAGCCGTCTGCCCACCGGCAGCACAGCATAGTCTGCCAGCACCGGGAATTCCAGCACCATCTGGTCCACCTCGGCGTCACAGTTGCCGCGCACGCAGAGCAGGCGGTCCTTCATGCCGTTGAGCAAAGGCATGACCTGCTTGGGCGCATAGCCCTCCGGCAGGTCGTTGCGGGGGCCGTGGTAGAGCAGATCCCCCAACAAAAGCAGCCGGTCGGCCTGTTCCCGTTCAAACGCCTGCTGCATCTGGCTGGCATAGAAATACGACCCGTGCAGGTCGGACGCGATCATCCATTTCATGCAGGTTTCTCCTTTTTATAAAAGCTACAATTTTATTGTAACCCCTGCACAAAAAATGGTCAAGCCTATAAAAGTCGTACTTTTGCACCCAGTCTCCTTGACAATGCCCCGGGGATGTGGTATCCTTCAGTCAATAAAAACCGTGTGGATTTTTACAGCACTATGCTACTTTTCGCCACACAATGACTTCAAAAAAGCCATTGTGTGGCTTTTTTGCGGTCTTTTTCCATTTTTGATCTGTCAGGAGCGAGAAATCAATGAACGATACCTTTATGAAAGAACGCCCCGTGCTGCCGCTGCTGTTGTCCATGGCGCTGCCCAACGTGATCTCCATGCTGGTCAACTCCCTGTACAACATCGTGGACAGCCTGTTTGTGGCGCAGATCAGCGAGGACGCCATGACCGCCCTCTCGCTGGTATACCCCATCCAGAACTTTGCCAATGCCATCGCCATCGGCTTTGGTATCGGCATCAACGCCATGATCGCCCTGTACCTGGGTGCGGGCGACCGCAAAAAGGCCGAGATCGCCGCCACCCATGGCATGGTGCTCAGCCTGCTGCACGGCGTGGTCATCACGGTGGTGAGCATTGCTATCATGCCGGGCTTTTTGCGCCGGTTCACCACCGACGAGAGCCTTGTGGCCTCCGGCATCACCTACTCCACCATCGTGTTCCTGTTTGCCACCATCAATATGGCCGCGCTGGCCTTTGAAAAGATGTTCCAGGCTGTGGGCCGCATGAAGGTGACCATGGTGGCGCTGGTGTTCGGCTGCGCGTGCAACATCCTGCTGGACCCCGTCCTGATCTTCGGCCTGGGCCCGGTGCCCGCCATGGGCATTGCCGGTGCAGCGCTGGCCACCGGCATCGGCCAGCTGCTGAGCCTGTGCGTGTACCTGTTCGTCTACCTGCGCACCGAACTGCCGGTGCGGCTGAGCCGCAGCGGCCTGCACCCGGACGTTGCGCTGGACGGCAAGCTGTACGCCATCGGCGTGCCGGCCATCCTGAACCTGGCTCTGCCCTCCCTGCTGGTCACCTTCCTCAACAGCCTGCTTGCCGGGTTCTCCCAGAGCTATGTGGTCATTCTGGGCATTTACTACAAACTGCAGACCTTTTTGTACCTGCCCGCTAACGGCATCGTGCAGGGCATGCGCCCGCTCATCGGCTACAACTACGGTGCCAGGGAGCACGCCCGCGTGAAGAAGCTGTATGAGCTCACCCTGTTCATGAGCATCGCCATCATGGCGCTGGGCACGGTCATCTGCCTGCTGGCCTCCGGGCAGCTCATCGGGCTGTTCACCTCCAACCCCGATACCATCGCCGCCGGTGCCAAGGCCCTGCGCATCATCTGCATCGGCTTTGTGGTGTCGGCAGTGTCCACCACCTCGTCCGGCGCACTGGAGGGCCTTGGCAAGGGCGTGCCGTCGCTGGTGATCTCGCTGTGCCGCTATGTGGTGTTCATCATGCCGCTGGCCGCAGTGCTGTGCGGCCGCCTTGGCCCGGACGGTGTGTGGCACGCCTTCTGGATCACCGAGGTGCTCACCGCACTGGTGGCCTACCCGGTGTACCACCGCGCGGCGGCCCGGCACTGAACCTTTCCGGCCCCTTTTGCAGCAGGCTGCCCGACCCCGGCGGCCTGCTTTTTTGTTGCATTCCCGTCGCCCTGCGGGGCGCATAAATGCAGGGATTTCATTTGACAGCTGCGCAGAAATACGGTAGAATAGTTTTTATGTTGCGTTGACAAAATGTGTCAGAACGCAAGACTTTACAGAGGATGTGGGACGAATTATGATCGAGACGATCACGGCCGTCAATACGGCAGTCAACAATTTTATCTGGGGCGTGCCTGCGATGATATGTATCATAGGTGTCGGGCTGCTTTTGAGCTTCAGAACGGGATTTATTCAGATTAGAAAGTTTCCATATGCGATGAAGGTTACGCTTGGCAGGATGCTCAAAAAACGTGAGGCATCTGACGGAGCGCTAACACCGTTTCAGGCAGTGTGTACGGCACTTGCGGCGACGGTCGGTACAGGAAATGTGGCAGGAGTTGCGGGAGCCATCGCGATAGGCGGACCGGGAGCGGTGTTCTGGATGTGGATTTCAGCACTTCTTGGTATGTGCACCAAGTTCTCGGAGGTCACACTTGCTGTACATTTTCACGAGAGAAATGCAAACGGCGACCTGGTAGGCGGTCCTATGTACTATATTAAAAACGGTCTTAAAAAGCACTGGCACTGGCTGGCATATCTGTTCTCAGCGTTTGGCGTGCTCACAGTGTTCGGTACAGGAAACGCTACACAGGTAAACACCATAACCACAGCGATTGATTCAGCTTTATATAATTACGATATAATTTCAAAAGAGTCGGCATCAACGTTCAATCTCATAATAGGAATAGTGCTTGCCGCTCTCATTGCGCTTATTCTGCTTGGAGGAATCAAGCGTATAGGCCAGGTTACTGAAAAGCTTGTGCCGTTTATGGCAGTGATGTATATTCTGCTGGCACTTGGAGTAGTAATCATCAACTTTAAAGCTATACCGGGCGTATTCGGGGCAATAATAGAGGGCGCGTTCAATCCGTCAGCAGTGACAGGCGGAGCAGTAGGAAGCTTTTTTATGAGCATGAAAAAGGGAGTTTCCAGAGGAATTTTTTCAAACGAAGCAGGTCTTGGAACAGGCTCTATCGCACATGCCTGTGCAGACACCAGAAAACCTGTAAAACAGGGATTTTTCGGGATCTTTGAGGTATTCACGGACACGATCGTGATCTGTACGCTGACAGCGCTTGTGATCCTCTGCGTGGCGGGCAGCGGGACGGCCTCAGAGTTCGGGGCGGAGAACGGGGCATCGCTCACAAGCCTCTGCTTTTTTACAGCGCTTGGGAGTCCTGGCGGGTACGCGGTGGCGGTCTGCGTGGTGCTGTTCGCGTTCTCCACGATCATCGCCTGGTACTATATGGGGCGGCAGGCGGCGGAGTATCTTGGCGGGAAGATCTCGGGAAAGATCCCGGCAGTCTACACGGTGGGATATCTTCTGGCGGCGTTTCTCGGGTGTTTCGGGGCGATGGGGACGGTGTGGGAGATCTCGGACATCTTTAATGGACTGATGGCGGTGCCGAACCTGGCGGCGCTGGTGCTGCTGGCGTGCAGCCTGGCGGTGCAGTACCTGCCCCGGCGCGTTCGTGCGTTTGCACTGATGGCCGCGGTGCCGGTTCTGGCCCAATGTCTTCAGGCGGTTTCAACGGACATCGGCGTGTTCCTCTACTTCAAACTGCTGCCGAAGCTCTGGGCGCTGGCTCTCTGGCTGCTGCTGTTCTGCCTGCTGTGGGGCCTGCTGGGCCGCCCGGGGCTTGCAGGCGGCGTCTGCGTCACGGTTTCGGTGCTGCTGGCGCTGCTGAACCTGGCGCTGCTGCAATTCCGCGGCACGGCCCTGCAATGGCAGG
>ERZ1107006.3322-NODE-3322-length-10531-cov-2.663898_pt1 | contig 10531 bp, 7 predicted proteins | sample MGYA00403696_ERZ1107006 | MGnify/ENA primary metagenome ERZ1107006 (study PRJEB35170, sample SAMEA104062441) | human gut metagenome | biome: human gut; feature: human-associated habitat; material: faeces | place: Denmark | collected 2012-08-13 ...
GTGATGACGGTCACGTCCTCGATCCGGACGCCGAACTCGTCGGGGATATAGATGCCCGGCTCCGCCGAGACGACCGCGCCGGCAGGCATGGGCTTGTCGTTGCGCATGCTGGCGTTCGGGGCCTCATGGATGAGCAGGCCCAGGCTGTGGCCGTAGCTGTGGCCGAAGCAGCCGACGAACCCGGCGTCGTCGATGACCTTGCTGCCGCTCATCACGTCGCTCTGGCGGGGCAGTTTCTCGTAGCCCAGCCGCTTGTAGAAATAGAAGACCACGCCTTCGCAGATGAACTCCTTGCGGTACTCCTTTTCGAGCTGGGCCATCAGGCCCGCCTCGTCGAGGTCGGCATCCAGTTCTTCGTAGACCGCGCGGGCCTTGCGCACCTCCTGCAACAGGCTGCGGGCTTCGCCGAGGTCCTTGTCCGGACCGGAGATGCGGCACTCGGCGGCGATGTAGTACATCTCCGGCAGGCGGATCAGCGGCATCAGGTCCTTGTGGCGGTAGTCGGCGCCCGTCGAGGTCTGCTGATAGAGCTTCGAAGGGGTCTTGGTCCCCTCGGGCCAGTAGTCGGTGTTGTGGTAGAGCTGTTTGTAGCGGCAGTCGGAGATGCCGGCGCCCTTGATTTCGAAAAGATCGTCGGCGACCGAGTTCTTGATGCACAGCGTGCGGTACTGGCGGTCCTGTTCCGAATATTCGCGGTTGAGGTTGCTTGCGATCTTCTTGGCCATGTCCGTGACGCCGAGCGCGAAGATATGTTCGCTCGGGAAGCACATCTCGGTCGTGGGGGCCTTGGCGGAGTCGGTGAACGTGCGCAGCGTCAGCCCGCCGGCGATTCCGACCGATGCCGGGTCGTCGATCACTTCGAGGGCGGCCAGCAACGCGGTGTGTTTGTTTTCGTCGCTGCCTTCCCACATGCAGACGCGCGCCAGCAGGGCCTTGACGGCGAAGTAGTTCAGGTGCATGTAGCGGTAATCGTAGAATTTGTCGACGTTGGCTTCGGTATAGATGCTTTCGGGATACCTGGCCCGGATGGGGTCGATCTCCAGCAGGCGGGCGGCCTCCGTGAGGTCGGCGATCATGCGGCGGAGCGTCTCGGCGTAGGTCAGCTGCGGCGCCGCGTCCTTGTCGACGCTCGTCAGGTAGGGGACCGTGTGACGGCTCTCCAGGTCGGTGCGTCCGGCCAGGTCGCTGCACCCGAACAGGCGTATCAGGTCGAAGTGGATGTAGGCCCTCACGGCGAGCAGTTCGCCCTTGATGATGCGGTAGTTGACCGAGTCGAGTTCGTCCTTCCGGCGGTCGATGTGGTCGAGGGCGTCGTTGACGTTGGCGATCACCGAGTAGGATTTCTCCCAGACCTTTTCGATCACTTCGGTGGATTTCGTGGTTTTGTAGTTGTAGCGGTCGAGGTCGTAGTCGTCCGCGGCGGTGTTCTTGCGGGCGTCGTACTGGCGGCCCAGCATTTCGACCATGTGCCACGTCAGGTTTTCGCCGTAGAGGTCGGTTTCGCCCATGGCGAGGTAGCAGCCGATGAGCGTCTGCTGGAAGCCTTCGGCCGAGGAGTAGTGGTCCTCGGCGCGGATTTCCGACGGGGGCGTCACGTCGAGCCAGCTCTCGCACGAGACGGCTGCGAGGGCTGCGGCGGACAGAAGGAGGTATTTGATGCTGTTTTTCATGGCTTCGGTGGTTTGTGTTAGAAGGTTCCGGTCAGCTGGAACGACATGCTCCGTGCGAAGGGATAGGTCGTGCCGCGCTCGATGCGGATCGACGAGAGCGTGGCGATGTTGTTCATGTAAAAGGCCAACTTGAGCCGCTTGAGGCGGATTTTGCTGATCAGCCGCGGGTTGAACTCGTAATAGAGGCTCAGCGACGAGAACGTCAGCTCGTTGTTGTCCTGCACGAAGCGCGTCGTGGCCCGGGTCTTTTCGTCGTGCTGCTTGCCGTTTTCGTCGGTGTAGGAGCCGAGTTTCTTGAACATGGCGTTCTGGCCCGGAGTCTGCCAGCGGCCGTAGAGCACGCGGCGGTCGACGTTGTAGTGGATGTCGACGTTTTCGACCTTGTTGACCAGCGTGGTGTTGTACCGCTGCCCGCCGCCGAGGAAGGTGCAGGTGGCGCTTAACCCGAAGCCCTTGTATTCGGCCGCGAAGCCGAAGTTGCCGCGGTACTTGGGGTCGCTGATGCCGGCCACGACCTGATCCTGCGCGTCGTACTCGTAGGTCAGCGTGCCGTCCTTCCTGACGTAGATTTCCTGACCCGTCGTGGGGTCGATGCCCAGCGACGGCACGGCCCAGATGGCGTTCATCGGCATTCCGTCCTGATAGATCAGCACGGGCGTCGAGTTGCTCTTGTCCTGCGCCTGGGCCATCATCTTTTCGTTGTAGGCCTTGAGGCTTTCGGAGAGGTTGATGATGATGTTCTTGTTATAGGCGATCGAGCCGAAGAGGTTGAAAAAGCCCTGTTTGCCCTGCCAGAGCGTATAGCTCAATTTGGCCTCGATGCCGCGGTTGCGGACTTTGCCCAGGTTGTCCTTCACGGTGTCGAAACCCGTGGAGGTGGGGATCGCCACGTCGGTGAGCATGTTCTCGGTCACCGAGTTGTAGTAGTCGAAGGCGATCGTTGCGCGGTGGATCGTAATGTCGGCGCCCACGTTGTAGTCCATGCGCTGTTCCCATTTGAGGGCGGGGTTGGGCATCTTCGAGAGGTAGGCGCCCGTCTGTCCGTGGTAGGTGGCCCCGGTGTAGTAGAGATAGGTGGCCAGCACTTCGTTGGTGTCGTAGTTCTGGTTGCCCGTCAGTCCGGCCGAGGCGCGGATCTTGAATTGTTTCAAAACGTCCTGATCGCGCAGGAAGGGTTCGTTGTGGAGGTTCCACGCCACGCCGGCGCTCCATGCCGACGACCAGCGGTTGTCGGCGCCGTAGAGCGACGAGGCGCTTTCGCGGAACGTGAGGTCGACGTTGTAACGGTCGTCGTAGCTGTACGACGCGGTTCCCAGGAAACTGATTTCGCGCGTGATCGACGAGATGCCGACGGGCTTTTTGTCCTGGGCGTACTGCCGGGCGAAGGTGATGTCGGCCGTCTGGCTGTTGGGGAATCCCTCGGCGTAGTGCTGGTAGGCGCTGTACGTGTTTTCGGCGATCCGGCCGCCGGCGTTGACGTAGAGGTAGTGTCTGCCCCAGTTTTTGGCGTAGTTGGCGTAGATTTCGCCCGAAATGTCGCTGCTCTTGCCGTTGTCGAGCTGGTAGGAGCCTTTGCGCAGCTGCATGCTCGTGCTTTCGTAGGCCGAGGTGGCGAATTTCGAATGCTTGGCCGGATAGAATTCGTCGGCGTCGCTGCGCTTTACGGCGATGCCGAGGCGGGCGGTGAGTTTCAGCGCCTCGGTGGCCTGCCATTCGGCGTAGAAGTTGTCCGTCACGCTGGTGTAGGTCTCGCGGTCGAGCGTTCCGAGCGTGGCGTCGTACATCGGGTTGGCCACTTCGTCGTAGGCCCAGCGGGCGATCTGGCCCGTCTGGGGATCGACGGCGCTCCAGTAGGGATTCATCCGGGCGTAGTCCCCGAAATCGCCCCACGGCGAGTTGTCGCTCCTGGTGTTGCTGACGCTCAATATGTTGCGGAACAGGAAGCTTTTCTTGCGGTCCGAAACGTTCACGTCGCCCGAGAGCACCGTGCGCTCCGAACCCTTCATCACGCCCGCCACGTTGTTGTACGAGAAGTCGATCATCGCCCGCAGTTTGCGGCTGTCGCCCAGTTCGACCGAGAGGGTGTGTTTGTGGCCGACGCCCGTGCGCAGGGGTTTTGCGAGCCAGTAGGTGTCCAGTCCGCCGAGCACCTGCGCTTTGAGTGCGTTGTAGCGTTTGGTGAGATCCACCTGCGTCTGGGGATTCGCCGAGGTGTAGACGCCCTCGATGCGCTCGGCCTCGAGCTTCTCCCAGGCGTTGCAGAGGTTGTAGCTCGTCAGGTCGGGCATCGACACCTCGATGCTTCCGGTGTAGGTCACCAGCTCCTGATTGCCGGCCAGGCGTTTGGTCTCGATGACGATGACGCCGTTGGCGGCCTTCGAGCCGTAGAGCGCCTTGGCCGCGGCGTCCTTGAGGATGGTGATGCTCTCGATACGGGTCATGTCCATGTCCATCACCTTCTCGGCCGTGGTTTCGAACCCGTCGAGGATGAACAGCGGCTGGTTGGGGCGGTTCTGGTAGTTGCCCTTGATATTGACGCCCGTGGATTCCGAGGGGAAGGTGGTGATACCGCGCAGCTGCATGTCCGGCAGCGTGTTGGGGTCGGAGCCCATCAGCGTGTTGTCCATGATGTAGAGCGATGGCTCGATGTTTTTCAGGCTCTCGAAGACGTTGCGGTTACTCACGCGGGCCAGCTGGCCCGACGTGATGGTCGTGGCCGAACCCGTGTAGCTCTCCTTCTTGCGGGTGAAGATGCCGGTCACCACGACGTTTTCGATCTCCTGTTCGTCCTGCACCAGCCTGACTAGTCTGGTCTGTGCCGAGGGAAGCGTTTGCGAGACGTAGCCGATGTAGGAGAAGATCAGGTTGTCGCGGCCCTCGGGCATGCGGATCGAGAATCCGCCGTCGGACCCCGACACGACTCCCGTGGCGGTCCCCTGGATCAGGATGTTCACGCCCACGAGCGGCGCGCCGGCCGTGTCCGTCACACGTCCGCTGACGACCTTGTCCGGGGCTTTCTGCGGGGCGGAGGCGTTCCCCCCCCCGCTTCGGCCACGGATCACGATCGTGTCGTCGTCGATCGAGTATTCGAGCCGCGTGCCGCGCAGCGCTTCGTCGAGCACTTCGCGCACCGGGGCGTCGGCCTTGCTGAAGGAGATGCCGCCGATTCCCCGCACGGCGTCGCTATTATAGAGGATGTAATATCCCGTCTGCTGTTTGATCCGTTGGAGAACTTCGGCCAGCGACGCGTTGCGGAACGATACGGAGATGCGTTCCCTGCGCTGCTGGTAGGCTTCGCTCGCCGTCGCCTGCCGCGGCGCGCCCCAGACGGAAATCGCCAGCAGCCACATGCACACGGCAAGCCATGGCCTTCGGTGCGATACTGATAGGTAAAGTTTCCTCATAATAGCTGTGTTTTAAGTGACACGAATGCCGCCCCGTCGGGCGGCTTCCCAACTAACCGGCATCAATCGTCGTCACGGTCGATGCAGAGCACGATCTTCCCCTCCTCGACATCGGCGCGTATCTGATCGGTGCGCGCCAGCAGACGGGCCATTTCGGCAAAGGTTTCGTAGCGTTTCACGACGCCCGTGTAGCGCACCTTGTCGGCGTCGACGCCCCGCGGGACGATCTCCACGCCGTACCAGCGCGAGAGTTTGCGGCATATCGAGGCGATCGTCTCGTCGTTGAAGGTGAACAGTCCCCGGGTCCAGGCGGCGTAATCTTCGGCGGCGACCTGCCGCACGTCGAAGATAGCCCCTTCGCGCCCCACGCGGGCCTGCTGGCCCGGCTGGAGCATTGCGCGGCGGTGTCCGCTCCGCACCTCGACGCTGCCCCTCACGAGCGTGGTCTCGATCGCGCCCTCGTCGGCGTAGGACGAGATGTTGAACGCCGTGCCGTAGACGCTTACGGAAACCGTGTCGGCGTGGACCACGAACCGCCGCGAGGCGTCGTGCGCCACGTCGAAGTAGGCTTCGCCCGTCACGGTCACCTCGCGCGGCCCGTCGCCGAAGCGGACCGGGAAGACGAGGCTCGACTCGGAGTTGAGCCATACCTGCGTGCCGTCCGAGAGGCGGAGCGAGAACTCCTTGCCGCGCGGCACGGTGACGGTGTTCGTCATCGGAATCTCCTGCTCGGCCTCCACCTTGTGGTAGGCCAGCTCCTCGCCGGCGATCTCGAGGCGCGTGCCGTCCTGTTCGACGAGCATCCGCTGCCCGCCCGCTTCGAGCGCGACGTTCTCGCCCGACGAAAGGGTCAGCACGGCGCCCCGTACCCCGGGCGTCAGCTGCTCGATGTAAGCCTGCCGTGCGAGCCGTTCGGCCCGGCGGCCGAGCGTCCACCAGCCGCCGCCGGCCAGCAGCGCCGCCACGGCGGCGACCGCCGCGTATTTCCGGGCCGTGGCAGCCAGCATGCGCATCCGGCGCTTGCGGGCCGCCTTGCGGATGTTGCCCCATACGCGCTGTTCGTCGTAGCCGTATATCCGGCCCAGCAGCGGAAGGTTCTCCGCCGACTCCTCCAGCAGTTCCGCCAGCTCCCGGTTCTGCGGCGAGCGGTCGAGCCACTCCCGGAGGATCGCCAGTTCCTCTTCGGTGGCGGTTCCCTCGAGGCGGGCTTTGAGTATTTCTTTGATCTGGTTTTCGAAACTCATGTCGTTTTCCGTGTTTTCAGGTGGTCGGTGTGGCCGGAAACAACGTTTCCTATGGAATAGACCGAAAAAACGAACGCCGGACATACAATGCCGGCGTTTTTTTGTGAAAAATTTGCAGGTGGGTTACGGATTGTAACACAAAAGCGGAATCGGGATTTCGTCCTTTCGGTGCGGTGGGGCGAAATCGGGTCGGATTAAAATCGGATTCGGGGGGGCGGATTCCGGCTGTCCGGGACCTAAAAAAGCGTGAGGAAGAACATCGACATTTTGCGCAGGGCTTTGAACGAGCGCGACATGTGGGTCTTCACGGTGTGGAGCGAGAGCGAAAGCAGACGGGCCGTCTCGACGTAGCTTTTGTGCTCGATGCAGATCATCTTGAAGATGCGGCGTCCCTGTTCGGGCAGCGCCTCGATCCGGTGGTAGATGGCCGCAATCTGCTCGATCATAGCCTGTTCGTCGCCGGGGGCGTTCTCTTCGGCGGCCAGGCGCACCGTCTCCTTCGAGTTGATGTCGTAGAAGCGGTTCTTCATCCGGGCGTGCAGGTGGTCGAGCGCCGCGTTGCGCACGCAGCGGTAGAGATAGCTCTCCTTCTGGCGGATCTGGCTGAAATCGACGTCGAGCAGCGCGATGAAGACCTCCTGCACGATGTCCTCGGCTTCGTGGGCCGAACCGACGATGCGTTCGGCATAGAGTGTCGCCAGCCGGAAATGTTGGCGGAACAGGGCTTCGTATTCGGATGTGATTACGGTTTTCATGCAGTCTTTGACGCTGATGCTGACGGTGTTCGATTGCAAAAATAAGCGCTTTGGGCGAAAAAAGCAAACAATTCGTTACATTCTTTCGCCCGAAGCGGCTTTTCCGGGTGTCGGAACGCTTCCGGGAGGGGTCAGGAGTGCCTGCGCGCCAACTCTTTTTCGAGGTCGGCGATCGAGCATCCGGTGGCTTCGAGCAGCACGAGCAGGTGGTAGATGAGGTCCGAAGCCTCGTAGATCATCGCCTCGCGGTTCTGGGCCACGGCCTCGATGACGGTCTCCACAGCCTCCTCGCCGACCTTCTGCGCGATCTTGTTCACGCCGCGGTTGAAGAGCTTCGAGGTGTAGGAGCCTTCGGGCATCGCGGCGTGGCGCTGGCGGACGACGGCTTGCAGGCGGCGGATGAACCCCTCGGTTTCGGGGACGGCCTCGCCGAAGCAGCTCTGCGTTCCCGTGTGGCAGGTGGGGCCGTGGGGAACGGTGCGGATCAGCAGCGTGTCGCGGTCGCAGTCGGCCGCCACCGAGACGATGTCGAGCCGGTTGCCGCTGGTTTCGCCCTTCGTCCAGAGGCACTGCCGCGTGCGGCTGTAAAAGGTGACGCGCCCCTCGGCGAGGCTCTTTTCGTAGGCTTCGCGGTTCATGTAGCCGAGCATCAGCACCCGCAGGGTGCGCGCGTCCTGTATGATGGCGGGGATCAGTCCGTCGGCCTGCTTCGCGGCGTCGAGCGCCTCGAAGGGTTTTGCTGTGATTTCCATGGTGTCTATTGTCTTACGTTGATATTCAGCCGGTGCAATTCCCGTTTGAGCACGGGGATCGGGATTCCGTTGTAGTGGAAGATGCTTGCCGCGAGCGCCGCGTCGGCACGGCCGAGCGTCAGCACGTCGGCAATGTGCCGCACCGATCCTGCGCCGCCCGAGGCGATGAGGGGGATGGGCAGCTCGGCCAGCCGTGCGAAGGTCTCGCACGGGTAGCCGTCGCGCGTGCCGTCGTGATCCATCGAGGTGAAGAGCAGCTCGCCCGCGCCCCGCTGACAGACTTCGTGCGCCCATGCGAAAAGTTCGCGGTCGGTCATGCGCTTGCCGCCGTGGGTCGTGACGCGCCATACGCCGTCGGTCATCCGCGCGTCGATGGCCGCGACGACGAACTGCGAGCCGTATCTGGCGGCGATGGCGTCGATCAGCGCGGGGTTGGCCACGGCGGCGCTGTTGAGGGTGATCTTGTCGGCTCCGGCGTCGAGCAGCCTGGAGGCGTCGTCGACCGACGAAATGCCGCCTCCGACGGTGAACGGGATGTCGATGCGCGCGGCGATGCGCGCGACCAGCTCCGTGAAGGTGCGGCGTCCCTCCTCCGAGGCGCTGATGTCGAGGTAGACCAGTTCGTCGGCCCCTTCGGCGGCGTATTTCGCACCCAGCTCCACGGGGTCGCCGACCTGGCGCAGTCCCACGAAGTTGATGCCCTTGACGGTCTGTCCGTCGCGGATGTCGAGGCAGGGGATTATGCGTTTGGCAAGCATCGCGCGAGGTCTTTGAGGGTGATGCGCCCTTCGTAGAGGGCTTTGCCGACGATGACGCTCCGCAGGCCCTGCCGGTCTAACTCTTCGATGTCCGACATCGAAGAGATGCCGCCGCTGACGGTGATCTCCACCGTCGGGAAGCGGCCTTGCAGGTCGGCGTAGAAGGCTGCCGAGGGGCCGCAGAGCATGCAGTCGCGGGAGATGTCGGTGCAGATAACCTGCGTAAGCCCCTGCGGAATGAATCGCCCGATCAGCTCGGGGGCCGAGAGCGTCGAACTTTCCAGCCAGCCCTCGATGGCCACCGCGCCGTTGCGGACGTCGGCCCCGAGGATCAGCCGCCCGGGGTCGAACTCCGCGAGCCATGCGGCGAAAAGGTCGGGCCGGCGGACGGCGACGCTGCCGCAGATGGCGCGGCGCGCTCCGGCGTCGAAGACGCTGTGCAGGGCCTCGCGGCTCTTGATGCCTCCGCCGTACTGCACTTCGAGCGAGGTTCGCGCGGCGATGCGTTCCAGCACGGCGAGGTTGCGCGGCTCCGAGGCCTTCGCGCCGTCGAGGTCGACCATGTGCAGGCGGCGGATGCCCGCCTCCTCGAAGCGGAGCGCCGCTTCGAGCGGGTCGCGGTAGTAGGTCTTCCGGCTGGCGTAGTCGCCCTGCGTGAGGCGCACGCACTGGCCGCCGATGATGTCCGTTGCGGGTATGATTTCGATCATGGTGTCAGAGGTTTAGAAAATTGAGTAAAATCCGCGCGCCCGCCGCACCGCTTTTTTCGGGGTGGAACTGCGTGCCGAAGAAGTTGCCGCTCCCGAGCGCCGCGCTGAACGGGCGGCCGTAGTCGGTCGTGGCGATGGTTGCGGCGCAGGGTTCGGCGGCGAAGGAGTGGACGTAATATACATAGGTTTCCCCGGCCGTTTCGTCGAACAGCGGCGAGCGGAGCGAGGTGATTGTGTCCCAGCCCACGTGGGGGACTTTGAGCCGCGCGCCGTCGGCCGCCGTGGCCGGAAGCCGCAGGACCTGCGTCGGGAAGATGCCCATGCAGCGGGCGTCGCCCTCCTCGCTCGAAAGGCACATCAGCTGCATGCCGATGCAGATGCCCAGGACGGGCTGCGTGAGCGAGGGGATCACCGTGTCGAGTCCCCGCTCGCGGAGCTGCGACATGGCCGACGAGGCCTCGCCGACTCCCGGGAGGATCACTTTGTCGGCCCCGCGCAGCAGGGCGGGATCGGCCGTGAGCGTGAATTCGGCCCCTGCGCGGCGAAGGGCGTCGGCAACCGACCGCAGGTTGCCCGTGGCGTAATCGACGACGGCTATCATAGGACTCCTTTGCTGCTGGGGACGGTGTAATCGAAAGGGATGTGCGCCACGGCCATGCGCAGGGCGCGGGCGAAGGCCTTGAAGACGGCTTCGGCCTTGTGGTGGTCGTTGTCGCCGCGGGCCGAGATTTGGAGGTTGCACCGCGCGGCGCATGCGAACGAGTGGAAGAAGTGGCGGAACATTTCGGTCGGAACGTCGCCGACCCGCTCGCGGCGGAACGAGGCGTCCCACTCGAAGTCGATGCGGCCCCCGAAGTCGAGCAGCGCCAGCGCCCGGCAGTCGTCCATCGGCAGGGCGAAGCCGTAGCGGGCGATCCCGGCCTTCGCGCCCAGCGCGCGGTCGACGGCCTCGCCCAGCGTGATGGCCACGTCCTCCATCGTGTGGTGTTCGTCGATGTCCAGATCGCCCCGCGCGTCGACGGCCAGCGCGACGCCGCCGTGGTGGGCGATCTGCGCGAGCATGTGGTCCAGAAAGCGCAGGCCCGTGGAGATTTGGCCGTTGAAATCCCCGCGGCCGTCGAGGTCGAGGCGGACGGTGATCTGCGTCTCGCGGGTCTCGCGCCGGATTTCGGCCCGGCGTTCGCCGCGGCGGATGAATTCGGCGATTTCGCTCCACGAGTCGGTGACCAGCGCACAGG
>ERZ1107006.3327-NODE-3327-length-10523-cov-4.739396_pt1 | contig 10523 bp, 7 predicted proteins | sample MGYA00403696_ERZ1107006 | MGnify/ENA primary metagenome ERZ1107006 (study PRJEB35170, sample SAMEA104062441) | human gut metagenome | biome: human gut; feature: human-associated habitat; material: faeces | place: Denmark | collected 2012-08-13 ...
CTGAGCACCGGCAACCTGCTCACCCGCACTGTGACCATTGCCGTGCAGAACGCGGGCGGCCTGACCACCGCGCAGGCGGCCACCGCCTCCATCAACGGGGTCAGCTCCATCGGTTCTGCCACCTTTGGCTATCAGGCGGAGCGCACCCTGACCGCACAGGCTGCAGGTACTGTGACCTCCATCCATGTGCAGGAGGGCCAGACCGTTGCCGAGAACGATATCCTGATCGAGCTGAGCGGCGATGACCTGACCGAGAGCATCCAGTCTGCCTCTGAGACCCTGCGCAGCGCTGAGATCTCCCTGCAGAACCTGCAGGATACCATGGCCAACTATATCGTCACCTCTCCCATCAGCGGAACCATCATTGAAAAGGATGCCAAGGTGGGCGATGCGGTCAAATCCGGCGATACCCTCTGCGTCATCTACGACCTGAGCTATCTGGAAATGGTCATCAACGTGGACGAACTGCAGATCAGCTCCCTGTCTGTGGGCCAGAAAGTGCAGATCACAGCCGATGCCGTGCAGGATAAGAACTATGTGGGCACTGTGACCCGAGTCTCCATGAAGGGCGCTTCCAACGGCGGCACCACCACCTACCCGGTGACCATCCGCATTGACGAGACCGACGGCCTGCGCCCCGGCATGAACGCCAACGCTGAGATCGTGGTGGCTGAGGCTGCCAATGCCCTGACCGTGCCCAATGCGGCCATCGTCCGGGGCGGCTATGTGCTGGTGACCCAGGATTCCCCCAGCGCTTCCAAGGCGGATACCACCATGGAGGCACCCGAGGGCTTTGTCTATGTGGCCGTCAAGACCGGTGTCAGCGATGATGATTACACCCAGATCGTCAGCGGCATCCAGGAGGGGGACACCATTGGTTACGACCCCAACTCGGTCAGCAGCGACAGCTACTATGACGATGGCAGCAGCATGATGATCTTCTGATGGGAGGATGGAATGAGTGCTCTGATCGAATTTGATGCGGTCTGCAAGTATTACCAGATGGGCGACACCACGGTAAAAGCCGCCGACCACATCACCATGAAAATAGAAAAAGGCGAGTTTGTTGCCATTGTGGGCCAGTCCGGCTCCGGCAAGTCCACCTGCATGAACATCATCGGCTGCCTGGATGTGCCCACGGCGGGCACCTACCGGCTGAACGGCCGGGATGTGGGCAAGATGAGTCGGAACGAGTTGGCCTCCATCCGCAACGAGATGCTGGGGTTCATCTTCCAGCAGTATAATCTTCTGCCCAAATTAAACTTACTGGAAAACGTGGAGGTGCCGCTGGTCTATGCGGGCATCCCCCGCGCCGAGCGCCACCGCCGAGCCCGCGAGGTGCTGGAGCAGGTGGGGCTGGGCGATAAGCTGAAAAACAAGCCCAACCAGCTTTCGGGCGGCCAGCAGCAGCGCGTATCCATCGCGCGGGCGCTGGTGCGCAACCCGGCGATCATTCTGGCTGATGAGCCCACCGGCGCGCTGGACAGCCACACCGGCCGCGAGGTGCTGGGAATGCTACAGGACCTGCATGGGCAGGGCCATACGGTGGTGCTCATCACCCATGACAACTCCATTGCCGTGCAGGCCGACCGCATCATCCGGCTGGAGGATGGTCAGGTGGTCTACGATGGCGACTCCCGCGCGCCGGAAGCCATCGTCCAGCCGACGCTGAACTTTGAACCGGCAGAACAGGAGGGGAACAAATGATCATTGAGACCTTCCGTCAGGCCCTCCAGAACGTGTGGAGCAACAAGCTCCGCACCTTTTTGACCATGCTGGGCATCATCATCGGTGTCATGGCGGTCATCGTCATCGTGGGTCTGGGCAACGGCATGACCCAGAGCATGCGGGACAGCTTTTCGGCGCTGGGCACGAATGCCCTGTCCATTCAGGTCTGGGGCTACGGCTCCCGCACCGCCTCGGTGGAGGATGTGTATAAGATCGCGGATAAGAACAAGGAGCTCATCTCCGCAGTCTCGCCCCAGATCGATTTCAGCAACAACACCCCCAAGGTGGGCACCACGACCTACCGCTACGGCACCAGTGTTTACGGTGTGGACGAGCACTACGCCGAGATGAAAAACTATACCCTCGCCCAGGGGCGCGGCCTGCAGTACATGGACATCAAGGACAATAAGCAGGTCTGCATCATTGGTGATTACCTCAACCGGGCGGCCTACGGCGGCAACGCGGTGGGCCAGACCATCAAGCTGGGAGCCTATAAGTTCCGGATCGTGGGCGTGCTGAACGCCAAGGTGACGGACAAGAACATGCAGCAGGGCTCAGACGATGACTGCGTCTATCTGCCCTACACCACGGCCATGCGGCTCTCCAACCAGTCCAGTGCCAAAAACTTTGTTGCAATTATGACGGACGAGAGCCGGGCCAACGAGGCCAAGGCGGTGGTGGAAAGCGGCCTGTACGACCTGCTCAAGAGCGACAACGCTTATTACATCTACAGCGCCAGTGAGTGGCTGGAGGAGATGAACGAGATGATCAACATGGTCATCATCGTCCTTACCGGCATTGCCAGCATCTCGCTGCTGGTGGGCGGCATCGGCATTATGAACATCATGCTGGTGTCGGTGACCGAGCGCACCCGGGAGATCGGCATCCGCAAGGCACTGGGTGCCAAGGAGCGGGTGATCCTGTCGCAGTTCGTGGTGGAAGCCGCCACCACCTCCGCACTGGGCGGCGTGCTGGGCATCGTCCTTGGCTATATCGTGTCCATGGCGGCAAACCGCATCCTGCCCATGATCTCCAGCAGCATTGATGTGACCGTCAGCCCCTCGTTCAACTCCATCGTGGTGGCCTTTGGCATCTCAGTGGGCATCGGTGTGCTGTTCGGCTATCTGCCCGCCAAGCGCGCCGCAAGGCTCAACCCCATTGAAGCGCTGAGATATGATTAAACCTCTTACCGCTTCGGTCTGGCTTTGCCAGCGCCTTGCGGAGCTCCCCTAATAGGGGCAACAACGACGACCGCCGCCAGTGGCGGATGAAGGGAGGAGTTGTTGGGGCCGCGGCCAGCAGGATGCAAGTGCAAGGCTTTGCACGAAGCAGATGCTGGGAGCCGCAACCCGGAATACATTAGAAACTATTTTAAGGAGGATTTTCCATGAAAAAGCGAATCCTTGCATTTCTGCTGGCGGTAAGCATTGCCGTGTCGATGCTGGTGCTGCCGGCATCGGCAGCGGGCAACGCCAACACGGCGGTCCAGCTGTCCATCACGCTGAACGCGATGGACAGCAGCCAACAGGCTGCCCTGAACGCGGTGGTCACCCGCGGTGCGCTGGCCCGGATGCTGGTGTCCTACTCCACCTACCGCGAGAGCGTGGGCTCTCAGGGCACGGTGGGCACCTTGTTCACCGACCTGCCCGGCACTTCGCCCTATGCCCCCTATGTCCGCATTGCGGTGCAGAATGGCTGGATGAACGGCTACACCGACGGTTCTTTCCGGCCCGACAATGCCGTGACGCTGGAAGAAGCGGTCACGGCCATCCTCAAGCTGATGGGCTATAAGATGACCGATCTGAGCGGCTCCTTCCCCAACGCACAGCTGAACAAGGCCAGTGAGCTGGGCCTGCGCAATCAGGTGGACCGCAGCCAGGGCGAGGTGCTCAACTACGAGGAGTGCGCCCTGCTGTTCTACAACGCCCTGACAGCCAACACCGCCAGCGGCAGTGCCTACGGCAGCAGCCTGGGCTTCACGGTCTCCAATGGCCAGGTGGATACCTCCAGCGTCATGCTCAAGAGCCTGAAGGGCCCCTTTGTGGCGGGCGATACGGTCCAGCTGCCCTTTGTTCCCAAGATGGTCTACCGCAACGATAAAGCGTCGGAATCTGCGGAACTGAACAAATACGACGTGTATTATTACAGTGAGAGTTTACAGACATTGTGGGTCTACACCCGCCGCGCCGCTGGGCGCATCACGGCGGTTTCGCCCAGTGCCAGCGCCCCCACCAGTGTAACGGTGGCAGGCACCAGCTATACGCTGGGTTCCTCTGCGGTGGCCTCCCAGGTGTCCTCCCTCAACGGCGGCGGCGTGGGCGAGGTCGTCACCCTGCTGCTGGGCATGAACAATGAGGCAGCCGGGATCGTGACCGGCAAGGAAGCCGACAGCGTGTTCTACGGTGTCGTGCAGACCGCCACCCGCAGTCTGGTGGAAGAGAACGGCGCGGATGTTCTGCAGAAAGTCTCCGTCATGTGCACCGATGGCATTGCCCGCACTGTGAACGTGGACAAGAGCCTGAACTTTCCGCAGGGGTGGCTGGTAGAGATCAAGGTCACCCCGGAGGGCGAGAGCGTGGAACACATCGAGGACCGCCGCGTCAACGGCACCATCAATACCAATGCCACTGCGCTGGGCGCTGCCGCCCTGGCCGACGATGTAGAGATTCTGGATACGACTTCGGAGGGTGTGGCTGGGACGGTTCGTCCCAGCCGCCTATCGGGGGTAACACTGAGTGACCTCGATGTCCGTTACTATACCGTCAACGATGCCGGACAGATCGACCGGCTCATCCTGAACGATGTGACCGGCGACCTGTGGAGCTACGGCGTGCTGGACGATGTGAAAAATCTGGCCATGAATTATTCTGACCTGAAGAGCCTCGTCACCAGCATTGCGGCGGGAGATTCCACTTCCGGCACCACGACCACGACAGGCACCACCACCGGAGCGGCCACGGGCGGCACCGACGGCTCCGGCTCCACCTCGGATACCACCACCACTGTGACCGGTGCCACGGCGGTAGACCGCCTGTCCAACCTGCTGGTGCCCACCACCAGCGAGATCCTGTGGGGCATCGTCTCGGGCGATATCCTGAGCACGGCCTGGCAGAAGCTGACCAGCAACACCGGCTCCCTGATGAGCATTGGCTTCCAGCAGATCGCGGAGATCACGGGCACCCCCTTCAAGCAGATCTTTAACTACATCGGCGGCGGGGCGACCTATATCTGCTACGTCAACGGCGCGGTGGCCAGCTACACCACGGCCATCAAATATCCGGTGCTGGCGGGCGGCATTGCCGTGCGGCAGGAGACCACCGGCTCTGTCAAGGCCATGATGCAGCTGATGCCCCTGAAGATCGACAAGGTCGGCGCGGCCTCGGTGCTCTCGGGCAATGAACGCTACGAGATGGCAGACAATGCGCAGGTCTACCTGTGGTACAAGGGCCAGTATTACCCCACCAAGCTGGCTCAGGTGGATGCGGACGGCTACCAGCTGACCGGCTGGTACGATAATTTCGGCTGCGCTGCCGGAAAAAAGGTCCGCGTCATCATTGCGGTCAAGAACGACTGATGCTTTATTACAGCGGCCTGAGCCGCACACTGCGGCAGCTGCGCTGGGTGCTTTACCCGCGCCGCTGCCCTTTTTGTGACCGGGTGCTGGGGAACCAGCCTGCCTGCCCGGACTGCGCCGATGGGCTGGCAGAGCTGCGCCGTGCACCCTCCATGCGGCTGCGCGGCTCCGAGCACTACTTGGGGCGGCTGGATGGGGCAGCCGCACTCTACCGATACACCGGCCTTGTCCGCCGCGCGGTGCTGCGGGCGAAATATCAGGGCGCGCCCTGGGCAGCTGTGGAGCTGGGCGTGGAGATGGCCCGCCTGCTCTTTGGCAGCGAGATCAGAATGTGCGGCTCTGAGCCCCTGCCCGAACCGGTGCCGGGCCTGGACAGGGGTTACGACTGCATCCTTCCGGTACCGGCCTCCAGCAAAAAGCGCGGCTACAATGTGCCGGAGCGGATGGCACAGCCCCTTGCCCGGGCGGTGGGGGTGCCGGTGGTCACGGACGCGCTGACCCGTGCCCGCTCCACCCGGCGGCAGGAGGGACTTTCCCTTGACGAGCGGCTGGCCAATGTGGCGGGTGCCTTCCAGGTGGCCCGGCCGGAGGCTGTGGAGGGAAAGCGCATCCTTCTGGTGGACGATGTCCTGACCACCGGAGCCACGGCCTCGGCCTGCGCGCAGGCTCTGCTGGATGCCGGTGCGCAGAGCGTGTTCGCTGTGGCGCTGGCTGCGGTGGAGTTTCCGCAGCCGGTGGGCAGCACAACGGCCATTGCCGAAAATGAAGAAGAAATTTGAAAATAGTGCTTGACAAAACACCATTCTTCGGGTATACTGATTGAGCTGTGAGCGACAAGCTCGATCAGATGTCCGGGTGTAGCGCAGTTTTGGTAGCGCGCTTGAATGGGGTTCAAGAGGCCGTGAGTTCGATTCTCGCCACTCGGATTGGAACAAGACCGACGATTTCAAAAGAAATCGTCGGTCTTGATTTTTTATTCGGCTGTTTCTGGTGCGCTGTCCCGGAGGGGCGGGCACCGCTGCAAGGAGGGCGAGTCTATGAATGCTGCACTGCGCCGGGATGCGGATGTGATCCTTCGTTCCAGCCTGAACGCTGTTCTGCCGGATGAGGCGGTGCGCCGCGCGCTGCGGGATCTCCGGCCCGGGAAGGGCCGGGTGCTTCTGGTGGCGGCGGGCAAAGCGGCCTGGCAGATGGCACACGCGGCGGTTGAAACGCTGGGCCGGGTGGATGGCGGCGTGGTCGTGACCAAGTACGGCCATGTGAAAGGTGAGATCCCAGGGGTGACCTGCTATGAGGCGGGCCACCCGGTGCCGGATGCAAACGGTTTTGCGGCCACTCAAAAGGCGCTGGAGCTGGTGCAGGGGCTGACTGCCGGGGATACGGTGCTGTTCCTGCTTTCCGGCGGCGGCAGTGCGCTGTTCGAGCAGCCGCTCGTTCCCGGGGCAGAGCTGCAGGACATCACGAGCCAGCTGCTGGCCAGCGGGGCCGACATTGTGGAGATGAATACCATCCGCAAGCGGCTTTCCGGTGTGAAGGGCGGGCGGTTCGCGCAGCGCTGTGCCCCTGCGCAGGTGTTCAGCATCGTGCTGAGCGACATTCTGGGGGACCCGCTGGATATGATCGCCAGCGGCCCGGCGGTGCCGGATACCTCCACCTGCGCCCAGGCGCTTGCCGTTGCCGAAAAGTATCATCTGGCACTCTCAGCACAGGCCCGGGCCCTGCTGGCGCAGGAAACGCCCAAAACGCTGAACAATGTGACCACCCGGATCACCGGCAGCGTGCGGGAGCTTTGCCGTGCCGCGGCCAGTGCCTGCCGGAATCTGGGATATGAACCGGTTCTCCTGACCGACCAACTCTGCTGCGAAGCACGGGAAGCAGGCAGCTTTCTTGGCTCCATTGTCCGCACCCAGGCAGGGCATGGGAAAAAGCTGGCCTACATCGCGGGCGGCGAGACCATCGTTCACCTGACCGGAAAAGGGCTTGGCGGAAGAAATCGGGAGCTGGCCCTTGCGGCTGCGCCTGCCATTGCCGGGCTGAACGCGGCGGTGTTCTCTGTGGGCAGCGATGGCACAGACGGCCCCACCGATGCCGCCGGCGGCTATGTGGATGGGGATACCCTTGCCGCATTGGAGGCCGGGGGCTGGAGCGGATACGCTGCTTTGCAGAACAACGATTCCTACCACGCCCTGAAAGCAGTGGATGGCCTGATCATCACCGGGGCAACGGGCACCAATGTCAACGATGTGGCGGTGGCCCTGATCGGGGAAAAAACACCGCCTGTGAGCCCGGAAGTTTCCCCGGAGTGGTGATTGCATTCCTCCGTTGAGTATGTTATACTGAACAGCGAACTGAATAGAAAACAGCAGGTGCGTACCGCCCGCGGCTCTGGCCGGGGGCAGGCACGTTAAAAGGGAAGCGGGTGCAAATCCCGCACGATCTCGTCACTGTGATAAGGGAGTTTACCGCCAGGGTGCAGCTGCACCGGTCACTGGAACGTATGTTCCGGGAAGGCGGCGGTGGATGTTGAGCTTTCAGCCAGGAAACCTGCCCGCTGTTGGTACGGGGGCGCAAGCCCCAGATCACGAGGAATTGGTTGTACCCAAAAAGCCTGAAAAAACTGAAAAGGGCCTTTTTGCTTTGCCGTCCCGCAAGCAGAAAGGCCCCTTTTGTTTTGCCGGGCACTCTTTCCTGTACCTTCTGTTCAGCAAAAATCATGTTCAAAAACAGGAAAGGAACGAACAAAAATGAGAAAACGCACCATCCACAAAGCAGCGGCCGCTCTGACCGCTCTGGCCCTCTGCGCCGGTGTACTGACCGGCTGCGGCGGTGCCGCAAGCAGTACCACTGCTTCCAGCACGGCAGGATCTGCTGCCAGCAGCGAGGTTTCCGGCGAGGAGGCTGACGAATTGGCCGCAAAGAACGTTGCAGACCTGATCGATGCCATCTATGTGCAGGAGCGCACCGATGACACCGATGCCCAGTGTGAGGCCGCCAAGGCCGCATGGGATGCCCTGACCGATGCCCAGAAGGAGCTGGTCGAGGGCGAAGAGGCTGACCCTGACTACTTTGGCCGCGACACCGGCGATGCTTCCAAGGACGACAGCCGCAATCAGGACGACATCGGCGAGAATGAGCTGCTGGTGGTCTCCTTCGGCACCTCCTTCAACGACAGCCGAGTGAAGGATATCAAGGGCATCGAGGATGCGCTGCAGGCCGCTTATCCTGATTGGTCTGTCCGCCGCGCCTTCACCGCACAGATCATCATCAACCATGTTCAGGCCCGCGACGGCGAGAAGATCGACAACATGCAGCAGGCTCTGGACCGCGCTGTGGCCAACGGCGTGAAGAACCTGGTCGTCCAGCCCACCCATCTGATGCACGGTGCAGAGTACGACGAGATGATGGAGATGATCGACGAGTACAAGGACAAGTTCGAGAGTGTCGCCGTTGCTGAGCCCCTGCTGGGCGAGGTCGGTGCCGACGCTGCCGTCATCAACGCCGACAAGGAAGCTGTTGCCAAGGCCGTTACCGCTGCCGCTGTGAAGGATGCCGGTTTCGACAGCCTGGAAGCCGCTGCTGAGGAGAAGGTCGCCTTCGTCTTTATGGGCCACGGCACCTCCCACACCGCAAAGGTGAGCTACAGCCAGATGCAGACCGCCATGCAGACCCTGGGCTACAGCAACGTGTTCATCGGCACGGTGGAGGGTGAGCCCGAGGAGACCGCCTGCGAGAACGTCATCGAGGCTGTCAAGGCCGCCGGTTACACCAAGGTCGTCCTGCGTCCCCTGATGGTCGTTGCAGGCGACCACGCCAACAACGATATGGCGGGCGACGACGAGGATTCCTGGAAGAGCCAGTTCGATGCCTCCGGCGAATTCGACTCTGTCGATTGCCAGATCGCCGGTCTGGGCGAGGTCGCTGACATCCAGCAGCTCTACGTCGCACACACCAAGGCCGCTGTCGATTCCCTGAACGGCTGAGCATAAGTTTATGATTGCCCGGAAAGGAGTGCCTTTTCGGGCAATTTCTTTTTCGGCCTGCTTTGAATTCGGGCCATTGCGTGTTATAATCTTTTCTGTAAAATAGATACTTCGAGGTATATCATCATGAAACTGAACCATAAATTTGCTCTTCTGCTGGCCGGCGCTGTGCTGGCTGGTTCTCTCACCGGCTGCGGCGCATCCGGCGCCCCGGCCAGCTCTGCCGCTTCCTCCGAGGCTGCGGCTTCCTCCGCCGTGAGCGAGGCAGCTTCCGAACCGGCGGCAGAGGCCGCTCTGCCCGACGGCGTCTACACCGCCGACTTTGACACCGACAGCTCCATGTTCCATGCCAACGAGGCCAACGACGGCAAGGGGACCCTGACCGTGAAGGACGGTCAGATGACCTTCCACGTCAGTCTCGCCTCCAAAAAGATCGTCAACCTCTACGTCGGCATGGCCGCTGACGCCGAGGCCCACGAGGGGGATTGGCTCCAGCCCACCACCGACACCGTCACCTACTCCGACGGCACTTCGGATGAGGTCTACGGCTTTGACATCCCGGTGGAGGCTCTGGACGAGGACTTCCAGCTGGCCATCCTCGGCACCAAGGGCAAGTGGTACGACCATACCGTCCGTGTCGCCAACGCCCAGCCTGCTGCGGCGGAAGCACCTGCCGACGGCACCTACACCTGCGACGTGACCCTCGAGGGCGGCTCCGGCCGTGCCACCGTGGAAAGCCCTGCGGCCCTGACCGTGGCCGACGGCAAGATGACCGCCACCATCGTCTGGTCCAGCCCCAACTACGACTATATGCTGGTGGACGGCGAGAAGTATCTGCCCACCAACACCGAGGGCAACTCTACCTTCGAGATCCCCGTCGCGGCTCTCGACACCCCGCTGGATGTGGTGGGCGATACCGTCGCCATGAGCACCCCGCATGAGATCGAGTATACGCTGACCTTCGCCTCTGCATCCCTGATCGAGGCAAAGTAACGATGAAACGCCGCAATTTTCTGAAAGCCCTGCCTGCCGCAGCCCTCACCCTTGCGGGCTGCGGGCAGCACAAGACTGCCCCGGCCAATACAGCATCCCTCGTGTTCGACCACAGCTATCCGCTGGACTATGCCACCCAGTTTTCCGCTGACTGCTATGAGGGCGGCTATGTGATGATCGACATCCCGGACGCCGGGCGGTTCCTCGTCGTCCCCGAGGGGGCCGCCGAGGTGGACGACCTGCCCGAG
>ERZ1107006.3332-NODE-3332-length-10509-cov-5.888464_pt1 | contig 10509 bp, 6 predicted proteins | sample MGYA00403696_ERZ1107006 | MGnify/ENA primary metagenome ERZ1107006 (study PRJEB35170, sample SAMEA104062441) | human gut metagenome | biome: human gut; feature: human-associated habitat; material: faeces | place: Denmark | collected 2012-08-13 ...
TGCCCGTAGGGCAATAGGGCGGGCGATGGAATGGCCCGATTCGTGTCCGAGGAGGAAGCTCCCCGATGGCCGTATATCACTCCGTGTGGGCGATCTTTTGCAAAAAGGCCCGGGTGCGCTCCTCCTTCGGGTCGGCAAAGAATTCGCGGGAGGGAGCCTGCTCCACCACCACGCCGTTCTCCATGAACACCGTCTTGGAGGAAACGTTGCGGGCAAAGCCCATCTCGTGGGTCACCACCAGCATGGTCATGCCCTCTTCGGCCAGCTGGCGCATCACGCTCAGCACCTCGCCGGTCAGCTCCGGGTCCAGCGCACTGGTGGGTTCGTCGAAATAGATGATCTCCGGGTCGGTGGCCAGGGCACGGGCAATGGCTACGCGCTGCTGCTGACCGCCGGAGAGCTGGCGGGGGTAGTAGTCGGCCCGGTCGGCCAGACCCACCTTTTCCAGCATGCGGCGGCCGATGGCGTCGGCCTGCTCCCGGGGCATCCTGCGGGCCACGATGAGTCCCTCGGTCACGTTCTGCAGGGCGGTCTTGTTCCGGAACAGGTTGTAGTTCTGGAACACAAAGGCCGTCTTTTTGCGCAGCCGGGCGATGTCGGCCCGGCCTGCATGGGCCAGGTCAAAGGTCTCGCCGTCCAGCACCAGCTGGCCTGCGTCGGCGGTCTCCAGAAAGTTCAGGCAGCGCAGCAGGGTGGTCTTGCCGGAGCCGGAAGGGCCCAGAATGGCAACAACATCTCCCTTTTCCACACTCAGGTCCACGCCGTTCAGGACGTGCAGTGCGCTGCGCACCCGGCGGGCATTGCCGCGCGGGAAAGGCCCGATGTGGAAGCGGGGTTTGTCATCGTAGGTGTAAAATGTTTTGTGGATGTCTTTGATCTCTAACATGGCCATACCGTCCACCCCTTTCTCACTGGAAACCGTGCGCGTTCAGCTGCCGCTCCACCAGCGCCTGCAGCTTGGTGATGATGGTGCAGAACAGCAGGTAGACCACAGCCACCTCGCAGTAGATGGGCAGGAAAATGTAGGTGCGGGCTGCCACACGCTGGCCTGCCATGAACAACTCTGCCACCGTGATGTTGGAGGCCAGAGAGGTGTCCTTGATCATGCTGATGAGGGAGTTGGACAGGGAGGGCACGGCGGTGCGCAGGGCCTGCGGCAGAACGATGCGGCGCATGATCTGCCACCAGGTCATGCCCACGCAGGAACCGGCCTCCAGCTGGCCCTGGGGCACGCTTTCCAGCGCGCCGCGCATGGTCTCGGCGCAGTAGGCACCCTCATTGAAGGCAAAGGCGATGACGGCGGCGGGAAAGGCGTCCAGCATGATGCCCAGGCTGGGCAGGCCGTAAAAGATGATGAACAGCTGCACCAGCAGCGGTGTGCCGCGGATGACCCAGATGTAGAACCGGGCGATCTGCCGCAGCACCGGCACGTTGGCGTACTGCACCAGTGCCACCACCACCGCGATGATCATGGCAAAAAAGAAGGACACCAGCGTCAGCGGGATGGTCATGGTAAGGCCGGCCGTCAGGATGCGGGGCAGGGCCTCCACCAGCACGCTGACCGTGCGGTTGGATAAAAGTGCTTCAAACATGAACGATCACAGTACCTCAAATACTCTCAGAAAACAACGGTGAATGTATTATACAACTTCGAGTATACTCAAAGTCAAGGGGTTTGCGGAAATTCCTACAAAACCTACCAGAATACTATAACATGAAACGTCCGGCGGTGCAAATGGTTTGCAAAAATCGCGTATTGTGAACAAAAACGGCCCAGCCGCTGCGGGAACTTTGTGCAATGCGGCAAGCCGGTTGACGCGGCAGGCGCTTTCGTGTACAATGGGCATAACAACGTGCACACCGGGTTTGCCGGTGCCGCGCAAATTCACCGGCGGCCCGGCTGCCGGTGCAAACGGAGGACACAAACGTGACGAAACGGAAGATTGGCGTTCTGGGTGCAGGTACCTGGGGCATGGCGCTGGCGCGGATGCTGACCGTCAGCGGCAACGAAGTGCAGGTGTGGTCGGCCATTGAGGCGGAGGTGGACAACCTCTCCACTACACGGGTGCACCCCAACCTGCCGGGCATGAAGATCCCGGCCGAGCTGCAGTTCACCAAGAGCATCGAGGAAGTGTGCACCGGCAAGGATGTGCTGCTGTTTGCAGTGCCTTCGGTGTTCGTGCGGGGCACCACCGCCAAGGCACGGCCCTATATCCCGGACGGTCAGATCCTTGTGGATGTGGCCAAGGGCATGGAGCCGGATACCTTATATACCATGACCGAGGTGATCGCCGACGAGCTGAACAGGGACGGCGGCCCCAAAAACTGCAGGCTGGTGGCCCTGAGCGGCCCCACGCACGCCGAGGAAGTGGCGCTGGACCTGCCCACCACCATTGTGTCGGCCTGCCCGGATGACGAGGCGGCCCGCTTTGTGCAGGATGTGTTCAGCAACACCTGCATGCGCGTGTACACCAACCCCGACATCAAGGGCGTGGAGCTGAGCGGTGCCCTGAAGAACGTGATCGCCCTGGGCGTGGGCATCTCCACCGGCCTTGGCTACGGCGACAACGCCCGCGCGGCCCTGATCACCCGCGGCATTGCCGAGATCGCCCGGCTGGGCGTGGCCATGGGCTGCAACATCCACACCTTTGCGGGCCTGGCCGGCATCGGGGACCTGATCGTGACGGCCACCAGCATGCACAGCCGCAACAACCGCGCCGGCATCCTCATCGGCAAGGGCGAGAGCCCGGAGCAGGCCGTAAAGGAAGTGGGCATGGTGGTGGAGGGCATCAACGCCTTGCCCGCCGCCATGGAGCTCGCCGCCAAGTACAACGTGGAAATGCCCATCGTGCAGACGGTGAACGCCATCGTCAAGGAGGGCATGAGCGCCAGCGATGCGCTGCGCACCCTCATGGACCGCAACCGCAAGAACGAGATGCCGCAGGGCTACGAGACTGCGCACTGAAACAAACGGACAGAAGCCTGCCTTTTCCGGCACAGAACGGATAAGCGCAGGCTTTTTGGATGGAGGAAACAACTCCGGGACCTGCACTGCTTTTGCTCCCAGCAGGTGGGATTCGACAGGAAGAGTGGCTGCAGGACTGACTTCGACGGACACTTTTCCGGTCTGAACCTTTACACAAAGCAGGCGCAGCCTCCGCATGGCGGGGGCTGCGCTTGCTTTTTACAGGGCACTATGATAGGCTAAAAAAGCAGGGCGGTCAGCGGGCTGCCCCGGTGAAGGAGAAGTCTGTCCGGCGGATGTGCGGGCAGAAACAGATAAGGAACGTGGAACTTGGGAACGGGAGGAATTTTTTATGCTCAAACTGCCCCGGCCGGAGCGCAACGGCAAGCACTTTGTGAGTTACTGCAACAAGCGGAACAAGAGCGACAACGATTATTCCATTGCGCAGGCGGTGTTCCGGCACATGGGCGATATCCTGCCGCTTTCGCAGGAGCAGCTGGCAGCCGAGAGCCACCAGTCCGAGGCATCGGCCAGCCGGTTCTTCCGGCGGTGCGGCTTTGCGTCGTTCTGGGAGTTCAAGACCCAGATGGTGAATTTTCTGACCCAGCGACGGCTGCGCAAGACCCAGGAGACGCTGAACCGTTACCACGGCATGACCGACCGCGAGGTGAGCCGGGAGCTGTGCCGGTATGCGGTGCAGAATCTGGAACAGACCACGGAACGGATGGACCTTGCGCAGCTGGCCCGGATCGTAGAGCTGTTCCGGCAGAGCGAGCAGGTCTATTTTGTGGGAGACATGCGGGAGCTGGAATGCTTTTACTCGCTGCAGCTGGACCTGATGTGCAAGGGGCAGGCCGTGTATCACTGCAACTTTGATGAGGTGAAAAAGGATGAACTGCCCGCCATGAACGAAAAGACCGTGGTGTGCATCTTCTCGGTGAGTGAACGGTATTACCCGGAGGAACGCCAGCTGCTGCTGGAAGAAGCCCGCGCCTGCAGGGCCCATACGGTGTGGTTTACCCAGGAGGGCGATGCCGGGGAGGCAGAAGAGACCTGTTATTATGGTACGGCACAGTCCAAAAATATGGGGTATTATTCGCTGTTGCTGCTGGAACAGGTCATGAGTGCCATGCTGTATCGCTCGGATGACGCATAAAATCCGATTTCAGAAACTGAAACCGGATTTCTGAAGATATGGTTGAAACTTTTTTCTGCTGCTGTAAAATAATTGTAGAAAAGCACCAAATCGGGTGCGGATGAGATAAGAAGGTAAATTCAACAGAAGGGAAGTTCAATCATGAAAAAGATGACACGCCGCAATTTCCTCCAGACCTCGGCACTGGCCGGTGCAGCTGCACTGGTCTCCGGCATGAGCGTGGCCGCAGGGGCCGCTGCGCCGGAAGCCGCTTCCACCGCAGCAGCGGTGGATGAGGAGAACTGCATCAATCTGGCGGGCACTTCGCCCATTGAGATGGCCTCTGTGCAGGTCAAGCCCGGCAAGCTGATCGGCTATCTGGACGATGGCATGTACCGCTTCCTCGGCGTTCCCTATGCAACGGCAGAGCGTTTCCAGAGCCCGAAGCCCATCGCCTCCTATCCCAACGGCTGGCGGCTGGCTTTGACTTACGGCCCGGTGGCTCCGCAGGACCGCTGCCTGAACGGCACCGGTGAGATCAACGGGCAGGAGTTCCGCACCCCGGGCGCTCTGGCCGACATGGTGGCCAACGAGACCTGCCAGTACCTGAACATCTGGACCAAGAGCCTGACCGGTAAAAAGCCGGTGTTCGTGTTCTTCCACGGCGGCGGCCTGGATAATGGCGCTTCCACCGAGCTGACCATCTACAACGGCGAGTATTTTGCAAGACGCGAGGACGCGATTTTTGTGTCGGTGAACCACCGCCTGAACATTTTGGGCTATCTGGATCTGTCCCAGTACGGCGAGCAGTACGCCACCAGCGCCATTGCCGGTGAAGAGGACTGCCGCGAGGCTCTGCGCTGGGTGCACGACAACATTGCTCAGTTCGGCGGTGACCCGTCCAATGTGACCATCCTGGGCCAGTCCGGCGGCGGTGTTAAGGTCACCGCACTGGCCTGCATGTCCGACACCGTGGACCTGTTCAATAAAATTGTTGTGGTCAGCGGTGGATTTATCAGCAACGTCAAGGAGGATGGTCTGGCCAACACCAAGAAGCTGGTGGATTACCTAGGCCTGAAGGACAGCGAGGTGGTGCCCAAGCTGACCAGCATGACCTATGAGGAGCTGTACAAGGCCTACAAGGGTGCGGGCTGCGCCTGGAATGCCTGCGCAGGCAACGGAACGCTGGAAACTCCGATGTTTGGCAAGGACGGTAGTGTGAACCCCTATGCTGCTCAGCGCAAGTGGATGGTGGGCACCACCTTCTCCGAGTTCAGCGCCAACACCAAGGCACAGATCTTTAATCAGGATCCCACGGCAGCTCTGAACAACATCGACGATGCAGAGGCTGCCCGCCGCCTGCAGGAAAAGTATGGCGACCGCACCGATGCCGTGATCGACGGCTTCTGCGCTGCATACCCCACCCACAAGCTGTGCGAAGCACTGTATCTGAACGCCATGCCCGCCGGCGGTCTGGCCCGCTGGGGCCTGATCTCACCCACCGGCATCATCACCACGATGAACAAGGCCGGCATCCCCGTGTACAACTACATGGTGGCTTACAAGATGCCCTTCTTTGGCGGGCAGGTCATGTGCCACACCTCGGATCTGGCCCTGTGGTTCGGCAGCATGGAAGGTGCCGCTTACCAGTACCGCGGCGACGAGACCAATGCACAGCGGGTGTCCAACCACATGATGGATGCACTGGCCGCGTTTGCTGCCAGTGGTGATCCCTCCGGCAAGCTGCTGAAGTGGGCTCCCTACACCACCGACGCCCACAACACCATGGTGTTCGACGTGAAGAGCGGCTGTAAGGTGGACTTCGACCGTGCCGTCTATGAGGCGATGATGAACCAGTAACGTTCCTTCCGGAGGCAATGACTCCTATCTTTTTCTGAAGCAGGCGCAGCCCTTGTACACAGGGGCTGCGCCTGCTTTTTGTGGGCAGAGCCGACCCACTGACATCTGGCAAGATGCCCCCAAAATCATTCAAAATTTTTACAGAAATCAGACACGAAAGGGTAGAAGGTCGGGAAACTTTCTGCTATACTGAAACTATGAGCGCACTGCGCCCGACAGAAACAGGAGGGGATCTTATGCCGTCAACTTACGCGCACCGCCGCTTCGGCGCGGATGTTCTGCAGCAGCTGCCCGCAGCCCTGCAGGATCAGATCGGGAAAAACCGGGCCCTGTTCGACGTGGGCCTGCACGGGCCGGATCTGCTGTTCTACTATCATGCAGCCAAGTCCAACCCCGTGAGTGCCCTGGGCAACGCCATGCACGAGCAGCCGGGCCGGGTGTTCTTTGAGCGCGCCCGGGGCGTGGTGCAACAGGCAAAGGACCGGGACGCCGCGCTGGCCTATGCGCTGGGGTTCGTGTGTCATTTTGCGCTGGACAGCACCTGTCACCCCTATGTGGAGGCCTACACCCGCCAGAGCGGAGTGAGCCACTGCGAAATCGAGACCGAGTTCGACGACATGCTGCTGCGCCGGGACGGCCATGACCCGAAGAGCTTCTTCACGGCCAGCCATATCCGGCCCACGGCGGAAAATGCCCGGGTCATCGCGCCCTTCTACGAGGGCCTGACCGGCCTGCAGGTGCTGGACGCCCTCAAGGGGATGATCGCGATGCACCGGCTGCTGCAGCCCTCCGGCGCGGTCAAGCGCTGGGTGGTGCTCACCGGCATGAAGGCAGTGGGCAAGTACGACGTGCTCCACGGCCTTGTGGCCAACCCGCAGCCCAACCCGCAGTGCACCGAGAGCAATGAGAAACTGGATGCCCTGTACCAGCAGGCCATTCCGCTGGCGGTGCGGCTGATCGAAGCCTATGCGGAAACGCTGGACACGGACACCCCGCTGGACAAGGCCTATGACCACACCTTCGGGGAATTCTGAGGGGTGGCCAGCAGGAGGTCAGAGAAACTCCCTGCCGTTCAGACAACTGGGAAAAGAGAGTGCACCGCACGGCGGTGCGAGAGGAACAAGAATGCAAAAGAAAAAATTTAAGGTCACGCCGCTGGAGCGTGCGTGGATCCTGTACGATGTGGGCAACTCGGCCTTTGTGCTGATGATTGCAACCCTGGTGCCCATCTTCTTCAATGCGCTGGCGGAGGCCGGCGGCGTGAGCAAGGTGAACTATCTGGCCTACTGGGGCTATGCAAGCTCGGTGGTCACGGTGATCACCGCCGTGCTGGGGCCAATCCTGGGCACCCTGGCCGATACCAAAGGCTTCAAAAAGCCCATCTTCATGCTCTGCCTGTTCGTGGGTGTGCTGGGCTGCTGTGCCATGGGCGCGGCCCGCACCTGGCTGCCGTTCCTGGTCATCTTCATCGTGGCCAAGATCGGCTTTTCGGGCAGTCTGGTGTTTTATGACTCCATGCTGGGCGATGTGACCACCCCGGAGCGGATGGACATGGTGTCCTCCCGCGGCTATGCCTGGGGCTACATCGGCAGCTGTGTGCCCTTTGTGGTGTGTCTGGCGCTGGTGCTGGGCAGCGGGGCCATCGGCATGAGCCAGATGACCGCCCTGACCATTGCACTGTTCATCACGGCTGTGTGGTGGCTGGGCACCACCCTGCCGCTGCTCCGGCGCTACCGGCAGGTCAACTATGTGGAGGTGGAGCAGCACGCCATCCGGCAGAGTTTTGTGCGCATCGGCCACACCCTGAAGCACCTCTATGAGGACAAGCAGGTGTTCTGGTTCCTGCTGGCGTTCTTCTGCTACATCGACGGTGTGTACACCATCATTGATATGGCCACGGCTTACGGCACGGCCCTGGGGCTGGACACCACCGGCCTGCTGCTGGCGCTGCTGGTCACCCAGATCGTGGCCTTTCCCTCGGCGCTGATCTTCGGCCGGCTGAGCGCAAAATACCCCTCCAGCCAGTTGATCCCGGTGTGCATCGCGGCCTATACCGGCATTGCGGTGTTTGCTTTCTTCCTCACCCAGCAGTGGCAGTTCTGGGTGCTGGCCGTGATGGTGGGAATGTTCCAGGGCGGTGTGCAGGCACTGAGCCGCAGCCACTTTGCCAAGATCATCCCGGCGGAAAAATCCGGCGAATACTTCGGCCTGTTCGACATCTGCGGCAAGGGGGCATCCTTCCTGGGCACCATGATCGTCAGTGTGGGCAGCCAGCTCACCGGCAGTGCCAATGTGGGCGTGGGCAGCATCGCGGTGCTGTTCGTCATCGGCTTTGTGCTGTTCCGGGTGTCGTGCCGGACGGAACACGCCAAGCAGGTGTAACACACGTTTTTTCAAAAGGCTCCTCTGTGCATGCACAGGGGAGCCTTTTTGGGTTATTGTTTACAAACCGGCAATTGTGTTTTGGAACGGTGAATGATACAATAGGGCCAGACCAAAAACACAAAGGAGAATAAAGCGATGAAGCAGGTTCCCGGTTATACCCTCGTCCGCACAGAGGACTGCCCCGAGCAGCACGGTACCCTGACCGTGCTCACCCACGACGTGAGCGGGGCCACCATCCTGCTGGTGGAAAATGAGGACAACAACAAGGCCTTTGGCATCGGGTTCGGCACCTTCCCCTCCGATGACACCGGCGTTTTTCATATTCTGGAGCATTCGGTGCTGGCCGGAAGCGAAAAATACCCGGTCACCTCGCCGTTTCTGCAGCTGCTCAAGAGCAGCATGGCATCCTTCCTCAATGCCATGACCTTCCCGGATAAGACCGTGTACCCCTTTGCCACTCCCAACGAGACGGATTTCAGAAACCTGATGGACGTCTACCTGAACGCGGTGTTCTGCCCGCTGGCCATGGTGGACAGGGCTGTGTTCGAGCAGGAGGGCTGGCACCGGGATGCCGACGGCACCGTGAGCGGCGTGGTGTACAACGAGATGCAGGGGGCCCTTGCCACCCCGGACGCTCAGCTGCAGAATGCGCTGGAGCGTGCCATGTTCCCGGACACGGCCTATGGCTTTGTGTCCGGCGGCGACCCGGAGAGCATCCCGGCGCTGACCTATGAGAAATATCAGCGGGTGTACCGCCGCCACTACAGCGCGGACAACTGCTGCATCACCCTGTACGGCAAGATGGACATGGCCGAAAAGCTGGAAATGCTGGACCGCGATTACCTGTCCCGGATGCCCAGGACCACCACCCGCCCCCGCCTGACGGTGCAGGACGAGCAGCCGGGCACCTGCGTGGAGCTGCCCTATTACACCGAGAACCCGGAGCCGGACGAGGTGCAGTGCGCACTGGCCTGGTACACCGGTGCCTTTGCGGACCGGGAACGGCAGCTGGGCGTGGAGATCCTGCTGGACGCGCTGCTGGGCACCAACAATTCGCCCCTGAAAGCGGCCCTGCTGGCCGAAAAGCTGGGTGCGGACATCGACATGGGCTTTGATGACAGTACCCTGCAGCCCACGCTGGAGCTGGTGCTGCGGGGTACCACCGAAGAGAGCGCCCGCAAGTTTGCCCCGGCGGTGCGCAAGGCAGTGGATGACGTACTGGCCCGGGGCATCCCGCAGGAGCTGCTGCTGGCCTCGCTGAATTCGGCAGAGTTTGCCTCGCTGGAGCGGCCGGGCAGCCTGCCGGACGGCGTGCTGGACGCCATCAACGCTTCCACGGGCTGGCTGCACACCGGGGATCCCGCCCTGCTGCTGCACACGGACAAGCTGTTTGCCTCCCTGCGCAGCAAGATGGCGGACGGCTGGTTCGACGAGCTGCTGCGCAACCTGTTTGCCCCGGCTCCGGTGCAGGTGCTGCAGGTGCCCACCCTGCCCAAGAAGCAGGAAGGGACACAGGCCCCGGCCCGCACCGACGCCAAACTGGTGCTGGATCACCCGCTGACCGTGGCCGACCTGGGCGAAGGTGCCCCCAGCGCGGCCGGACAGACCGAGCAGGTGGCCGGTGCCACGGTGCTGCGCCACCCCTCGGCGGGCAGCCTGTACCTGAATTTCTACTATGACCTGGGCCATGTGGCCCCGGAGGACCTGCCGTATCTGGACCTGCTCACCGATGTGCTGGACGAGCTGGACACGCCGACCCACACGGCCCAGCAGCTGAACACCCTGCGCAGCACCTGGCTGGGCGACAGCCGCGTACTGCTGGACTTCTGGACCGGCCGGCAGGAGGGCGCACCCTGCCATGCCAAACTGACCATGAGCCTGAGCCTGCTGGAACGCAGCCTGCAAAAGGCCGTGGAGCTGGGCGGCGAGTGGCTGTATGACACGCAGCTCACCGGCCCGGCGGCGGAAGCCGCCTTTGCCCGGGTGCTGAGCCAGCAGAAACTGAACATGGAACAGCAGTTCATCCAGCAGGGCAACGCCTATGCGGCGGTCCGTGCCAGTGCCCACTACAATGTGGAGAACGCGGCCAGCGAGCGATGCAGCGGCGTAAGCTATTATCACTTCCTGTGCGATCTGCTGGAAAAGGCCGACTGGGCGGCGCTGG